>ERZ773049.335-NODE-335-length-30020-cov-17.377741_pt1 | contig 30020 bp, 20 predicted proteins | sample MGYA00580633_ERZ773049 | MGnify/ENA primary metagenome ERZ773049 (study PRJEB29015, sample SAMEA2737991) | human oral metagenome | biome: human oral; feature: human-associated habitat; material: dental | place: China | collected 2066 ...
AACCCCCGACCAAGAGATTAGAAGGCTCCTGCTCTATCCTCTGAGCTACTGAGGCGCACGGCAAGTGATACTTAGCCTAGTTCACTTGTACACGGCGATCGTGCCAAGTGATATTTATAGATTACACCTAAATTTTCAGAACACAGCATAAAACACGAAAACGTTAGGAACACTACACCCCAAACGGCGCCTACCGTGAGCAACCCTACATTTTTCAAGACACGCATCAGCAGTTACAGCACCGAAGTGAGAACTATGTGACACTGCACTCGGTCACACCGGCAGCCTGCTCACTACAGCAAAAGCCCGGCACGTACCCTCAAGGGATACTCTGCGGGCTTTTGAGCTACCGTAGCCTATAGAGGGCTACTCCCCCGAATCGTTATTGTGCACGGAGGTATTGGCTGAGTCTTCCTGTTGCTTTCCGGAAGCGTCAGCTTTGTGCGCCTGCTGCGGGGCCGAGGAGGTCTTGGCGGCACGCTGCTTTTTCTGTTCAGACCGTAATAGTTTGGCCGCTGCATATTCGGCTTTTGCCCGTTTGAGGTTCATACGGGTGCGCATGCTCCATCGCGGAATATGAGCCAGAAGCATCTTAGGCATGAGGGTGTTACGGGTGAGGGCGTGGGTGCCGGGATCAAGCAGTAGCAGGTACAGCACGTACCCGAGGCATACCAGTCCGGCAATCAGCTGTGCCATGTGTTTATCGAAGTCGAGCAGGTACGGGGATATCGCCAGCTGATCGCTCACTGATAATGCCATAAAGAACACCGTGGTTGCGAAGTACCACATGAGCTGAAAATTCGTGCGAATACCGGTGGCGGCAATCATTGGCAGGGCCCACAGCAAGTACCAGGGCTGAATCATGGGGCTCAGCACCAGCATCACAATAATAGCCAGGCCGGCACGGCGCACAATCTCGCGGTCACGCCCGAAGAAGGCAAAAAGTATCGCCCCTGCCATACCGAGCCCTTTACCGATGTACTCAATAATATGCTTGTAGTAATCGGCAGTCTCGGGCGAAACACCGGGCGCGGTTATGACGGCCCCAATAACAAGCCCCAGCGGGGTAAACCAGATAAACTGTCCGGCGGTGGTTGACAGCGCGCTCACCCACCCAAAGCCTAGCCCGGTTACCGCGCCCAGGAGCCACATCTCGGTAAATAGCACCACCAGCGATAATGCCCAGTACGCAAACCGACGCGGCCAGCTGGCGTATTCCCCAGCCCATAGCAGGCCAACGAATGGAAGCACCACAAGAGCGAGGGGTTTTACGGCAACCCCTAACGCCAGCACGCTCACAGCGGCAATACCGCCCCAGAAAGTTCGGTGCCGTTTAGCAATGTACAGGCTGGCGACCATGAAAAGAGTCATCATTGAGTCGTTGTGCCCGCTTGAGACGAACGAAGCAATGAATAGGGGGTTCGCGCCCACCTGCCACAGCGTGCGGGTGCGGCTGTAACCATGTTCGCCAGCGAGGCCCACAGCATAGTATATGATGCCCAAAAAGCTCAGCGCGCTCACTAGACGGAACATAAACAGGGCGGCGTCAATATTACCGTCGGCCACCCAAACAATAAACTGTTCGATCTTAATGAAGACGGGCCCATACGGCGGGGGCGACTGCGCCCACAGGGGGTCGGCTCCGTTTTGGAAGAAGTTGGTGATCTCAGATACGCCGTGCTTATACGGGTCAAGACCATTGGCAATCACCTGTCCCTGACCGTAGTAGGAGAACATATCGCGGCTAAAAAGCGTGAAGGCGAAAAGCTGCGGGGTGCTCCAGCAGGCAATGACGGCGTAGATCCATCGTCTTGATGAGGCGTCGGTCCCAACTTTCTGATAGATGCGCAGCCATTCGCGACACATAATCATGCCGCCTGCCGCCACCAGTACCACACATGTAATAATCCACGAAGGGTCATAGCGGATGGTTCTAATAATGGAGCTTCGCCAGAAGTCTGAACTATCGGCGAGCCACCCGGACCCATAGGAGCCGAGCATGATCATAATGGACCCAACGGTACCCCAAATGAGGGTGCGCATCCGGTGTTCTTTGCCTTCGCGCCGGTAGTGTTCTAACCGGGTTTCGAGCGTTTGGTGTTCGCTTAACTCGGTGCGACGACCCCGCTGCGTGCGCTTAGTGCGCGACATGAATCACCTCCGCGTTCCTGTTGTGGGCATACCTGTTTCCATAATACCCAAATGAGGCATACTTCTTCGGGCGTGCACTCCCCTGCGCAGCGCACCGTCCTCACCTGGTATTTAGTGTTCTGTCTCGGGGCATACACCCTGTGCTGGAGTGCAAGGGGTAGAGTTAAGGGGTGAGTATTTCAAGTGAACGTATTGTGTGGATTGACTGCGAAATGACCGGCCTTGATGTGGCCAATGACGCGCTCATTGAGGTGGGGGTGTTGGTCACAGATTCTGATCTGAATGTTCTGGGACAAGGGGTTGAGCTGGTTATTAAACCCGGCCCTGAGGCACCAGCGGGCGCTCTGGAAAACATGAATAGTTATGTGCGCACCATGCACGAGTCTTCGGGCCTGTTAGCTGATATTGAGCACGGGGTGAGCATGGATCACGCGCAGGAGGCGGTACTGAAATACGTGAAAAAGTATGTGCCGGTGGCGGGTAAGGCTCAGCTGGGCGGCAATTCAGTAGGTATGGATAAGCGCTTTTTAGAGCGTTATATGCCCGAGCTTATGGCGCATCTGCACTACCGCGTAATTGATGTTTCCACCATTAAAGAGTTAGCCGCGCGGTGGTTCCCAGCTGCCCGCTACAGTGCCCCGGCGAAGACCGGTAACCACCGGGCATTGGGCGATATTGTAGATTCTATCGACGAGTTGAAATACTATCGCCGCACAATTTTTGTGCAGGATGGCCCAGATGCGACAACATCGGCCCGTATTGCGAGTGATATTGAGCGGGAAAGGGCTGAACTGAACGCATCAAATTAGCCTCAAAACCTGTGCTGCGTATCACTGAGAATAAATTTGGACAAGAGTTTCAAACTCCTGTAAAGTGGAACTCGCTGCAAACGCGAGGTATCCCTTGCGAGCAAGCATGGTGGTCGTAGCTCAGTTGGCAGAGCGCCTGGTTGTGGTCCAGGAGGTCGCGGGTTCAACCCCCGTCGATCACCCCGAATGAAAGGGTCGTTATGGCAGTAGCCGTAACGGCCCTTCGCTATATCCTATCCCCTCCCGAGCCTACATCTAGCACCCGAGGACCCCATGCGACCCACGATCGAATTCACCGAAGACCACGAGCTTTTCCGTGAGGCGGCACGCGAATTTATTACTCACGAAGTGGCCCCCCACTACCCGCAGTGGGAGCGTGAGCACATGATGCCGCGTACTGTCTGGACCGCCGCCGGGGAGGCCGGACTGTTGGGCCTTGCAGTGCCCGAAGAGTACGGCGGGGCGGGCATGCCCGATTACCGCTACCAGCTGGTACTTACCCAAGAGCTTGCGGCCAAAGGGTGCCACGGGTTCGCTCTTGCCGTGCACCTGCAGCAGGACTTGGTGCTGCCTTACCTTCTGGCATACGGTACCAAGGAGCAGAAGCAGCAGTGGCTTCCGGCGATGGTCACTGGTGAGCTGGTCACCTCGTGTGCTTTTACGGAGCCGGGTGCCGGGTCGGATCTGCGCGCCTGCCGCACCACCGCCGTGCGTGAGGGCGACGAGTTCATTCTTAATGGGCAGAAGACATTTATTGGTTCGGGTATCTCGGCAGATGCGGCGCTTGTGCTGGCCCGTACCGAGACCGGCAGCACCCGCGGCGGGTCGGGCTCGTTCTCGCTGTTTATGGTGGAGAAATCTTCGGGGTACACGGCAGGCAACCAGCTCGATAAGCTGGGGCTGCGTGCCTCCGATACTGCCGAATTATTTTTTGATAATGTTCGGGTTCCCGCCCAGAACCTTGTGGGTGAGCTCGGGGAAGGGCTGCAGTATGTGAAGGAGCAGCTGCCGCAGGCGCGCCTGGCAATTGCCGCCGCATCCGCTGTGATTGCCCGAACCACTGTTGAGGCAACCGTTTCTTATGTGAAGGAACGGCAGGTTTTTGGCTCCCGTGTGGCTGATTTTCAGAACACTCGTTTCAAGCTGGTGGATGCGCTCATGGCCACCGAGACCACCGAGCTGTACGTGAACCGTGCCATTGACGCGTTTAATGCGGGCGCTTTAAGCGCTGCCGAAGCCGCAAAGGTGAAGGTTTTCGCCTCGGAAAACGCCTGCCGTATCACCGATACGTGCCTGCAGCTTTTTGGCGGCTACGCCTATATTAATGAGCATCCCGTGGCGCAGGCTTTTCTTGCCGCACGTCTGCTCCCAATTTTTGGGGGTACGAACGAGGTGCTGCGCGATACTATTGGTTTCGATCTGCTGGATTAACCCGCCCAACCACCACACTACGAAAGGTATCACCGTATGACTGTTCGCCCCATCGTTATTCACGGCAACCCTGTACTTCACCGCCCGGCTGCCCCTGTCACCGCGTTCGATGAGCAGCTCAAAGAGCTCATCGCCGACATGTACGAGACAATGGACGCCTCCCACGGGGTAGGGCTCGCCGCACCGCAGATTGGTGTGGGCCTGCGCTTATTCACCTACCAGATGGAGAACGAGGATGGGGTGCCGCCGCGCGGGGTGGTCGTAAACCCGGTGTTAACTCTCGGGAAAATCTCTGGGGCAGATCCCGACCCGGATACTGAAGAAGAAGGGTGCCTCTCATTCCCCGGGTACGGGTTCCCGCTCAAACGCGCCGAGTGGGTGACGGTCACCGGATTCGACGGCGAGGGTAATCCGCTGCGTTTTGAGGCGACCGGCTGGTTCGCCCGGTGCATGCAGCATGAGACCGACCACTTGGACGGCAAACTGTACGTGAACCGTCTGAATAAGAAGTGGACCTCCCGCATGAAAAAAGTGGTGAAAAAGGAGGGGTGGACCGTGGAGGGCAATAGCTGGATGCCGGGCGTGGACCCCGATCCTTTCGGTCACTAGGGCGTGGTGCTGCCACGGGTTTTAGAGGTGAGGCAGGATGCCCTATGAGCCGGGTTCTGTCATAGGCGCCTGGTTCTACCGGGTGCCCGGGGCAATCATCTATCTAGGACTCGCGTTGCCGTGAGCCTCAAGCAGTCTACCCGAACACGCACCCCCGCGCGCAGCTGGCGCGGTGGTTCGGGCGCACTACCCTATCATGGCGTGTTCTGTTTGACCTTGCTCCGGATGGGGTTTACCAAGCTGGGCACGTCACCGCACCCACTGGTGGTCTCTTACACCACCGTTTCACCCTTACCGCCCCGAGCTGGGACGGCGGTCTATTTTCTGTGGCACTGGCCTGCGGGTTACCCCGAGTGGACGTTATCCACCATCCTGTGCTGTGGAGCCCGGACTTTCCTCGAAGCGCACACCGGCTAACGGTGTGTGCCGCGCGATTGCCTGGGCATCCTGCCTCATAGAGTATTCTACCGAAACCGGCGGCGGCACGGTTTACACTGGGTATTATGCTGATTCTTCTGCCGCCGTCTGAAGGTAAAACCGCCGCTGAGGCCACGAACGCTCCCGTGCAGTTTGCGGATCTGTCGTTTCCCGAGCTCACGGGCGAGCGGGAGACCGTACTGGAGCAGCTGGCTGTTGTTTCGGCACAGGAAACGGCGTTGGAGCAGCTGAAGGTGGGGGCTTCCTTAGAGGCTGAGGTGCGGCGCAATACGCGTCTGCTTCATGAGCCTGCGCACGCGGCAATTCAAACATACACGGGTGTACTGTTTGAGGCGCTGGACTACGGCAGTTTCTCCCCTGCCGAGCGGCAGCTAGCGCAGCGTACTATTCTGATTTCGTCTGCGCTATGGGGTGTGGTGCGTCCTGAGGATGCGATTCCTGCGTACCGCCTTTCAATGGGTGTGAAGCTGGGTGAGTTGGGGCAGCTGGCTAATTTTTGGCGTGGTGCACTTAGCGCGGCTTTAGCGCCTGTGGTGGCAGGTGAGCTGGTGCTGGACTGCCGTTCGGCGGCTTACGCGAAGTCGTGGGTGACCCCTGGCGAGCAGACTTTAGCGGTGCGTGTTGAGAAGGTGAGCACCGATGGCACCCGTAAGGTGGTGTCGCATATGGCGAAGCATTACCGGGGTGAGTTGGCCCGGTACCTGGTGCGCAGTGGTCTAGCCGAGCGTGATTTTACGGCCGATGCCGACGGGGCCGCTGCGCTGGTGGAGGCTTTGGACGCGGATTGGGACGTTGAGTGGGTGGCCGGAACCGAGCGGAAGGCTGGCACGCTCACCGTGCTGATACGGCAGTGACGCCGCGCTATTTCTCAACGGTGCCCCGTACGTTGCCCTCAGCAGTGGCATAAAAAAGGGGGCATGCCTCACGGGGTGGCTGGTGTGTAAATACCGGGTGTGTCAACAACCTGACTTTTGCACCCACGCCACCCCGCAGCGGGTAACTATTACATGCAGAAAACATAAATATTAAATTGAATCTGCAATATCCAGGAATATATTCCTAACTTCACTAGAGTAATAGTTGAATTTTATTTCAAGCGCACTATAAGTGATGTGCATAATATTCATAAATATTAGCTGTTTTTGTCTTTTAACATCCCCGCATTTTGGTACCTTAAATATGTTCTAGCAACAATGTACCGTTAGCATTGGATACACACATGTCTACCTTTTACTCCCGCAAGGGGTTGAAGAAGGGTATCTGCGCAATCGCTCTTGTAAGCTCTGTCGCTATGCCTCTCACACCCGTCCTTGCAACCCCCGTTCAGCCAGCTGCCCGGTTAGCACCCACTGATCAAAACACTAAGACCGCTGCAGATTACAATCTTTTTAATAAGAACGTTATTACTAAGACCATTGATAGCTCACCTGCACAGAGTGCGCGAGTTGGTAAATATATTATTCACCTCGCTGCTGCATCTGCTTTGGGCAAAGAGGCTTCAACCTACACCATTATTAACCCCGAAACCATGCAGACGGTATCAACCGGGCAGCTGCAGGCTGGGGGCGGCGCGCATTTTGCTGCTAATTCCGAGACGGGTGAAATCCTAATCGCTGCCACAGACACCAACCAGCTGGAACGGTACACCGTTACTGAGGACGGGCAGCTAAGCCCCGCCCAACCGGTTGCTGGCTTCAACTTTGACCCCGCAGAGGAAACCCTGGCAATGGGGTACAACAAGTTCACCCACTCCTGGGGTGTGCTTACCTCTAAAAACTACATTACGGTTGATTCCTCAGGACAGGTCAGCAGCATGCCGCTGCCCGACCCGAAAACCCTAGATCCGGCTTTGGCCAATGCGCCCGATGCCGATACCTCGGAGTATTACGGCGCCCAATACACGCATACGGCGAACGTGCTTGCCCCGCTGCCCGACGGGTCATTTGTGTATGACTCGGGAACGACTATCTCAAATGAGCAGGGGGAGGTACAGCGCGGTTATCTGCTCCATTTCAGCAAAGATGCGGTGAAGGTTTTTGACGATGGCACAGCTATTGCTGAGCGCGTCTCATACGGCCGCGTAACCACCACCGACGACGGTCGCGTATACCGTTGGAGCTACCTGCATAATTCCTCATACCAGGTTCTCTCATACGCCGACGGGCAGTTTACTGTGCTCAATGGCAAAACCTCGATTCACGCGAAGGGCCTAGAGAGCATTGGTGAGCTATTTACGGTGGGCGATAAGCTTGGCGTTCTGGATTCCGTGAATAACCGCATCGTTATCCTCGATAAGGATATGAACGTTGAGCGAAGCATCAGTCTGACCGGTGTGAGCGCTAAAAAGACAAACCGCGGCTCACTTAATGCTGTGGCACTGCCCAATGGGGATATTGTTTTCCCGAGCACTGCTGAGGATCCGCAAGAGTTCACCACCGTGGTACAGATGAACCGCCTGGTGAGCGCTCAGCCGGAACAACAGCCCGCCCCCGAACCTGAAAAACAGGCGAACCCTCAGATCACTTTAAGCACCGATGAGATTAAATCGGATGAGGGCGCCTCGGTGACCGTTTCGGGTACCGGCTTCTACGGTGAGCAGGCGCAGCACGGTGTGTACGTATACCTGGTGCGTAAGGACGCATTCCCCGCTCACAGTGCTGATGAGCGTGACCCCGCTGTGGCTGCAGCCGCCTTCGTGAAGGGTGCAGATATTCAGGATGGTGCGTTTACCGCTGTTCTTAATGTCCCCGGGAACACACTCGACCCCGCCGCAGAGTACGTGGTAGCAACCGGTGCGACGGGTGCGGCACAGGATGAGGGCACCGCCCTGAAAGCGGGGCTTTTACAGGCATCAGCCCCCGTGAAGGTAACTGAGCCGCAGAAGCAGGCAGACCCGAAGATCACTCTCTCTGCCACCGAGCTTAAGGTGGACGCAGAGTCGAATGAGGTGCTGGTGAACGGCACCGGGTTCCACGGCCAGGGTGCGGCTAAGGGCGTGAGCGTTGGCGTGTACGAGGCTGATGAGCAGGGCCAGCCTACCGGTAGTCCGGTTGGTAATGAGGCCCTGGTGCATGCGAACGATCTGCACGATGGAGGCTTTGCCGCCTCTGTCACCGTGCCCGGCTCGCTGTTGGATGTGTCGAAAAAGTATGTGGTGGCCGTAAAAGCTGAGAATGAGGGTGTGAAACTGGTGGCGCTTTCCCCGGTGGCTGTCAAGCCCGCGCAGCCGGTGGCTGATCCGAAGCTGAGCATTGACAAGAGTGAGCTTGACCCCACTCAGGATAATGCTGTGACCGTTTCGGGTTCCGGCTATGTGGGTGCTGCCGCCCAGAACGGCGTGTATGTTGCCGTGGTGGAGGCTGAGAAATGGCAGGAAGGCAACACCCCGGATACGCATTCTGTTGCTGCGATGACTCGTATTGCAGCTGAGGATATGCATGATGGGCAGTTCCGTGCGACCCTCAACATTGCCGCAGGTACATTGGATGCTTCGAAGAAGTACCTGATTGTTTCTTTCGCGTCGCCGGAGCTCAATAAGAGCGACCGTTCATTGGACACTACAGCCGAGATTACGCTCAAGGTGCCCGAGTCGCCTAAACCAAGTCCGACACCTGAGCCCAGCCCAACACCTACTCCGGAGCAGCCTAAGCCGAGCCCAAGCCCGACACCGGCTCCTACCCCGGAACCGTCTCCCAAGGCCCCTGAGCCTTCGCCGAGTCCGACACCCTCACCGGAAAAGCCGACTCCGCAGCCTACTCCTACTCCGGAGCAGCCTAAGCCGAGTCCAACGCCTACGCCGGAAAAGCCCAAACCGGATCCGACACCTACCCCGGAGCAACCCAAGCCAAGCCCTAAGCCCACACCGGAGAAGCCAAAACCGCAGCCTCCGGCGCCTGAGCCGCCCAAGCCAGCTCAGCGGTTTAAGGATGTGTACCCCACGGATCAGTTCTACACTGAGATTGAGTGGCTTGCTTCCACGGGGATCACCACCGGTTGGCCTGATAATACCTATCGCCCGCAGAATAATATTGAGCGTGGTGCAATGGCGGCGTTCTTCTACCGTATGGCGGGCAGCCCCCGTGTGATGATGCCGTACCGGTCTCCGTTTAAGGATGTGGACGCCTCGTACCCGTTCTACAAGGAAATCGTGTGGATGTACCAGCAGGGTATTACTACCGGTTACCCGGACGGTACGTTCCGCCCGAATGATTCGGTCAGCCGTGAGGCCATGGCGGCGTTCTTCTACCGTCAGGCGAGGGACTACCGGTTCTACGCTCCGCGGCACACGTCATTTGTTGATGTGAACGGGGATAACCTGTTCTACACCGAGATCAGCTGGCTGGCCGATCGTGGTATTAGCCGTGGCTGGGACGACCGTACTTACCGCCCGGGCCAGGCCATTACCCGTGACGCAATGGCGGCCTTCCTGTACCGTTACCACCGTATTTACGGTAAGAAGTAATCAACGGTTCAGACTCTTGAGTCTCCCCCGCGCCGCGCAATCATCATCTCCTCTGATTGTGCTGCGCGGGGGTTCTTTTCTGCACTGTATTAATGCATTGTGATTGTGCGCCGTGTTTTCTGGGGCGTCTGCGGATTCAACATTTTCTCCTCTGTACCCCACTCCCCTGTTTGCACACCAATAATGTGGCCCATGGGGCATGTGTAGGGGGTCATAGGTCTTTGACTGGGCTGCACGATACTAAGACCACACCAGATACTTTACGTATGAAACATATATATACAGAGAATTAAAGCATATAAACATACATATCTGTTTTTAATGACACTAAAGTACGAATAAGCCATTTAATGAATATTAATCTATGAATAGTTTTCCTACACCTTTACTTTACAGTTAATGCTTTTCAGGGTAATTTTGTGATTTTCCTCGACTCCCACTAGGCGTTTTGCTACCGTGAAGGTATCAATAAATTACTTTACGAGTGGAGTAATCTGATGGGTAATTCATTCTCACCGCACAACCTGCCCAAGCGCGCATGCGCTCTGACTCTCGCCGGGGCTCTCGCTCTGCCGCTCGGTGCCGCCCTAGCACCGGCAGCATTAGCAGCCGAAACTCCGGCCGCCGCACAAGCCACTGGACAGCCCGCAGCCAGCGGCCCCAAGCTGACCGTCGATACCCCAAACCTTGACCTGATTGATGGCGGAACCATTACGGTGCGCGGTACCGGGTTCACCGATCAGCACCGTGAACAGGACGGTTCGCTCGCCATTGCATTCGGCCCGCGGTCTATGTTTGTTGAAGGGTCACGGCAGAAGATGCGGCGCGTCCCGAACCTTTACACTACTGTAATTCCGAAAGACAAGATTAACGCTGACGGTTCCTTCGAAATTCAGCTCAACGTCCCCGGCAATGATATAGACCCGGCGAAAGGCCCGTACAGCATTGGCACCTTTAAGCTGGATGTGTACTCCGAGTATTTTTACGGCACCATGACGGGTGTGAGCGTTCCGCTCAATACCGTCACGGGTGAGGTGCAGCGCCTGTCCATTCGCAATAACCAGCTGAATCCTGTGGATAAACAGGCCAGCCTGACAGTTAAGGGGCTGAACTTCTCGAATATTCCCGCAGGTTCAACCTCGTACGCACAGATCGTTGAGGTGGACGCGAACGGGAAGCCTCAGGGTGAGCCTCTCGCTTCCAAAGACATTACCTTTGCTGCGCAGGACGGCAAAAACACCCGCAGTTTTACGTCCACTCTGGAGTACTCGGGGTTCAAGGTTGATGCTTCGAAGCGTTACGCCTACATTGTGTACAACCGGCATAACGGCCAGGTGAATGAGATTGCGCGGGCAAACCTGCCGGTGAAGGACGCCCAGCCAAGGGTCAAGTACATCGGCGAGACGATCAACACCACCAAGTCATACAACCGAGTATCGGTGTGGGCCACAAATTTCCGGTTAGATGAGGGCGATTCCTTTGAGCTGGTGCTTCGTGAAAAGGGTACCGGCACCGTGGTGAAGCGGGTGGAGCAGGATTTGCAGACCGCAATGTTCGGTGATGGTTCAGGCGCTATTGTGGCAATGGGAATCAACGGGTCGCAGGTAAGCGCCTCTAAACAGTACGAAGTTACCGTGTCGGTGAAGTCGCAGGATCCGTCCCGCGCGATTAGCCGCACCATTGATGTTCCTGCGGTTACCTCACAGCAGGAGGTCCGGAAGCAGACGTCCCGGTTTGCTGATATGGAATCCTCGCAACGCTACTACCAGAGCGCCACGTGGGCGGTGGATCAGAACGTGCTGGAAGCCCGTGACGGCCGTTTCTCCCCGTCAGAGAGTGTAACCCGCGGACAGCTGGTAGAGGCACTGTACCGTATGGCTGGCTCCCCTGATATACAGCTCCCAGCCCAGTCACCCTACCGCGATATTTCCACCAGCAACCCTCGGTATAAGGCGATTGTGTGGGCTCGTCAGCAGAACATTGGTAATGATTATGGGGACGGCTCATTCCATGCGGATGATAGCGTGAACCGGCAGACCCTTGTCTCGTTCATGTATCGCGCCGCCGGTAAGCCGAACGTGACCCTCCCGAAGTATTCACCGTTCACCGATGTGCGTGCGGGCAGCAACATTTACTACCGCGACATGGTGTGGGCGCAGCAAAAGGGCGTAGTGCTCGATGCGCAGTCTAAGGAATTCAACCCGCGCGCTCAAGTGAGCCGTGCTGAGGCTGCTCAGTTCCTGTACCAGTACGCGAATGCTACGAGGACGCGATAGCACCGGCTGTTCTCTGCCTGTAGAGGTAGTCAGCTAAAGGTAGAAGGCCCTGGGACCCGTGGTGGGTTTCCCGGGGCCTTCCCGTTTCTAGACGCCGCACACCTTATACCCCGCAAAACGCCGCAATGTGGGTTTGTGTGGGTTGAGGTGTTTGGGCTTTACGGCGAATTACCGGGTGGATGCTGAGCCCGCCGCGCTGCCGGTGGATACGGTGAAGTCCCACGGGTCGGTGTTCAGTGATGAGACGGTGAAGGTAATGCTGTGGCCGCGCTCGGCCAGTAGCGCCTGCAGCCTCTCACCGGCGCGCTGCAGCCAGAGCGATTCGCTGGCCGCGTGGGAGCAGTCAATCAGCGCGCACTCGGTGCCGCGCACGAGCTCTTGTTCACGGAATTCGCTGGCGGGGTGGTGCCGCAAGTCGGCGGTAATGTACACGTCTGCCCCGACGGAACGTACCGCCTCGAACAGGGAATCACCCGCCCCGCCGCACAGTGCCACACGGCTAATGCGCTGCTCTGGGCGCCCGGCGATACGCAGCCCGCCTGCAGTTGCCGGTAGCGCATCCGCCAAGCGTTCAGCGAGGGCACGCAGGGTGAGCGGTTCAGGCAGTGTGCCCACGCGCCCGGTTCCGACGGGGTGTTCCTCTCCCCCAAGTTCTTGGGTTTGAGGTTCGGCCAGTGCGGTGCGGTCGGTAAGGTTCAGGGCGTCGCAGAGTGCCTCGTTCACGCCCGCAATGGCGGCATCGGCGTTAGTGTGCGCCCCGAGCAGGCCGCATTGGCCTTCGATGAGGGTGTGCAGCACCTGCCCTTTATAATCCGTGTCGGGGATGAACTGCGCCCCGCGCAGCAGCAGCGGGTGGTGGGTGATGAGCAGCCCCGCGCCGTGTTCTACGGCTTCGTCAGCGGTGGCGGCGAGGGCATCAACGGCGAAGTGCACGTGCCTCACGGGGGCGGCGGTGCGCCCGCAGACCAGCCCGGATGCGTCCCACCCGGCGGCCAGCTGCGGCGGGTAGAGGTCGTGGAAGGCGGCAACAACCTGCGCTAGGTTTGGTGTGGTGGTTTCAGTCATGTCTCTATTGTGGCATGAGCACCCGGCGGGGAATATTCGGAAGGTGCGGGGCGTTTAATGGGGTGTCAGGTGAGACAGTGGTTTTCGTGAAGGAGCGGGACGATGCGTAGTTTTGTGGTTGGCGGCGGCTGTTTTTGGTGTATTGATGCGGTGTTCCGCCAGTTTAAGGGCGTGAGCGCGAGCGTGTGCGGCTACGCTGGCGGCACCGTGCCGAACCCGGATTACCGGTCGGTGTGCTCGGGGGCGACGGGGCATCACGAGGTGGTGCGCGTTGATTTTGATGAGAACGTGATCGGTGAGGACGCGGTGCTGGATATTTTCTTCGCCTCCCACGACCCCACAAGCTGGGATCGTCAGGGGGCAGATACCGGGTCGCAGTACCGTTCGGTGCTGCTGTATGCCGACGAGCAGCAGCGAAAGGTTTTTGAGGCGGCAAAGGTGCGGGCGCAGGCTCTTTTCGATGCTCAGGTGGTGACGGAAATAAAGCCTCTTGAGACGTTCTGGGAGGCGGAAGACTACCACCAGGACTACTACGCGCTGAACCCGTACCAGGGGTACTGCTCTGTGGTGATCAGCCCGAAGGTTGCGGCGGCCCGCCGTAAGTACGCCCATCTTCTGAAGTAGCCCTGGTACTGTGGTAATAGAAAATCCCCGGCCTTTGAGAGCCGGGGATTCTTTAGTCTTAGCGTGACCCCAACCGGATTTGAACCGGTGTTGCCGCCGTGAGAGGGCGGAGTACTAGGCCGCTATACGATGGGGCCGTGAGAATTTCTTCTCGTTGTGTGCCGTGGGTGTTTCGGCAACAGATATAACTATACAGTTCGGGTACCCCACCACCAAATCACTTATCAGTGTTTTACGACACGTCCACAGGGTGGTGTTTGGGGCGGTTCCGGCCAGGGTTTCCTGCCCGTTCAGGCACCGTACCACGGCGGTTTTACGCATCACCCACCGGGAAGGGGCACCCCTGTTGTGCGGGGTGCCCCTGCGGTTTTTCACACAGCCTGCCGGTTAGCGCACCAGGGAGCGGCTAGGATTTACTGCGGCGGCGTACAACCAGCACCACCGCACCGGCCACAATAGCCAAAGCACCCATACCCGCCAGCATGATCACGCCGTTCGCGCCGGTGCTCGCCAGGCTGCGGGATGTGGAGCCGCGGGTCCCCTGGGGTGCGGAGTCACCGCCGGGGTGGTTACCGTTAGCAACGGTCACGGATACGCTTTCCTGAGTGGCCTCGGGCTTCGCCTCACCGGTGGTGCCTCCCGTTGCTGAGGGTTGCGCAGATGCCGACTCGGTGGGGGCGGGGGTGGGTGAAGGCGCGGTCACAGCCGCAGTTTCGGTGGGCTGTGCCGGGGTGCTCCCGCCGCCCTGGTTCTGCTCAGTTTTCGGGCCGGACACGCTAGAGCTGGTCTGCCCGTCCTTGGTGATCTCAAACATTGCGGAGTAGTCCAGGCTGCGGTCAGTCACCGACAAGTCGTGCGCAGCAATGGTGCCGACCGTGTACTTCTTGCCGTATTCTAGGGTGTTCGCAGGGATGGGCAGGTCAATCTCAAACGAGCCGTCCTTCATCTGCTCGGGGCGCACCCACACGGCGTTCTTTGACAGGTTCATGGCCTTCTCACGGTCAATGCTCTGCCCGGGTTTCCAGGTTCCCTCAGGGACGAGGAACACGTACACGCCCTTCGCGGCGCCCTCCCCCACGTAGCCGCTGCCTTTAATGTGGAGCTTATAATCTGCGGTGATGTCGATCTTCCCGTCGGGGAACTCAATCACCGGGCTGGCGTAGCTCACGGTGCGGGTGGCCTCGGTGGGGTACCCCTGAAACTCGCGCTGCTGCGGGGTGATCTGCACGGCCGCCTCATCCCCTGCTTTCACCTCAGCTTTGAACTTCATAATGGAGTTCGGGTGAATCTCTGACTCGGCGGCGGGGATCTCGCTGCCGTCCTTGTCTTTCTTCGCCTTTGAGGTGGTCTTATCTGAGGTTTTCACCTCACCGGTGGCGCCGTTCAGCACATACGGCACACGGGCTGTGCCGGGCAGATCCTGCTTGTCTACAGCCACGATCGAGCCGTTATTGAGCATGGTCAAATCATTAGCTTTCGCACCGTTCATGGCGACCTCACCAATGACTTTGCTGGTGGCGCCGTCAATCACACCAACCTTGCCGGTGCCGAAATCACTCACATACACCAGGTCACGCTCTTCATCATGCTCCATGGCCAGGGCCTGGGTGCCGAAAGCAATCGTTTTCTTGTACTCGCCGGTGGTAAAGTCATACACGGTCACCCCCGAATTAACACCGTTCACGCCCTGGGAAGAAACATAGATTTCGTTCAAAGACTTATCGATGGCAACATCAGAAGGGCGAACCTCAGTGCCCTCAGTATCTGCGTGAACATCAACGGTGCGCACAGTTTTGAGGGTGTTCGTGTCTACCACGAACAGTTTGCCGCTGGTGCGCTCCGGCACATACAGCAGGTGATCCTGAGAATCGACGTGCATATTCATGCCCACATACCGCACCCCGCCGTCAGGGGCACCCGCAAGCTGCAGCTTCTGAACCTGCTTAGTTTTCAAGTCAATAGCCGACACATAGAACCGGCCCGACACGAACGCCTTCCCTGAGGCGTGGTCAACGCGCACCTCACGCGGGTGCTCAATCCAGTTCGCGTCGTTCTTATCAAGCCCGTGGTTAGTCCACACAAGCTTCATCGTGGACTGGTCGTACACCGAAATGGAGTTATCGCGGGTGTTCGTAACCCACACGGTTCCCTCAACATCATCAACTTCCACCCCATAGGCGGCCTCAAAATTGTAGCCTCTCTCACCCTTAATAATGGGCAGCTCGGCCACAGCCTCAACCTTCAACGAATCAGCATCAAGGCGGGCGAGAGTAGAGACATGCATGTCCCCGTCAGCGGTTCCCGCCACCCACAGCTTATGGTTCTTCTTAGAATACGAGACCTGGAACTGGCCCGGTAGGCCCTGCGTGATCTTAGCTTTAGTTGCCGCCGCGTCTAAGGTGCGAGACGTGGCAGCAGGTGCGCTCTGCGATTCTGGTGCGCTAGGGGCAGCGAACGATGCGGGAACAGCAACCCCAGAAACACTCAGGGCCAAGGCCCCAGCCACGAAAGACTTTGTAACCTTGCCGGAAGCGAGAGTCAGGTTCATTGGTTTCCTTTCGAAACAAAAAACGCGCCGCGCACCACCGGGAAGACCACTCTTAACCGGAAGAAACAGGGCACGCATCCAAAAGCATCCTCAATAATGCTCTACCCATAATTTTTAGCGAACTCCCAGGGTTTTACAAACCGAATACCGAAAATACACAAAAAATTACTTTTATCCCCGCAGCCCATGAAAAAACGGTAGACGCGAAGCTGACGGTTAGAAAACACAGCAAAAGAAAATTAAATAAAAGAAAGCGGCCAACCCACCCAAAAAAATTTCGGGCAGGCAAGCCGTTTTCTAGCAGACCCTACGGGTGCAGGGAACGATCAGGAGCCTTCTCTATTAACTGTAGAGTATAGACCCCCCTCCCCGCAGGTGCACAGCACATGCTGAGGGCGGAATCTGCAAAATATTTTAATAAAACCAGTGAGGTAGGGAATGGGAAGCGTTACTTGGACACCAAAAATCTACGATGTCACCCATTTTCATGGGTGAGACGCTATCCGGTCTGCGTTTTGGTATGCGGATAACGACCCTCAATGAAAGTCACCCATTCTCATGGGTGAGACGAAGGGTATAACGGCTTAGCAGCGCCGAACGACCACAACCCTCAATGAAAGTCACCCATTTTCATGGGTGAGACGCCCGTGCACGCCAGCTGAAACTGCACCTGATCGTACCATCAATGAAAGTCACCCATTTTCATGGGTGAGACGCCGCTATCACCTACACGCGGGCCTGAGCAGGTCACCATCCCTCAATGAAAGTCACCCATTTTCATGGGTGAGACGCAATGGGTCAGCCCCTTCGGATGATTACCCGTCCCCTCAATGAAAGTCACCCATTTTCATGGGTGAGACGGCCCCTCAAAAACCCCAATAATATACTGGCATCTCAAGGGGCTACGCGAGCGTAAGGGGTAATCCACTGATTTTCAGTCTACAATATCCACAAATATGACTACAAAATAGCTCTGACCTACGGATTTACTACCGCGAGCGAAACCCGGGATTTACGGTAAGCACCAGGTGCTCGCGCCCATAATACATATATTAGAGGATAAGCACGTCATTATCTGTGGTGTCCCGTGACTGCCCCACATAGCTAAAACGCTTTTCGCCAAGTTCTGAGAGCTTACCAAGATCACAAAACAATACTGAATCTTCGCTGGCCTCTACCTGCTGCCCGATTTCATCCTTTAGCCGAAGAAGCTTTGAAGGAATAATATCAACGATAAATACACTGTATTGTATCCGGTCGCCATAGGTTAAGAGCAGCTTCGCAATCCGTCCACGGCGTTTATCATCCGGAATGTCATATGCAATAAGAGTACGCCGCGTGTCGTCACGCCTCATCGTACTTTCACTCCGGTGTATGCAGAATGGCTACCATTAAGAACACCCAGAATCATCCGCGCCTGAACTTCAATAGAGCGACGCCACGAAACAGAGTAACCGAATATTGGGTGCCTGAACTCGGTGTTGATTCTATGCTCGAACGCTTTAATAATCGCTTTTCGCCCAGCAGGAGACAGCCGCAGGCTGCCACCAAGCGTGGAGAAGCTGGCAGAATCTACCTGTTTACGGTTGATAAGCGATACAACGACAGAGTCAGCAATAATAGCTCGAAATTCTTCCATAAGATCAAGCGCCAACGCTGGCTTGTTTCGATTACTACTGTGCAGAAAACCTGCGTGCGGGTCTAACCCACAGGTCAATATCGCGCGGATACATTCAGAAGTTAGCAAACCGTACGCGTAGTTCAGCAGGATATTAATCGGGTCATTAGCTCCGCGCCCGATTCTCCCCTGCCACTTCCAACCGAGTGTTTCTAAGACATCGCCATTGAGCATGGTGTTGAAATTTGCAAAGTACAAACTAGCAGCCTCACCTTCAATACCAAAAAGTTCTGGTAAGGAGGAAAGCCTCAGTGCTTCCTGTTGCAACTCACGAAGAATTTTTACCGTCTCAGCAGCTTCTCCATTACGACGTAAAAATGTTGCTTGGTTCGCAATTTTACTTGAGATCATCTCGCACGATATAGGCAAACTTCCACGTTCGGATAAAACATGCTGCTGTACACGAGCTAGACCATTTGGTCCACTACCAGCCTGTGACCATCCATAAACTCGTCCGGTGCTTGAACACCATATGACTGTATAGTTACGCCACATGAGTTCCCGTAATAGTGCAGATGAAATATCAATATTTCCATGAACCACTACGCTGTAGATTCTCTCTAAGGGGATATCGCCAAACTGTTCACCTTGTGACTGAACAATCAGTCTGCCTTGTTTTATTGTGGCACGTGAACCTTGAACAGTTAGGTGAGCAACCTGACTATCTGGTTTTGAAGGCACAATTTTCTGAGCTGAACGCGATTCGCTTCAGTGATTTGAGGGTTCTTTCGCACAGGAGTTGATTTATATTCAACTACCCGAAGCGTTCCATCTTCCTCAAGCTCTATAGCGTCGCATTTACCACTCAGTCCTAAAGAATCCGAACGAATAAGAACAGAACGGCGCTGCCGACTCCGTGATGTTTTGGGGTCATCCACATTTTTATGTGCCGAATACCCATGCTGCATCTGAGAGGTATCTGTTTTCTCACCATTTGCTTCTAGCCAAGCTCGCCGAGGACAGTACACTGTTTGAGCTACCAAGGAGATAGGTAAATAGCTCTCGTTTGTGGAGATCACAGTGGCACCAGTTTCCCTTCTTGGATATACCTATAAGCGTTTGATGCAGTTTTCACAGTTTTAACTGGGAACCTTACAACTGCATCCATGCCATGAGCTTTAAGCTGCTCCCTAGATCCATATGCTTTAAGGATTTCCCTAGTATCAGATACGCCTGTTTCAGGTTCCTCATGGCATACGTAATTTACAATATCTGCGAATGTGTGACTGCGAAGAACAGTCCGCAGTCTAGCTGGTTTTATATTTTCGATACTTAAGGGAAGCACTAGATTCTCTGGAGCAACATCGTTAGAAGGCCATGCCCCAGGAGTAATACTTAAATGGTTTGCCATATGTATAACTGGAAACCATGACATCCCAGTCATGGCTAAGAGAGCCAGGCTGACATCAGTCTTTCGTGGAGTGGTAAATCCAGTTGCGGTTAATAGTTTCTCACCTCCTATAGGATCGTTTATCTCAGTTCCAATAATCCCATTAGTGATTTTTTCAGTGGACCATGTGACTAATTCTTCGCACATACGACGAAGACGATATCGTACAAATTCCCTGCCGCCTCCGCGATCCGCCATTTCCCAGCGAGATGCACCTAAACGCTGGTAATCTTTTGGTATTTTTTTATTTTTTTCAGGAAACCAATAGGAGGCTTCTCCTAATGATGAGATCCAACAAAGAGAAAGATAATCTTTTTCCTGAGTGAGTTTATCAATCATATCTTGCCGGATTTTTTGATGTCTCTTCCAATCTAAAGGAGATGAAATTTCGCCGACTCGTGGAGAAAATGGAGATACATTCATAGTTCCATAAGTATTGTTTATCTGACCCCAGCTCTCCGGTTCGCATAACTGTTTTGCTAACTCATGAAGATAGCCAGCGAGCGTATATGCGTCTGCACCTTCTACGGTTAGCTGCGCTTTGGGTACCGCTTCGCGAGTCCATCCAAGAGTTACCCCTTGAGGATGGTGCTGCTCAGCCAACGAGGCTAAACCGTATTGGGCAAAATGGGTGAGCGCTGACGTGTAGTCACCCGCGAGTGTAATCGTAGACATCAGTGTCCTTCCCGTGAAATTTGAGCATCCGCAGCACGTTCTAGCGCCTCTAGATAAGCGGTAGCATAGGGGCCATATTCCCTATCTGTGTTTTCCATAAGTTCGTCCCAGCGTCCGGTCAGAAAAAGCTCATGCGTCTGCTGGTAGAGTATTTCTTGCTGGGGATGATTCGTATTCTTCCCTAAGAATGTTTGGTCGGTGTGTTGGAACGAGTTTCTACCGTGCCCGTGGCTGCACCCGATAATCCTCAATGCAAGATCTGAGCACTCCAGTTCTCCAGAAGCTCGGCTGGTCGCTACCAGAGCAACAGACATCTGTTCGTGCCGCCATCCAGCGGGCATACCGCTGCGTTGGCGGGATACCCAGATCTCTTGGCGGGTTCGGACCGCACTTTTTGCAAGTGGCTTATCAGATTGTGCTCCACCCAGCATAGTTTGGAACCTGGAATCTGCTTTACCATCGTCATGGTGCTCAGCTGCAAAGATAATATCCTGGGTGAATTCTTCCCGAAGTCCCACAGATTCAGCGATCTTTTTCGTTCGTTCAGCAACATCATGCTGATGATCTTCCAGATAGACCGCTCCTTGTGAGGGAGTCCATTCCTGTCGAACGTCAGAGTCATCATCCGTAGTATCTGTTTGCACTACGGCGTACCATGCGACTACGTCACCAGTACGAGGGTCAGTGCGTATAGAGCTAGACAGTACAACTTCTCCCGTTTGTCCTGTTTCAGACTGCCAAAGTTCTGTAGCTTCGTCTGGAGTTAGCCCACAGAACTTTTTGAAGAGTCCATGTTCATCATGCTCTATGTCATTATCAAAAATAAAGAATTTAATTCCTTCTGGCACAACAGCAGATGGCGCTTCAGAATCTTGAGCTTTGCCTAGCTCCATGGCTACATCCTGGGTGGTGAAGACAAGACCCTTGTCTATCACGAGCACATCGCCCGGTCGAAGGCGCATATCAGGAGAACAAATTTCGAGTTCACCTGCTCGGTACACAAAAGCTCTCCGCCAAATATCTGGGTTTTCCTTCTCTTGTTTTGTCCGTTCTTCATTCCCCAAGACGAGTTCTTTATATATGTTCGTGAGAATCTTAATATTGGCAGGAAAAATTTCCTCATTCATCGGTGGAAATGCTTTAAGAAGCTCCAGCGCCTCGGAATCATTGAGCGGCAGATGCACACGCACAACTACGCCACCCAATTCGATTTGCTCTTCTAAAGAATCGTGCAGCCACAGGTCGAAATCGGGTTCAGCATATGGTGTTTCAGAACTGCGGGCAAACTCAAGAGTATCTGCTAGTTCCGGGCGCTGGTACAGCATTCTCTGGGGTGCCGTTGCTGGCGGAGTACACGTCAGCATAGCTCCAGGGTTTACGCTCTCAAAAGCCGATAAATCATTCAGCCAGTTATAAGCATTACGCAAATCTTCGGCCTTATAAGGTAACACAACAGGATCTTTAATCTTGTCAGGGTTTTCAGGCTCTAAAACAATTATCTGGGAGTCACTTCGTTTACCCAGTCGGTTAACGCGCCCGAAACGTTGTGCCAAGGAGGATGCAGGAGCAAGTTCCGTGACAAGCGAGGAGAAATCTAGGTCAATACCGACTTCAAGAGTCTGAGTAGCCACAACAACGTCAATAGAAGAATCCCCTTTGCACGTAAACAGATTAGGATGGTCATCCCGCAGCTTTTTCATGTCAAACGGTCGCATGCGCCCCACAATAAGTTTGACGCTGAGATTCTCTTCCTTCAGCTTATCCGCAACCTTAACAGCAGTCCCAACATGGTTAACAATGCACCCTACAGTTTTGCTTTGTCCTGTGTTATTAGGCTCCAGCTTCTTACAAAGACCTAGTACCTCATCAACAGCACTATTAATGACAGCGTCATTTTCAGCTTTACCATTCCATGTATCAAGGGGTATGCGAGTCAACCGTTTGGCTGAGTTTACCCGTTGTAGAAGTTCAGCATCATGAGGAGAATCCAGTTGTGAAACGTCAACGCCGATTTGGTTTTGGTTTTCTTCAAGTTCAGATGGGGTTGCGGTTGTTTCAACAACTTGAAGTGTGGGTACTCCTACATCAGCCCCATATTTTTGTAGCTGCGCAATTCGACGTGCCGTCACTAGAAGCTGCTGGTTCAGATGAGCCTCATCAAGAACCATGACTGAATCCATAGATACAACAGCGGTTTCTCGTGGACGTGCGCCCTTACTGCTGCCGTACCCACGGAACAACAAACGAGAACCCCACATATCCGGAGTAGCCGCGATAATAGCGCACGCCGATATCTCATTAACGGGAAGCGAACGGTTACTCAGCTCACCACGAATATGCCCGATTTCAAAAGGACGTACATCGTCATGAACTTGGAACGATAACAAGGCTTGAGCAACACGATAAATAATTTCCTCACGAGACGTTAGATGCTCCTCTTTGTCAAGGATCATCGTCATCTGACGCAGTATCTCCCGTGCCCGGTCAGCTTGGCTATCTACCAACGCGCGACGACCCACCACCACGTTTAAGCGTCGAGGCACACGAGGACCGGTTCCACAGGCATATAAAGCATTCACGAAAAGATGAACGTCTACAACAGATGATTTACCTGCACCTGTGGGGGCCACAATCCTATCGGGCCATGAACCGGTTTCAACAATATGGGCTACAAGCTCTTGTTGCCAGGTGAAGGGCGCATAGCCTCCATTAAGGGCCGCAAAGAATTCAGAAAAATCGCTGCGCTGAATCCCTAAATTACTGGCCATTTTTGCGTTCCTTATATGCTTGTTGTAAATAGATAAATTCTTCTTCCGGCACGTCATAGGGAACTAAAAGCCCTGCACCAAGATGCCTTGATTGCCCAAGCGCAATAATGGTGCGATCATTAGCCAAATTCCCTAGAGACAACACGCCGTGCCAAGGCTGAGGCATAACGTTCTGCGGTACTTTATGCACATATGCTGTAGGGCGTGTATGTATAGTTCGAGCCTGGTAAACCTGTGCGTCGCTTTGCTCCTCCACCTGGTTACGGAGTTCAAGGTAGCGTTGTTCACCCCTGGCAGCTGTGTTAAATTTATCCCGCCAAACATATGCGATTGATAGCAAACCAGAATCTGCCAAAGTCCAACGAGCGCCACCATCTTTCTTTTTAACGGGACGGGTTTCTGGCACAATTGCGGTGAGAGGCTTCCACAGACGCCTATAACCAGGCTGAACAGCAGGCCAGAATTCATGCGCATTAATTACTTGCCCGCCAAAATATACTTTACGCTTACCAAAAGTACGGCCCCACAAATACGGAACAGCATTTAAACTACGACCAAGCTGTATGAGATCTTCCGGTGAGGTATTTTCCGGAATCATAACAGCTATCACAGAATTTTTAATACCTAAATGCTGAATATAGTGCGCAGGGATATAGTGGAAAGCAAGCCTGTTAGCAGGTACCTCCGCTCCCTTAGGATATTTTCCGGTGAAGAAACTAGAAGCCCCATACCCTATACCGGCAATAATCGCGCGGTGAAGAGCAACACAAAGAGCAACATGTTCTTCTGGGGACAGTTCTTCACCTTCTATTTCAAGGAGGACAACTCGGTTCCAAGGAACCTCGGGATATTTCGGCTCGGGAGTTGAATACATAACTTGAGTCAAGCACTCGTACGTTACAAGTTTATTCTCGCGATAGGTCTCTATCAAAGCATCAGTTCGCCCTGGTGCAGGAATACGCAGCATCGTCCCGCCTGATTCTAAGGGGCTCCCTTGAAGATCAAGGTTTAAGTTTGGATTAACGTCACCTGATCCAAGAACTGTAACACTTGTGGATTCACCTAAGTAGGGTACGTCATCGCATAATTGCTCTAACGTATTGGCAATATCATCAGGTACTTGTTTCCAATACCAACCTATATTTCCTCCTAGTGCAGTACCATCAGAAATTTGCCCTTCCTTAGGACGAGAAATTACAGTTATATTAGTTATATTAGTTATATTTCTATACGTAAAACGAATAGAACCTTTATGAACTGGATGGCTCTCTGGTATCTCAATTCCATCTGGCGGGTTCTCCTCTAACCATTTGAGGGCTTTAAGAGACGCGTTACTAGGTTCTAGTTCTCCTTTTTTATTAGTAACAGCAAGGCTGCCCTGTGCTGCTGAACTTACTAAAGCAGCATGTAGACGGACCGGTTCAGGAAAAGTATCTGCGCTACCATCTTGTTTATGTCCTGTATATACTCCAAGAGGAAATCGAGCAATAATTCCAAGTTCCTGCATTCTATTTCTTCTTTACTTCTTCGTATGCAGCAGCTTTAAGGTCATCATTGCCAGATACCTTAAGAATTTGACCGTTCCAATCAACTACTCCCAGTTTTTTTGCCTCGGTTATTGCTTCCGTAAGTATGTCGTCAGCCACACCAGTCTTAATAGGGTTGAGATCACGCTTATGCCCATACCGTGCATCTAATGTAACAAGTGGATAATTTGCTTCCACGAGATCACAGTTAGCACGAAGGTATAGTTCATTCTCAGCTCGCGATATAGATACGAGGCCAAGTGCAGCAAGAAGCGCCCGTCCAACAATATTTTTCTCGTTATCGCTGCCAAAACGAAGCTGACGTAGAGTAGCAAAGCTTAATACCCATGAGCGAATTACTTTGCTACAAGAAACCCCGCCCAAGTTATCATTATCAAGCTTAGGCGGGAGCCCTCCAAGACCATCTGTGGATGGTTTCCTTTCAACTTTGCCCACTTTAATTCCCATAGCTATGGGATCTATACGGGCACCACCACGATGAGATATTTGTTCTTTACCATCATGCTCTTGATCTGCGAGAACGCCAATAATCTCACCCACGAGCGCACTCCGAAGACGTAGCTGACGAACCTTACGGTGAGCATCCCAAGCACCAAAAAGAGCTGAGGCAGGTGTAGTACTAAGTATCGCGCTTAGGTCAGCAGGAGTAGCATTACGAAGAGCACAGTAGGATTCGTGTTCTGTCGCTAAAACACCTTCAATAGTTCCAAAGCGTATGTGCCCGTCAGCAAAACGATGAGGAAGTTCTAAGTCTGTAAAAGAAAGTGTGCCTTCTTCATCTCCCCCATACACGTTCCCTGCATCATAACTAACCTCAATGCGCGGAATGTTTGCTAATGGTTGGGCGTTTGCACGGATATCTTGCATAATAGCAGCTTCAGCACGGTTCAGCTGTGATTGCTTACTATCAATAAGTACCACCCGGGCAGCTTTACCATCAATAAATCGGGTCTCGAAGGCGAATACTGGCTTTGAGTCCTCCTTAAATTTAGCTGGAGCGATCGATGCATGTTCTCCTGCAGCAGGTTTAAGCTCTGTTACCGAGACTAGAGTTGAGGCGCCACCAGAAGCACATGCCTTCTTCAGATCCTCAAATTTAATATCAACTTTCCCAGGTGCAGACATCATTATCCCCTTCGGACGATAGAACTTTATTGTTCTAGATATTTCTGTGGCATCTACCTACATCAGAGGTAGAAGGTAATTTTCCCAATGTATCCTATGTTGGGAACAAACGTTTACAACAATGGTTGGGGCTGAGCTGAAGCTCTAATACAAACCAACGTTCAACGTCCGCTTTTCATAGTAACAGTACTTTTCGCCTATAAGTCCCAGACTGTCACGTGTCTTCAATCTCATAAAGTTGGTTGCCCTCAATGAAAGTCACCCATTCTCATGGGTGAGACCCTGGCAGACCCCGAGACTGGCGTCTGCTACACCGACCCTCAATGAAAGTCCCTGTTCTTACAAGTGAGACGTAAAACGCATACTGCGGCGAATAGGCGGCAGCCCACCCTCAATGAAAGTCACCTGTTCTCACAGGTGAGACCTGGATACCGTGGTTGAGCCGATGCTGAACAGCTCCCCCTCAATGAAAGTCACCTGTTCTCACAGGTGAGACGAAGCAGGGCTTCTGGGTGTTGTTCGCCTTGCCGTCCCCTCAATGAAAGTCACCTGTTCTCACAGGTGAGACGCTTCAGAGCTAGGGGTGGGCAGGTCTTGGCAGTCTCCCTCAATGAAAGTCACCTGTTCTCACAGGTGAGACAGGTCTTCACCATTGAGACGGTAGACCCGAACAACGGCCCTCAATGAAAGTCACCTGTTCTCACAGGTGAGACACGCGTATACGCCTACCTTTTTTAGGTCTAGTTCGCACCCTCAATGAAAGTCACCCATTCTCATGGGTGAGACGCGGATGTAACCCTCACTACCGTTCTCACCCTCCGGCCCTCAATGAAAGTCACCCATTCTCATGGGTGAGACCAGCAAGCTTAGCCGGAAGCACCGTATCCTGATACTCCCCTCAATGAGAGTCACCCATTCTCATGGGTGAGACACTAAAAAATTTGCCAGAGCATATAACTTATTAACTTACCCTCAATGAAAGTCACCTGTTCTCACAGGTGAGACTGGACGCGGGTACTAATGTTGTGGTTGATGCTAACTCCCCTCAATGAGAGTCACCCATTCTCATGGGTGAGACCTGAACGGGAAAACCTCTTCCATGTGAATCGCCCAGTACCCTCAATGAAAGTCACCCATTCTCATGGGTGAGACGCGCATCTTGCGCATACCCTGGATGTATCCCTCACCCGTCCCTCAATGAAAGTCACCCATTCTCATGGGTGAGACCGAAAGCGATAAACACGAGCCGGTCTTTGAAATAAATCCCTCAATGAAAGTCACCTGTTCTCACAGGTGAGACGACGGATCGCTTGTGGGTGTTAGTGACTTGGGCGTCCCTCAATGAAAGTCACCTGTTCTCACAGGTGAGACTCTCGCTGTTCTTTCAAATTCACGAGATAACCTCCCCCTCAATGAAAGTCACCTGTTCTCACAGGTGAGACAGCCCCTCAAAAACACCAACAATATACTGGCATCTCAAGGGGCTACGCGAGCGCAAAGGTTAAACCACTGATCTTCAGTCTACAATATCCACAAATATGACCACAAAAATGGCCCTGACCTGCACATACACCCCCGCGAGCGAAACCCGGGATTTCCGGTAAGCGCTAGGTGCTCGCGAGGCCTCGCAGCAATACCAAGCAACCAAAGCAAAAGCCCCCGAAGGTTTTACCTTTGGGGGCTTGGTGGAGCGGTTGACGAGACTTGAACTCGCGACATCCACCTTGGCAAGGTGGTGCTCTACCAACTGAGCTACAACCGCGCAACGAAGAATACTATACCGAACTGTTGGGCACCCTGCAAGTCTTTGCGGGCCTGGCGGGCGTGAAATTCCGTCTCTGAACCCGGAAAACTATCCCATAGAACGCTCTGACAAGCATAAACACTGGTGAGCATGGCCAATATTTTTCTGAGGTTTTTCTCATCGGGGTGCTGCTGCGCCTCAGCGATGGTTCTGGTTCTGGGCGGGTGCGCAAGGCCCGGCAGCTACTCCAGGTCACGACGAATACCCTGCCTTTGTCTGCTGGCTTTAAGCACCGTTCCTGCCCGTGCTTGGGTGTTCGTTTGTGGTCTTCCCGGTTTCTGGTTCGCTGTCGCTGTTCGTGCTGTCCTCACCGCCGGTGGAGGGCTGGCGTTTGCGCTGCGTTTCAGGGGCCACGCCGTCCTCGTTCATCTCATCTACCAGGCGCATTAGGAACGATTTTGCGTACACCATGCCGAACCCGAACAGCAGCGCGCCCAGCACCCAGATCACGAACGTCACCCAGTCCCAGTGCCCGCCCAGCACCTGTTTTACCCCCACATACAGCAGCAGGGCGGCAACGGAAATCGTCAGTGCCAGCGCCACATCTTTGCGGGTCATCCTTATTGTCCTTTCTCCAGCTCAGTGCTGCTGGTGTCAGCGGCTTCAGCATGGGCTTTCTGCTGCGCCTCCCAGGCGTCTTGTTCGTCATCAAAACGTGCCTCTTGGTAGGCGGCGAAATACGCCAGCAGGCTTGCCACCATAATCGCCACAATAGTCCACACAGACCGCAGCGCATCGGCAACGGTTGCGATGAGCATAATGATCGATGCGTTTGCGAACGCCATCACCGTGCCTTTACGGACGGCACGCCACACGCGTTTTTTACTGCTAAAAATCTCCAGCATCGTAGCCTCTCAGCGGTTCCTGCACTGCTATAAGCATAAGCTGTACGCACCCTGCGCCCATAGTGCGCACACCACTTGCCGGTTGTGTACGGGGGTATAAGAGAACCGCCCGGCCCGCCCTGCGCATGGCAGGCGGCGGGTCGGGCGGCACTTTCAGAAAGGGGCTAAGTAATATTCTACTCCCCCAAATCGGCTGCTAGTTTACGCAGCCTCTTCAGCGATGATTCCTTCCCCAGAATCTGCATAGATTCGAACAGCGGCGGGGAGATACGCTCCCCTGAAACTGCGATGCGTACAGGCCCGAATGCCAGGCGTGGCTTGATGTCCAGGCCCTCAACGATCGCCGAACGCAGCGCCGCCTCAATGTGAGAAGAATCCCACTCGGTGATGGGTTCGAGCGCCTCAATGGCGGCGGCAAGAACCTGCGGGGCGGATTCTTTCAGCTGCTTACGCGCATCATCAGCCACCGTAATATCTTCATCAGCGGTGAAGAGGAACGCCAGAAGTTTAGGTGCCTCGCCCAGAAGCTGCATGCGCTCCTGCACCAGCGGGGCGGCCTGCGTGAGTACCTGCTCCTGCTGTTCGCTCAGCTGCTCCCCCAGCACGCCCGCCGCCTGCAGGTACGGTACCAGACGGTCCCGGAAATCGGCGGCATCCAGGCGGCGAATATGGTCGCCGTTAATGGCTTCGGCTTTTTTCACGTCGAAACGTGCCGGGTTGCCCACCACATCGTGCACATCGAAATGCTGCACCAGCTCATCCACCGTGAACACGTCTTGGTCTGCTGAGAGCGACCAGCCCAGCAGTGAGAGGTAATTCAGCAGACCCTCTTTAATGAACCCGGCCTCACGCAGCAAAAACAGGTTCGATTCGGGGTCACGCTTTGAAAGCTTCTTATTACCCTGCCCCATCACATAGGGCAGGTGCCCAAATTCGGGGATGAACTCGGTAACACCCACATCAATGAGGGCACGGTACAGGGCGATCTGACGCGGGGTTGACGAGAGCAGGTCTTCACCGCGCAGCACGTGGGTGATGCCCATGAGCGCATCATCCACCGGGTTCACGAGAGTGTACAGCGGCTTGCCGTTTGCGCGCACCACCACATAGTCCGGTACCGAACCGGCCCGGAACGTGATTTCGCCGCGCACCAGGTCGTTAAACGTAATGTCTTCCTCAGGCATGCGCAGGCGCCACACGGGCTGGCGGCCTTCGGCGCGGAACGCCTCTTTCTGCTGCTCGGTTAGGGTGCGGTCATAGTTGTCGTACCCTAACTGCGGGTCTTCACCTTTAGCTTTACGGCGTTCACGCACCTCATCGGGGGTTGAGAAATCTTCGTAAATGTAGCCGCCGTCTTTGAGCTTCTGAATGACCTCTGCGTACAGGTCCATGCGCTGCGACTGCCGGTACGGCTCGTGGGGGCCGCCCACGCCCACCCCTTCGTCCCAGTCAATGCCCAGCCAGTGCAGGCCCTCAAGCACCTGGTTGAACGACTCTTCCGAATCGCGGGCCGCGTCGGTGTCTTCGATACGGAACACCAGTTTGCCGCCGGTGTGGTGCGCGTACGCCCAGTTGAACAGGGCGGTGCGTACCATGCCCACATGCGGGGTTCCGGTCGGTGAGGGGCAGAAACGGACGCGGGTCTGGCTCGCGTCTGCGAGCGCGGGGCCGCGGTATTCGGTCATTATTGTTCTCCTATATATGTGTCAGAGGTTTCGGTGGTGGGGTGGGTTAGCTGCGGATTCGGGTGACGAGCGCGCCGATGCCTTCAACTT
>ERZ773049.337-NODE-337-length-30011-cov-14.808319_pt1 | contig 30011 bp, 27 predicted proteins | sample MGYA00580633_ERZ773049 | MGnify/ENA primary metagenome ERZ773049 (study PRJEB29015, sample SAMEA2737991) | human oral metagenome | biome: human oral; feature: human-associated habitat; material: dental | place: China | collected 2066 ...
CGGATAGCCAGAGCGTGGGCAGCGGCAGCAAAACTCGGGCAGGGTAATTTTTATCAGATAATCGCGCTTCTGTTTATTGGGCCAAACTTCCATATTTTCTATATCGAATTTTTCAATTTCCTCTTCGCCGTATCTCACTATGATCTCCTTAAATTCGATATATCGTTCGGCTTTTCGACGCAAAATCCCTGAATATAATCGATACCCATTTTATAAAGTTGCATTTGAAATTCCTGCTTATCTACAAAGCGCATTATGGTTTTGACGCCCGATTTTGCGCAGGCTTCGTTGATGCCTATAAATATATTTTTAATCTTTTCATCGTCTAAATTTTTGTTAAATTCTATATCATAAACGATAAAATCCACTTCTAAAAATTTTAAATATTCAAAGCTAGCGTTTGAACCGCCAAACTGCGACAGCGCGAAGCTAAAACCGAGTTCGCGGAATTTAATTAAAATTTCATCAAAGCGCTTAATCTCCGAATAGATAAGCTTTTCGTTAAACTCAAACACAATCTTTTTTGGATCGATCAGATTATTATCGATGAGCTTTAAAATTTCATTGCGAAACTCGTTATTTCGTAGGGTCTGAGGCATAATCTCGATGAAAATTTTAGCGTCAATATCTTTAAAATAGATGATTCTAGAAATTTGTCTCATCATCGAAATATCGTATTTAATATCGTAATGATTTAGAAGCAAAATATCTAAAATTCTACTTTTTGTGATCTTTTCGCCGCTTCTTAGATCGAGCTTCGGGATCAAATTTATATGCGATTTTACGCCGTTTTTATCCGCGACGCGCTGATATTTAAAACTGAAATTTTCGCTATCAATCGCTTCCATTACGTCGGCGGAAAACACGTCTATTAATACTTTCTCTACGTCAATAGCCTTCTCGCCGTGTTCTTCGTCGTTCAGGTGATTGATCTTATAAAATAGCGCATTTACGATATTATGCAGATTGCGATCATATGAACTTGGAAGCATCGTAAATTCACTTTTTATCTCTACGTTTTTGATCGTTTGACTTGAAATTTTATGCTCAAACATCCGCAAAATATGGCTTAAATTTGTAGCTTTTGATTCCACTCCGAATACAAAGTAGCCGTTTATAAAGCGCCCGATCGGAAGGTCCTTAAAACCCTGCTCCGCCATAAAATTTGAAAGTTCCTTACAATACTCATATAAAATTTCATCGCCGTTTTTATATCCGTATCGATCGTTTATGTCGATGATATTTTTAATTCGCAAAAGAACGATATTTATTTGACGATTTTTAGCTAGATCGTTGCTTAAAATTTTTTCGATCTCCTCGCGCACAAATACGTGAGTAACGGGATCGATCAGAGTCTTTTGAAAGCCGAAATAAATTTGATAGATGACATAATAAACATAGCAGATCAAAAGTATCAAAAACAAAATTACGTCATCAAATTTAAACTCGCCATTTCGGAATAAAATAATTCCGAAAACAATCAAAACGCAGGTAAACGGCACCGAAATTTTAAGCGCCGTTATGAAACGGTTTTCACGCTCTTTGGTCTCACTAAATAAAACAGACATTATATATCCAAGTGTTTAACATCTTTGGCATGATCTTGGATGTAGTTCCTACGCGGTTCAACCTCGTCACCCATAAAAAGATTAAAGGTATCACTAGCACTTTGTGCGTCTGCAATGCTAATTTTTAAAAGCCTTCTATTTTCAGGGCTCATAGTGGTTTCCCAAAGCTGCTCCGGATTCATCTCTCCAAGACCTTTATAGCGCTGAATATAAGCGCCTTTTTTCGAGCTTTTTTCGATTTCGTCTAAAATTTCAATAAAATCCTTGCCAAAGCTTACATCCCGCTCTTTGATCTTAGAATAAACTCTGATCGCCTCTTCAAAGATATAATTGCCGAATAAATTCTCATCTATCACGAGCTGTTCTAGACCGCTTGGCGTCTGAACGTAAATTCTAATGCCTTCATCATTTACGTAGGAATTTAAGATATTAAATCCTTCGCTTTCCAAACGCGGTTTTAAAATTTTAAATAGCTCCTCATAATCAAGACTTCGCGCTTCGTTGTTTTCTATCAAAAATCTGATCGCGCTAAGCACGCTGAAGCGCTTTTTAAGCTCATTAAGAAGCGAGCGGTAGTTTGAGACTATTTTTAGATAATCGATCAGATCCTCGTTGCCGATACCTTCAAACTCGCCCATATCGATGCCCGTTTCGATCAAAAACTCACTCAGCGCTTTTTCGTCTTTTAGATAAATTTCTTTTTTACCCTTTTTATATCTAAAAAGCGGCGGCTGTGCCAGATAAACATAGCCGTTTTCGACAACAGGGCGTAAAAATCTAAAGAAAAAGGTTAAAAGCAGCGTCTGGATGTGGCTGCCGTCGACGTCCGCATCGGTCATAATAATGATTTTGTGATAGCGAAGCTTCTCTTCGTTAAATTCCTCGCCGATACCGCAACCAAAGGCCGTGATCATATTTTTAATCTCTTCGGATTGCAAAATTCTATCCAGCCGCGCCTTTTCTACGTTTAAAATTTTACCTCTAAGCGGTAGGATCGCTTGAAACACGCGGTCTCTTCCCTGCTTCGCCGAACCGCCCGCGCTATCGCCCTCGACTAGATAAATTTCGCTGATACTCGCATCCTTACTCTGGCAATCGGCTAACTTTCCGGGAAGGGTCCCTACAGAATTTATATTGTCTTTTCTGCGCGTTAGATCGCGCGCCTTCTTCGCCGCTTCACGACCGCGCGCAGCTAAAAGAGCCTTATTCATAATAGCGCGCGCTTCAATCGGATTTTCTTCAAAATACTTACTAAGCACTTCAAACGCCATCTTTTGCACGATCGGCTTAACGTAGCTGGAGCCTAATTTTCCCTTCGTCTGTCCTTCAAACTGTGGTTCGGGAACCTTTACGCTAATTACCGCGATGAGTCCCTCGCGAACGTCGTCGCCGGTAATCTTCGTGTCCTTTTCGCGCGCAGCCGCATTTGCCGCGACGTAATTTGTTATCGCGCGCGTAAGACCCGCTCTAAAACCCGCCTCGTGCGTACCGCCGTCCGGAGTTTTGATATTATTTACGAAGCTTAATAAATTTTCGCTATACGTTTCGTTATACATCAGCGCAAAATCGACCATAACATCATCCGCGCTATCACTAAACGATACAGCTTTGGATATGGCAGGCGCTTTATTCATATCATTTACGAAGCTTTCCAAGCCGCCTTCGAAGTGAAAGTGCTCGTCCCTGCCCGTGCGATTATCTTTAAAATTTATCGTAATTTTTGGATTTAGATACGCTAGCTCGCGAAATCTTTTTGATAAAATTTCATCGTCAAATTCTAAAATTTCAAAAATTTCGCCGTCGGGCCAAAACTCGATCGTAGTACCCGTACGATTAGTAGTTTTTATCTTTTCAAGCTCGGTAGTAGGAATTCCTTTGGCAAATTCTTGTCTATAAATATTTCCGTCACGTTTGATCGTAGCAACGAGCTTTTTTGAAAGCGCATTTACAACGCTAACGCCCACGCCGTGCAGACCGCCGGAGACTTTATAAGTGTCTTTGTCAAATTTACCGCCTGCGTGAAGCACGGTCAGAACCACCGTCGCGGCAGGAATTTTTTCAGTCGGGTGTATATCGACGGGGATTCCACGACCGTTATCGCTAACGATACAGCTTCCTTCGCTAGTGATCTCGACATCGATCGTGTCACAGTACCCTGCCATCGCCTCATCGATCGAATTATCTACAACCTCATAAATCATATGATGAAGTCCGCCGATGTTGGTGTCTCCGATATACATTCCAGGGCGCTTTCTAACAGCCTCAAGACCTTTTAAAACTTTAATATTACTGGCGCCGTAATTTTGTTTCATATTTTTCCTTTAAATATTATTTATCGGCATGACGACCGTTTTTAAACCATCCGCGCTAAGCACAAACGCCGTATCGGAGCTGTTAAAATCAAGCTCAAAAATTTCGCTCTCGATGCTACTTAAAAAATCGAGCAAAAAGCGATTTTTCACGCCGAAAACTATCTCGCCGTTTATCTCGATCGCTGCTTCAATTTCGGTTTTTGCCTCGGAATTATCCTCGTTGATGCTCTCAAAAACCATTCCGTCCTTTTTAATGGTAACCTTCATCTCCTCGCACATCGCGTTTATCGCTCGCACGCCGCTTACCATCTTATCGCGCGGAATTGAAATTTTATATGCCGTATCGCTTGGGATTACCCGCTCGTAGTTTGGAAATTTGCCGTTAATAAGCTTTGTAAAAAACTCAAAATTTTCGCTCACCGCTAGCAGCACGTTTTCGTCGTAGTAAATTTTAATTTTATCCGAAAATAGCTTTTGAATTTCGCCTATTGCCTTTTTAGGGATTAAAATTTTAGTATCGAGCTCGCCCGCTTTTGATTGAGTGATCAGCTTATAAACGCTAAGTCGCTTCGTATCGGTTCCGACTAAATTTAAAAAGCCCTCTTTTACGTCGATCAAAGCTCCGTTTAGCTCATATTTTGGATTGTTCGTGTCAATCGACGGATAGATTTTTTTAAGACTTCTTCCTAAAATTCCAGCGTTTACGTCAAAGCTGTTTTTACCATCTATTGTAGGAAAGCTCGGAAAATCCCTCGTCTCGAACATCGGAAGCTTGTACTTAGATTTTTTTTGCTTTACGAATAGCGCTCCGTTGACGGTCTCTAAAGTAACGCTATCGTCGCTTAAGCCTTTAATAACGCTAAGAAGTTTGCCTCCGTTTGCCGTAGCTTCTCCTTCCATTTCTATTGAGATATTTTGTAAATTATAGCTTAGACCAATTTCATGATCGGTAGCTTTTATACTAAAAATTCCATCTTTAGCGCTCATCAAAAGATGCGAAGTTATCGAGCTTAGATCTTTCTTATCGAGATAGGAGCTAGTATTTGAAACTATCTCTTCTAAAAGTTTTTTAGTGATTAACACTTTCATATTTTTATCCTTTTAAATTTTTATCGTTGTAGTAGTTGGTAAGAGGTTTTTGTGAAAAACTTATCCTAAAGCTTGTCTTTAGGTAGTTTATCCAGTGAGTAAGTAGCTTTGTTTTATTCACTTTTATTCACCTTTTTTGCTTTATTTTCATAAAGTCTAAATTTCATTCTTATCCTTTTTGGTTATTTTGTTTTTTAGCTCTTCAATTTTTATCTTTAATATCTCATCGGTTTGAATGAGCTCGTTGATTTTTTTGATATTTTTGCTGATGGCGCTGTGATCCTTTAGATTAAAAAATGCGGCGATTTTTGGCATTGAGTTTTGAGTTAGCTGTTTGGTTAAATATATGCAAATTTGGCGCGCTTCGACGACATTTTTACTTCGCGTTTTACTCTTTAGCTCGCTAGGTTTTACGTTTAGTTCTTTTGAGATCACCTCTATGACGTGTTCGAGGCTCACGCTTGAATATTTTTGGTGAATTTGATCTTGCAGTGTACTTTTGGTAAATTCTAGCGTGATCTTTGTGCGAAGTATCGAGGAATAGGCATTTAGTTTGTTTATTGCGCCCTCGATCTCGCGGATATTATCGCCCATATTTGCAGCGATGTATTCTACGACATCGTGTGGAATTCTAACGCGATTTTCTTCACTCTTTTTATTGATAATGGCGATTTTAGTTTCAAGATTCGGCGGAGTGATATTTGCTATGATGCCGCTTTCAAAACGCGTCGTGAGGCGATTTTCAAAACCTTTTAAAAATTTCGGCGGCAGGTCGTTGGTTAGCACGATTTGGCAGTTTTTGTCTTTTAGCTCGTTGAATGTATAAAAAAGCTCCTCTTGAGCTTTGTCGCGCCCGATCAAAAATTGAATATCGTCGATGAGCAAAACGTCGCAGTTGCGGTATTTTTGTTTAAATTTATCGATCGAGTTGTTTTTGAGATTAAAGACAAAATCATTGGCGAACTGCTCGCTGGTGACGCAGATGACGGTCTTTCCCTTTTTGATGCAGTAATTTCCGATCGATTGAAGCAGGTGAGTTTTTCCAAGCCCGCTAGGTCCGTAGATAAAGAGCGGATTAAAGCGAATTCCGGGCTCTTTTGCGACGGATACCGAACACTCGAAGGCAAATTTATTTGAATCGCCGATGATAAAATTTTCGAAGTTGTAATTTTCGCTTAAAATGGTGCTCTTTGGCTTTTCCGAGATGATTTTTACCTTTTCTTTCGGCGAAATCTTAGTTTTTGAGGTGATTTTAACGATCACGTCATTAAGCCCGAACTGTTTTTTGATAAGCTCTTTTATTTTAGTGCCGTATTTTGTCTGAGCGTATTTAGCGATAAACTCGTTAGTTGCGTTGTATATGAAAAATTGGGGTGTCGAGTTTTTATCGTTAAATTTCAAATTTTTAATGTATCTAGAGTATTCGGTAGGTAAAATTTCCTTCTCTAAATTCGATAAAATTTCTTGTGCTTGCGACGTCGCCATTGAATTCCCTTATAAATTAAGCCGCTATTTTAGCTAAATTTCACTAAATTTGCGGTAAATTTCAGTTTATTCACCGGTGATTAAACTGTGAATAAGTGTGAAAGGTGGTTATGAAAATTTTAGGAATTGATCCAGGAACTAGAAATTTAGGCTATGCGATTTTGGAAAAAGATGTGAATAAGATCAAACTCATCGAGGCCGGATTGGTAAAAATGAAGGCCGAAAACGTTCAATTTCAAATGACGCAGATGAGTGAGGCGATCGATCAAATTTTTAGTGCTCATAAGATCGATGAGGTCGCGATAGAATCGATGTTTTATGCCTACAATCCGCAGTCTGTTTTAAAGCTCGCTCAGTTTCGCGGTGCGCTGGCCCTTAAAATTTTACAAATTTTTGGAAATTTTGTCGAATACACGCCGCTTCAGGTAAAAAAATCGGTCACGGGCAAGGCAAAGGCGGCGAAGGAGCAGGTTGCTTTCATGGTGAAGCGGATCTTGGGGATTAATAAAGAGATTAAGCCGCTTGATATCACTGATGCCATAGCTATCGCGCTTACGCATGCAAATGTTATGCGTTTAGCGCCTAAATAGGAGGGTTTATATGAAAATCGCTATTTTGCAAATGGATGTGAAAGTAGCTCAAAATTTTGCAGATTGTGAGCAAAATTTTATCCGCGCGCGCGGGCTGATAGATCGCGCGTTAAAGCGCGGCGCGGACGTAGCGGTGCTGCCGGAAGCCTTTAATACGGGCTTCAATACGGCTAAATTTAAAGAGCTAGCTGATATGAACGCTACTCATACAAAAAAATTTTTAAGCGAAATTTCGCGAAAAAGCGGCGCTGTTTTGGTTGGTGGAGCGATAAATTCCAAGCAAAATAAAATTTATAATTCCGCTTTTATCTATCAAAACGGAGCCGAAATTTTACGCTACGACAAGATCCACGCCTTCTCGCTCGCTCACGAAAACGAGATCGTAAGCGGCGGAGATAAGCTAGGCATTTGCGAGATAAAATTTCAAAATCGCGCGGTCAAAATCGGCGTCGCGATCTGCTATGATCTGCGCTTTTGTGAAATTTTTCGCGCCTTAGCGCTTCGCGGTGCACAGATTGTTTTTGTGATCGCGCAGTTTGCGCAGAGCCGCATAGAGCATTTTATCACGCTTGCGAGAGCCCGTGCGATCGAAAATCAAATTTTTATCTGCGCGGTAAACGGCTGCGGCGATACGGGGCAGGGCGAGAGTTTCGGCGGAAATTCCATGCTGATCGGTCCGGGCGGTGAGATCGTCGCGCGCCTAGACAAAAAAGAGGCCGTGAAGATTGCTCGAGCGGATTTAAATGAAATTTTAAAATTTCGCGCTAAAATGGATCTTTTAAAAGATATGAAACCTGAAATTTATAAGGAGTTTTGATGAAAACTTTGGTGTTTGTGATCGATATGCTAAACGGCTTCGTAAAGTTCGGCGCGATGGCCGATCCCAGCATCGCAAAGATCGCTCCTGCGGTGATTAGGCAGATTGAGGCGGCGAAAAATGCGCATTTCATCTGCGACGCTCACGCCGAGCGTGATTTGGAGATGAAGCGCTATCCGGTTCACTGCCTAGTTGGCTCGCCCGAAGCGGAGGTGATCGAGGAGCTTGCGCCGTTTGTAAGCGAGCAAAACGTCACTTTTAAGCGCAGCACGAACGGCTTTCATAATTTGGATAAGAAAATTTTGGGTGGCTTCGATCGCTTCGTGATTACGGGCTGTTGCACCGACATCTGCGTGATGCAGTTTGCGCTTAGCCTGCGTACCTATCTTAACGAAACGGGAGAGGATAAAGATGTCATCGTTCCGCGAGGTGCGGTAGCTACGTATGACGCGCCGAACCATGAGCGCGGCTACTACGACGAATGTGCGCTAAGCTTAATGCAAAATGCAGGAATTTTGGTAGTTTAAGCTGTACTTAGATTAAACAGAATTTCAAGCTAAATTTTCTAGATTATAAATTTTAAAATTTAGAGCCGTCCTTAAAATTTTGAAATTTTGTGTTGCTCGTAAAATTTTAAAATTTTAATCTTTTTATGGAATTTAGCTTTGTTTTACCGCGACTGCTTTTGCGACGAAAAATCCCACTGCCCCGGAAATTATCGAGCCTAAAAATACCGCGAGTTTATCGGTGTAGTGATACAGATCGCTGCCGCCGTATGCGAGACCATCGACGAAAAGTGCCATCGTAAAGCCGATACCACAGATAATTGCTACTGCGTAAAGCTGCGGCCAGCCTGCGTTTTCGGGCATGTAGGCGATTTTGGCTTTGATTAAGATCCAGCTAAAGGCAAAAATTCCGATCTGTTTACCGAAAAATAGTCCGAGCATTATACCCATAGGCACCGGACCGAAAAGGAAGCTAGGACTGATGCCTGCTAGCGAAACGCCTGCGTTTGTAAAGGCAAAGATCGGCAAGATGAAGAAATTTACGGGGTAGGCTAGGCCGTGTTCCATATCCTTTAGCATCGAGCCCGAGCGGGTCTTAAGCGGGATACAAAAGCCCGCAAGCACTCCTGCGATAGTCGCGTGGATACCAGAGTTTAGTACCATTACCCACAGCACCACGGCCACGATGATAAACGGAAGCTTTTTATCGACGCCAAGTCTGCTCATCGCTAGCATTATTGCGACACAGGTAGCTGCGCCGCCTAGATAGATTGCGTTTATGGTTGAGGAATAAAACAAAGCGATGATTAAAATTGCACACAGATCGTCCATTATTGCAAGCGTTAAAACGAAAATTTTAAGGCTCGCGGGGATTTTTTTGCCCAAAAGTGCCATCACACCCACGGCAAAGGCTATGTCGGTCGCCGTCGGGATCGCCCAGCCCTTCATCGCGACGGCATCGCCCCAGTTAATGATCGAAAATATAATCGCGGGCATCATTACTCCGCCCAAAGCTGCGAAGCTAGGAAGTAAAATTTGAGAAAAATGGCGTAGCTGCCCTTCGATCTTTTCGCGCTTTAGCTCAAGTCCGATAGCGAAGAAAAATATCGCCATGAGCACATCGTTTACCAAAAAATGCATCGATTCATCGAGCTTTGCAGGGCCGACGCCTATGGTGAAGTTTAGATGTAAAAACGCCTCATAATATTTTGATAAAAAGTCCACATTTTGAGCTACGATTGCAAAAACGGCCGATAGAAGTAATATAACGCCGGCGCTACTTTCACTTGATAAAATTTTCTTAATGATATGTTGCACATGCTTCCTTTAAAATTTTGCTCTAATTTTATGCAAATTTTAATTAAATTTTTATCAAAACGGGCTAGTTACTCGGTAAATTCGGCATTATTAGCATTGCATAAAGTATTATAAACATTATGATCGTAGGGCCTTCGTTGATCGCACGGAAGTATTTTCCGCTCCTGTGGCACTCGTTTTTTTCAAATTTATACATATAATAATACAGCCACAAATGATAACAGATTAGCAAAACTCCGGCTAGTAATTTTATATGAAAATATCCCATTTTCATAAGCCCCGGATTTAAAATAATAAGCATCACGCCGCTAAAAACCGTCACTGCCATTGCTATCCAGCCGATCGCGTGATACAGCATCCGCTCCATCTTTTTAACGACCTTTACGAAATCCGGCTTGTCTAAATTTTCAGCGTGATAAACATACAGACGCGGCATATAAAATAGCATCGCCATCCATGAAATAAAACCCGCAAAATGGACAAATTTAAACCAATAGTAACTCATTTTTTCTCCTTAATCTCTCATTAAAATTTCTTTTCGCGCTTCGAATTCCTCTTTAGAAATCGCGCCTTTTTGATACAGCTCATAAAGTGCATCGACCTTTTTCAGACGCCCCTCGTAGTCGTCTTCCTCCGTCTCACTTACAAAAGCATTTAAATCTTCCACCCAAATTCCTACGAAAAATATATCTAGCAAAATCCAAATTCCCCAAATCGCCCAAAACAAAAAGCCCACTAAAAACCATAGTGTAAAGCTCCCTAGCCAAAATAGCGCGATTTGAGCAAATCCGCTGATAAATTTACCGCAATAAATTCTATGCAGTCCGCCGCCGATCGGCATAGCTGCGATCCACGAAAACGCACCTAAAAACCAAAGTGCGTAAGCGATATAATTATTTCTCTTCATTTTTCTCCTTTTTTGCGGTGCGTAAGCCCTGAAAAATAAAAATCACCACGGCTAGATCGATCATCACGTCGGCGAAATTAAACACCGCAAACTCAAACCACTTATGCCATGCGACATAATCTACGACGCCGTCGCGAATGAAGCGATCGAGCAGGTTTGAACAGCCCCCCGCGAGCATCAGCGCAAACGGCGCCCAGTGCTCGCAAAAGAGCTTTTTATGACAAAATACATACGCCGCAAGCGCCAAGATCAGCACGATCTGGATAAATTTTAAATTTTCGCCCAAAAACGCAAACATCGAAAACGCAACGCCGCGGTTAAGCGTAAGCTCTAGCGAAAAAAACTCGCCCTGCCACGAAAAGCCGTTTAAAAACAGAAGTTTGATCGCTTGATCGATCGCGAAGATCACCACAAAAAGCAGGATAAATTTAATACAGGTCTTAGCCATCTCGCAGCCTAAATTTAAATATGTAAAGCCTGCATTTTTTGTCCGCGCTTTTTGTACCGAGCCATGAGCTTGTCGCGCCGTAAAATTTCACCGCAACGCTACTCATTTAGGGCTTTAGTAAAAAATTTCTCGACCTCGTCCATTCGCTTTTGAAGCATTTTTTCGTTTTTGCCCTCGATTAAGAGGCGGATAACGTTTTCGGTGCCGGAGTAGCGAAAGAGCGAGCGGATTTTGTCCGCTTTGAGGCTTGCTTCAAACTCCTTTAGCCCTTTTAATTTTTCAAGCGGCTTTTTATCCGCGATCTTTAAATTTCGTAAAATTTGAGGATACGGCTTAAGCATTGATGAGAGTTCGCTCGCTTTTTTGTGCGTATCCAGCATGCAGGCGGCGAATTGCAGCGCGCTTGCGATGCCGTCGCCCGTTTTGGCATAATCACCGAAAATCACGTGCCCGCTCTGCTCGCCGCCGAAATTTGCGCCCAGCTCGCGCATCATCTCAAGTACGAATTTATCGCCGACGTTGCAGCGATGAAGTGCGATGCCGTGTTTGGCTAAAAAATCCTCCAGCGCGGAGTTGCTCATCACCGTCGCGATCATCTGATCGCCCGCAAGGCGTTTTTTCTCTTTCAAATAAACCGCTAAAATTCCAAGTAGCGCGTCACCGTGGATGATCTCGCCGTTTTCATCCACGACTACGAGCCTATCGGCATCCCCGTCGAAGGCAAAGCCGACATCGGCGCGTAATCTTTTGACCTCCGAGGCTAAATTTTGCGGGCTTAGTGCGCCGCAAGCATCATTAATATTTTTGCCATTAGGTTCGTCGCCGATGACGATAGTTTCGGCCCCTAGCTCGTTAAATACGGTAGGTGCGACCTTGTAGCTTGCTCCGTTTGCGCAATCAAGCACGACGCGAAGCCCGTGCAGCGTCTTTTGTTTAGGGAAGGAATTTTTAATATGCACGATATATCTGCCGATGACGTCGTCTACGCGTTTTGCGGCGCCTATCTGCATCATTTTGGTGCGCGCTTCGGCGATGAGCTCGTCGTTAAAATAAATTTTTTCGATCTGCGCTTCCTCTTTTTCGTCGAGTTTAAAGCCTTCGCTGTTGAAAAATTTAATACCGTTGTCGTAGTATGGATTGTGGCTCGCGCTTATCATGATGCCTGCGTCGCAGCGCATGTCCTCGGTGAGAAATGCGATCGCAGGAGTAGGCATCGGTCCGATCTGGCGGACGTTGTAGCCCACGGAGGTAAGGCCCGCTACGATCGCGGTTTCTATCATATAGCCGCTTCTGCGGGTATCTTTGCCGACTAAAATCATATTCGTAACAGAATTTTTCCTAAAATAAATCCCCGCCGCCATCGCTACGCGCATCGCAAGCTCGGCGGTTAGAAATTCTCCCGCTTTACCGCGTACGCCGTCCGTTCCGAAAAGTTTCATTATCAAATCCTCAATTCAAATAAATTTTTCTTATTCTAGCAAAAATTTTGTATAATTATCATTTATCAAACAAATTTTTAAGGAGCCAGTGCTTGAGAGGAATCATCAAAACGCATCTCGATCAAAAACAATACGGTTTTATAAAAGGCGATGACGGCAAGGATTACTTTTTTCGTTATTCGTCGTTTGATGATACGGATAAAAGTAAAATATGTGAAAAACTTCTGGTAGATTTTGATCCAAAAGCAACGCCAAAAGGATACGTAGCCACAAAGATACAGGTGGTAGGTAAAGGAGCTGTAGGTTATGCATCACCTGATAAATTTCTCTGTAGTGTAACGGATAAATTTAGAGATTTTGAAATTCTTGAATTTTCGAAATGGATGGTAATGGGTAGCTCTAGAAATCCTAACGAAGCGAAAGAAGATATGATTAATCGAGCTAAAATGATTGGAGCAAACGCACTTGTAAAAGTAGAATACTTTCGATCCACGGGGGAAGAAACGAGCGACAGCGGAAGAGGAACACATTATTTTACCATACATAGTTGTAGAGCAATAGCGGTAAATATAGGTAAAAGAGTCGTTAATGGCAGTATAATTGACGATTTTATTTGTATTGATAAAAGAGCCGCTTATTTAAAAAGTAAACTTGTTGCAAAAACAAGAAGAGCTAAATTGTATAGGCTGATATTTTGGATAGTCATATTGTGTGTATCTTTAGGTTTATACGTTTCGAATAGAGTAATATTTGCAGTTATCCTTATCGTCATAGCGTATATATTTAGTCATGCTACGAATTACGATTGGTGGCTAGTAGAAATTTGAGAGCAAAACAAGTTTTAAATACCGCTTAAATTAAGCGTCGATTAAATATTTTTTACGTATAATCGCAGGTTCAAATTTAACCGAAAAGGAACGTTATGGCAAATCACAAATCCGCCGAAAAACGCGCGAGACAAACCATAAAAAGAACGGAGCGAAATAGATTTTATCGCACCAGAGTAAAAAATATCACAAAAGCCGTAAGAGAGGCGGTCGAGAGCAAGGATCTAGACGCAGCGACTCAGGCTCTAAAAACGGCTAATGAAAGCTTCCACAGCTTCGTAAGCAGGGGCTTTTTGAAAAAACAGACCGCGAGCAGAAAAGTAAGCCGCCTAGCCAAACTCGTAAATTCTTTAAAAACCGCCGCGTAAGCGCTCCTTACGCATAAAATTTAAATGCTAGCCGATAAACTAAAGCCTTTTTTGGATCGCTATGACGAGCTTTCGCGCATGCTTAGCGATCCCGCTGTTACCGCGGATATCGCCAATATGACTGCATTATCTAAGGAGCAGCGCAATATCGAGCCGATCAAAGAGGCGGCTAGCGAGTATCTTAAAATTTTAGATCAGATCGAAGAAAACAAAGCCCTGCTAAGCGATGCCGATCTCGGCGAGCTAGCCAAAGAGGAGCTTAAAAGCTTAGAGACGCAAAAGCCGCAGCTCGAAGAAAAAATCAAAATTTTGCTGCTTCCAAAAGACCCCAACGACGATAAGAATATCTTTTTGGAGATCCGCGCCGGTACAGGCGGCGACGAAGCGGCGCTGTTTGCGGGCGATCTGCTAGGCGCGTATCTGCGCTACGCCGATCTTCGCGGCTATAAATGCGAGATCGTAAGCACTAGCGAAGGCAGCGTCGGCGGCTACAAAGAAGCGATCTTGCTCGTAAAGGGTGCGGGAGCGTATTCGCGGCTGAAATTTGAAGGCGGCACCCACCGCGTGCAGCGCGTCCCCGAAACGGAGAGCCAGGGCAGGGTGCATACCTCCGCGATCACCGTCGCCGTGATGCCCGAGATCGAGGATAGCGAGATACAGATCAATCCGAACGATCTTCGCATCGACGTTATGCGCAGCTCCGGCCACGGCGGGCAGTCCGTAAATACCACCGATAGCGCCGTTCGTATCACTCACATCCCGACCGGTTTAGTCGTCACCAACCAAGACGGCAAGGACCAGCACAAAAACAAAGAGGCGGCGATGAAGGTGCTAAAGGCGCGCCTTTATGATATGCAGGAGCAGGAGCGGCTCGAAAAGGAGCGCAAAGATCGCAAGGATCAGGTAGGCACCGGCGACCGCTCGGGGCGGATTCGTACCTACAACTATCCGCAAAACCGTATCAGCGACCACCGCATAAATTTAACACTTTACCGCCTGGACGCGATCATGGCGGGCGGCTTGTTCGACGAGATCATCGACCCGCTCATAGCGCACTCTCAAGCCGAAGCGATCGCAAACGCGGGCTATTGAGCCTTTTAAAATTTAATTTTAATTCTCATATTTTCAAAATTTCGCTGCAATTTCGCTGCGAAATTTTACTTTAAATTTAACTGCTAGCCTTTGGGGCAACGTGTTTAACGGCTTTTGCCTTGGCAAATTTTACTTTAAATTTAGCCGTAAACTTCGCTTGAAATTCCGCCTTTTTAAATTTAAAATCTATTCGTTGCGCCGCATCGACGCGCTGCCTGGCGTTTTAAATTTCTCTGTTTTTTTAAAATGCGCGCCTCAAACGCCGTTTTAAAATTTACGCAGACACGAGCAGACGAGGAGTCGCTGCGATAAATTTAAGTCAAATTTTATTTCTAGCCATCTTTTAATTTGTTTCTTATCTTTGGACTATTAAAATCCCGCTTCGTTTCATTCGTAAATTTGAAACGTATCTTAAAAACAAGGAAAGCCGATGAGTGAAAGAAATTTACAAATTTTAGGTTGGGCGGGCACATGTCTGTCGGTCATCATGTACGTATCTTATGTGCCGAACATAATGGCAAATTTAGACGGCAACAAAGTCCCGTTTCTCCAGCCGCTCGCAGCCGCGATAAACTGCACGATATGGGTTAGCTACGGTCTTTTAAAGCCTAAAAAGACTATCCGCTCGCCGCGGCAAATTTCCCGGGGATCATCTTTGGGCTACTAACCGCAATAACGGCGCTTTAAACCGCGCCTTTAGCGGCTTGATAAATTTCAAAATCGCCCGCGCCGCACCTTGTCTGCCGCGTCTGTACAGCGCACCCACCTGCCACGCTGAGTCCGAGCTAACTTGTCGCAAGCGTACCCGCACCTCACATATCCATTACGACGCGGCTTTAAATTTCACAAAATCGTCCGTGCCGAATTCAAGTCTGCCGAATTTAAATAACTTTTATACAAAATTTGATAAGCTTATTTTGATTAAAATTTTATCTTTAAAAGGACGAAAAATGAAAAAGGTCATCACTTGCGTCGATCAAAATGCGCTTGCCCCAGCGGTTAGAGATTATGGAATTTATGTCGCTAAAACCTTGGGTGCCGAGCTCGTGTTTATTCACGTGGTTGAAATCCCGGAGCTTGGCGAGAATTTTTATGGGCTAGCCGCAGGCGGAATCGTCCTAGGAGAGAATGATATCCTTACAAACAGCTACGGAAGTCCCACACTAGGCGGCGTGGATGCAGAAAAGGACCACGAAGAAGCCGAAGCGATGCTGGATGAATATATCTGCGCCGCGACTGCTGCGGGCGTAAAGGCGAGTAAGATCATTAAAGATGGCGATTTTATCGACGTTATCGCTGAGTACAAGGACGAAGCCGAAATTTTTGTACTCGGTATCAAGGGCTCAAATAACGAGGACGTAGGCTTTAACGCAAGCGTGCTGATAAAGGAGCTTCACGTGCCGTCGCTGCTCGTGAATAAGGAATTTTCACCTATTAACTCCGTGCTCATTGCGTTTGACGGCACTGACGCGGCGAAACGCACGCTTGAGTTTATAAAGGGCTCAAAGCTTCTTGCGAGCGCGCATAAGCATGTCTTGCACATCAATGCGGGTGCCGCAGAGGGCGAGCGGACGCTGGATCTAGCGCGAGAAATTTTAGGCACTCAAAACGCCACTTTCAAATTCATCCAAGCCGAAGTGCCCGCCGATGAGATCATCAAATATCGCCGCGCTAATAACCTCGATCTCATCGCTACCGGTGCCTTTACGAAGGGGTTTTTCAAAAAGCTCTTTTTAGGCAGCGTCTCCGAGGATATCTTGCACAATGCGCTTGTACCGGTGCTAGTGCTATCGTAATCGCAAGACCAAACGCCGATAAACGCTAAATTCCGTCGCTTACGTTATTTTAAAGCGGCGGAATTTTAGAATTTTAAATTTTTCAATCCTTCGTTTTTCAAATTCATATACTTTTTAAAATTCATAGAAATTTTGCTTGAAAATTCGTCAATATATCTTATTAAATTCCGTTAAATTAGTAATTGCATATATAATTTTATGATTTAGTTTATTAAAAATTTTATTATTATTTAAGAGGAATTGTAAGATAATCCCGCCAGTAAATTGATATAGATTATAAAATCTAAAAAGAATTTTTATGAAAAAGGGTAAAATCTTACTTTCTTTTGCGCTACTTTGCTCGCCATTTTGGCTTGCTGCGGCGCAAAATAGTGGCACTTCTCAAAACTCATCTGTCGCAAGCTCTGCCTCTAAAATTTCGTCATCGCAAAGCTCTGTGCAAAAGCATGGAAGTCGCCCTACCACTGTAAATTCCACGCCGCAGGGCAACATTGTCGTAAGTTCCGCTACTAAAGGCATTGCACAAAATTCCACGTCGCAAAGCGGTAGCGCGGCAAATTCTACGCCGCAGAGCTCAGACGGCGATAATCTCGGCACCATAAACGTCACGGGCAAGGCCGATCTGTCCACTACCGAAGGCACCGGCTCGTATACGACGGGCAATATGAGCACCGCGACGGGACTAAATTTAAGCATAAGAGAAACGCCGCAATCGGTATCGGTCGTATCGAATCAAGTGATAAAGGATCTAAATTTAAACAACGTAGATAGCGCGCTACGCTATACTCCGGGGATTACGCTGCGTAACGACAGCGGGAGGATGCGCATAAACTCGCGCGGATTTGATATAGATAATATCTAAGAAGACGGAATGATTAGCTCGGTTTCCTCCTCTGTGCAAGGTCCTTTGGGCTTTTCAAAAGAATTTACCGATCTTGCTTTTTACGACCGCGTCGAGGTTTTGCGTGGCGTAGCAGGCCTTACGCAAAGCAACGGCGAGCCTGGTGGTACGGTAAATTTAGTTCGTAAGCGCCCGAGCGACGAATTTGGTTTTAACGCAAGCCTAAGCGGCGGTAGCTGGGATAATTACCGTAGTATGATCGACGTAACGGATGCGATAAATCAAAGCGGCACCGTGCGCGGACGCTTGGTTGGCGTAGCGGGCAAAGAGGGTACTTACAAACATTACGCTAACGGCTGGCGCAGCGCGGTGGGTGGGTTATTTGACTTTGACATCGGCGAGAAGACTTTGCTAAGCACGGGCGTGATCTATCAAAAATCAAGAGGCGTTTATGATGTTTTCGGCGTTCCGGTTATATACGAGCGGGGAAATCTTTTAAATTTAAGCCGCAAAAGCTATTTCGGCTCGAATTGGGATAGAAGCGAGTATAGAAAATACAACGCCTTCACCGAGCTAAGCCATGAATTGAGTGACGATACGAAAGCCTACGTGAAAGTGAATTATACCGATAGCAAAGGTATGTTTAAATTTGGCTCCCTAGGCGGAGTAAATCCTTATAACGGCACTACGTCGCATAATGTAAGGAGACAAAAATATGAAAATACCTCCAAAGAGATCGCTGCAAAAATCGGGCTTGAGGGCAAGTATGAGCTCTTCGGCAAGAAACATGAGTTCTTTATAGACGGCTCGGCATCGAGAGAAAAATTTAGCAACAATAGAAAATATCCGACAAATTTAACTCTAAACTCGCTTGGAATGGGTATTTACAACTGGAACAAAGACTTGATCCTAGAGCCTGATTGGAACAATCGAAGCAGCCTTACCCAGGATTATACGCAATACAATAGAATTTATCAATCTGCTATTAGCCTAGGCACCAGATACAATCTCAGCGAGGATTGGCATATATTATTGGGCGGACGATATTCCAGAGTAAAATATAACGCCTATCTGAAAGACTATATCTATCCGAACGAGACCGGCAAGCGAGACAGACCTACGAAAGTACATTTTGCGCCGTATGCGGGGCTAACGTGGGATTTTACGCAAAATCACAGCTGGTATGTAAGCTATGCGGAAATTTTTAAACCGCAAAGTTCTACCGACAGAAACGGTAAGATATTAGATCCCGTAGTTGGATACAACGTAGAAACCGGCGTAAAGGGCGAGTATTTTGAAGGCGCGTTAAATACCAGCATTGCGCTATTTCAGATAATCCAAGAAAATAGAGCTATTCAAGATCCGCTAAATACGAATTACTCTATCGCCGAGGGCAAGGTGCGAAGCAGAGGCGTCGATGTAGAGGCGCAAGGAGAGATAACGGATAGTTGGAAAGTGTTTGCGGGCTATACGTTTAATCGCAGCGAATATCTAAAAAGCGAGAAGGCGAATTCTACGACGGTCGATTATAGCAAGGGCGCCAATGCGAAAAAATATATTCCGAAGCATCTTTTTAAAATTTATACGAATTACGAAATTCCGTTTTCCGCCCAGCGCAAGCTGATATTTGGCGTCGGTATGCGATACCAAAGCGCCACGTCGGGATTTTATCAAAACGTAAATTACGTAGCTCCCGAGCAGAAGGCCTACACGCTGTGGGATGCAAATGTCGGCTATAATTTCGACAAGCACTTTAGCGTAAATTTTGCGGTCAAAAACATCACGGATAAGAAGTATTTTCAAAACACGCAAAATCGCGTCGCTGGGCATAATAACTACTACGGCGAGCCGCGGAATTTTATACTAACGCTAAATTATACGTATTGAGCACGGATGGAATTTTGCGCTTATGCGAACTCGGATAAACTCCTCGCACGCGGTTGCGGATAAATCGGACTTTATAAGAGCGCGGATGAAGCGGGCGTAGAGGCGAGAGGCTAAGCTTTGTCGCAAGTAGCACGTAGCGAGGCGGGTAAAATTTGAACGAAGCCGCGGGATTAAAATTTAACTCGCGATTTGGTTGATTAACGATTGATTGGCGCGGGCGATCGCGGGCGATAAAATTTAATCTCGCGAAATTCCAAGCGAATTAAACGCGCAGACTTGCGAGCATAAAATCCGCTCGCGAGGCTGCGGGATCAAATTTAATCCCGCGATTTCGCTGTAATCGGCGCTAAATTTTAAAATTTAAAGAGAAAATTTGAAAACGCTAAAGCAATTTTTTGAAATTCTACGTCCGCACTGGTTCGGTAAGGGTGCGGCGAAGCTGTGGGCGCTGCTGCTGCTCGCGCTTGGTTTTAGCCTCGCTATCATCAAAATCAGCGTGCTGATGAACGCGTGGGACAAGCGCTTTTACGACGCGCTAAGCGAGCTTAAAGGCGAGCTCATTCCCGCGCTCGTGGGCGAGTTTTTGCTCTACACTGCGCTCATCGTGCTTTTCATCGTCTGCGGCAGCTGGCTTCGCAAACTGCTCGTGATCGTCTGGCGCGAGCGGCTAAGCGCGATGATGGAGCGCAAATGGCTACATAACGCAAACTTCTACCGCACGAGCCTTGATAGAAATTTTAGCGCCAGGGGCGGATCAAATTTAGAAAAACCCGGCGACGTAAATTTAAATGAGCGTGCAGAGTGTTCCGCAGCCGAAGCGGGCAGTGCGGCTTTACATAAAGATGCAAAGGGGTTTGAAATTTTACCGAGCACGGCGGAGCAAAATGCAGCAGAGCAAAGCGGCGCAAGCGAGAATAAAAATTTAAACGATCGTAGCGACGAGAATTTTAAAAATTCAAAAAACGCCGAGAATACTAAAGCATATTTGGAGCAGGATACGGATGGCTTAAACGAATGCGTGGGCTCTGCGAGCGATCGCGCAGAGTATCTTGCAAGCGAGGCGAGTGGCACCGATGTGAACGAAAATTTAAACCAGCAGCGTAAGGAAGATTTTAAAGAATATTCAAGACGAGATACGGGTAATTTAAACGAACGTGCGGCGTCCGTGAGGGCGCGGGCTGGGTGCCCCGCAACCGAAGCGGATGCCAAAGGTTCGTTTAAAGCTTCCGAAGACCGGGGAATTGCAAAGCTAGACAACCCCGATCAGCGTATCGCCGAGGACAGCCTGCTGCTCGTGTAAAAAAGCGTCGATCTCGTAAAATCGCTTGTCTATAATCTCGCCAAGCTCATCGCCTTCGTTGCGATCCTGTGGCAGGTCTCGAAGGTGTTGAAATTTGAAATTTTCGGCATGCACTTTGCGATCGAAGGCTTTTTGCTCTACGTCGCGCTCCTCTATACGCTGCTTTGTTCGCTGATTACGCATCTCATCGGGCGCAGGCTTAGGGGGTTAAATTTTGCTAAGCAGCGCGCCGAAGCCGACTACCGCTCGGATCTGCTACTCGTGCGCGAAAACGCAGAAGCCGTGGCGTTTATGCGCGGAGAGGATGCCGAGCGCGGCCGCTTCCGCGCGAGCTTCGGCGAGATCATGAGAAACTGGCGCAGCATCATGAATACGGAATTTCGCCTCGAATGCTTTTCGGCAAGCTACCTAAAAATCACGAATTTAATCCCGATCTTTGCCTGCTTGCCGCTGTATTTGTCGCGCGCGATGAGCTTCGGCGATATGATGCAGGCGCGCTCGACGTTTTACAGCGTGCAGGACGGATTTGCGTGGTTTATGGACTATTATAAGCAGATCATGGAGTGGGCGGCGAGCGTGCAGAGGATCTATGAGTTCATCTCGCGCATGGACGGCGAGAGCGCAAATCTGCGTACTTGCGTCAAACAAAGCGACGAAAATTCCGCTCGTTGCGAGGGCTTGTCGGTCTTCACGCCTGCGGGCGAGCCGCTGATCGAGGATCTACGCTTTGAGCTTGCGCCCGCGCAGTTTATAATGCTGCGAGGCAAGAGCGGCGCGGGCAAAAGTACGGCTCTGCGCTACGCGGCGGGGCTTTGGCGATATGGCCGCGGCGAGATCAGTCTGCCGCGCACGGGCGTGATGTTTATCCCGCAAAAGCCCTATCTAGCGCCGCTTAGCCTAAAAGAGCTCATTTCCTATCCGCAGACGACGCACGCAGACGACGCGGAATTTTTAGAAATTTTACGCCGCGTAGGACTTGAGAAATTTGCTCGTATGCTAAACTCGCGCGCCGATTACGTTAAAATTTTAAGCGGCGGGGAGGCGCAGCGGCTTAGTTTCGCACGTATTCATTATCACAAGCCGAGCTTTGTTTTTGCCGATGAGATCACGTCCGCGCTCGATCTCGCCTCGGCGCGCGAGCTACTACTTGGTCTGCGCGCGGATCTACCAAGGCTAGGCATGCTAGCGATCGTGCATCAAACGGGGCTTGAGGACATATTCGAGCGTACGATAGAGCTTTAAATTCGGCCGTTGAAATTTCACGCGGCATGGATTTCGCCTTTAAATTCATATCTTTTTAAATCCAGATTTATTAAAATTACTCGTTTATATCAAGTGGCAATAAAATTTAGCCGAGGCGCTAGGTGTTCGCATACATGGGCGTTAGCGCCCGCGTGGCTAGGCGCTCGCACGCAGTCGGCAGCAGGCAAGCACTACGGCGTGACAAGTGGCTTGGAGATCGATAGCTGGCGTGCGATCACGTTCTGTGCGAAAATTTAAGTCAGTAAAATTTAAACGCAAGATGATCCGCCGAGGAGACATCGCCTAGATAAAATTTTAAACCGAGCCGTGATCGGTAGTGTAACGGCGTGCTAAATGCGCGGGCTGCGGCAGCGGCACGATGCGCGGGCGTCGCGATAAGTCGGTAGCGCGTCGGATGGCGCGTAACACATCGGCGGCGCAGACGGCACGCCGTAGTCGAGAAGCGGAGCGGCGATACGTACCTACTCGGCGCCGTATGACATAACCTTCGCTCGGGCAAATCATCATCGTAACGGCGCTACGATCGAAGCGAGCAGCGCGGCCGTGACGGCGGATCGGCAGCACAAGGGCGCGGCGCGATTGCGGCGGCGACAGCATAAAATGCCGCAATATGGCAACCGCGATTGACAGGATGTGTATGTAGGCAAAGCGCAGCGCAAGTAGCGCAAACGCGCGATACGATGATGGCGACGGAGCGTATAAGTGAAGCAGCAGTGTGGGCGGCGCAATAACGCCGAGGCAATACGATAGCGGCGACCGACGAGACGTAGCGCCGCCGTAGCGTTCGCGGGCGCTACGCCTAAGCCGCCAAATTTTAAAACGAAGCAAGGAGATTTTATGCTTAAAGCGGGGATTGTTTATAAATTTGCGCTCATCGTGTTGCTAGGCTGCGCGCTTTGCATTTTAGGCTTTTCGGGCGCCTACTTTGCGCACGGCGAATACGACGAAGCATGGATGAGCCTGCATAAGATCGTGGGATTTGGCCTGCTTTGCGTCGCGATCTTGCATATAATCACAAGGCGAAAGAAGCTCGTAAAGCTCTGGAGCGAGTTTTTGGACGTGGTTTTGAGCCGCAAAAATCCCGGCTTTTGTAATATGGATCGCATAATCGGCGCGATCGAGCGCTATAATATCAGAGAAATCGCTAATAAAATGGGCTTTGAGCCGGACGAGCTCGCTGAGATTTTGAAATCAAACGGCATCAAGCTTGTAAGCGCAGATCAAGGCCTGCGCGAGCTTGCGAAGTTTAACGACGAAAAAATTTTCTTCATCTTGGTGCTTTTGATCGAGGCAAAATTTGGTAAAGCAGGCGGGTGTAAGGTCTAAATTTTAAAATTCCAGCTATATTCGCTTTGCAAATTTACTGTTTTAAGAAATAAAAACCGCTAAAGAGTCTAAATTTAAAACCGAAATTTTACCGCGCTACGTAAAACGCTCAAGATCAAAATTTCATCCAATCTACGCCAAAATTTTAAAAAACCTATCTTTAATCTTTGAAATTTATTATTATTTAATCAAGAGAAATTATAATATAGCATTTGCAAATCATTCGCAAAATTATAATTTTGAATAGGGGAGAGTGATGTTTAAGAAATTTTATCTTTCAAATGCCGCGATCGCGCTAAGTTTGTGCGCCGCATTGCAACTAAACGGAGCCGAAAACAACGCTACGTCTGCAAATATCGGCGCGACCGGCGCGCAAGCGGTAAATTCCGCAGTTCCTAAAAACGCTTCCGGCGCGAACGCCACGAAGCTGGGCACCATCGTAGTTACCGCGACGGGCTTTGAGGATATGCTTAAAAACGAGGTTCGCAACGTCTCGGTTATCACCGCGGAGGATATGGAAAACCGCGGCTACCGCGATCTGCGCGAAATTTTAGAAAAGGCGCCGGGGGTTAGCTTTCACGGCGATACGGTCGATCTGCGCGGACAGGGTCAGAAGGCAAATACCTCCGTTAAGGTCCTTCTTAACGGAGTCGCGCTCAATATGATCGACACGACGCCGACGAGCATTCCGATCGATCTCGTTCCGATCGAGGATATCGAGCGCGTGGAGATCATCCCCGGTGGCGGTAGCGTGCTTTACGGCAGCGGCACCAGCGGCGGCGTGATAAACATCATCACGAAAAAGGGCGCCAGATACCCGTACGCCAATATCTCGACCAAGATCGCATCGTATAATTACAAGGATCTAAATTTGGGGCTCGGCGGAGGCGTGAGCGATAATCTGTTTCTAAAAACCGCCGTTAAGGGCTTTAAGCAGCGCGGATATCGCAAGGGCGAGAAAAATACCGGCTACTACGGCTCGCTCGGGGTGCATTATAAAATTTCGGACGATCAAAGTATCTCTTTCGATCCGAGCTTTTATCAAGCTAGAACCTATTCCGTGCCTACTCTGGGTCTTGCCGAGCTTAAGGCGGATCGCCGCCAGCAGGGAGGCGAGAGGACCTTTACCAAAAGTACGCGATCAAATTTTGATCTAAGATATACGGTAAAATTCGGCGATAAAATCGAAGCAAATTTGTACCCTTATTATCAAGATATCAGGATTATACAGCAGGGATTTGTGATGAAAGACCGCAAAGAGGGGGCAAATTTAAAAGGCAAGCTCGACTACGACAGCGGCGAGTTCATAGCGGGATATGATTATCTCAAAAACAAGGGCTTTCGTAGGATAAATTTCGACGCTGCGATGAATCCTATGATGAGCCTTTCGCAGCTTACGATTTTTGATATGCAAAAGCTTACCCACTCGGTCTATGCTTTAGAAAAGCACAATTTCACCGAGGCGTTTTCGCTTAGTGCGGGCGGTCGGTTTGAGCGCGCCGAATACAAAGTAAATCGCGAGGTCTCTACGACGGTGCGTAGGATGGGGCGCATCTTTCACACACAAGAAAGCACACACGTAACGGATGATAAAAACAACTACGCTTTTGAGATCACGCCGAATTTTAATTATTCTAAAGACGGCAACGTCTATTTCAAATTTGAGCGCGGCTATATCTCCCCGGGCCCTAATCAGCTCATTGATAAGCTCGGTCGCAACGGCCCTTATGTGCTTAATAACCTCAAATCCGAAACCTTTAAAACCTACGAGATCGGTCTTAAAGATCTAATCTACGGGCAATACGTAAGCGCTACGATCTTTTGGACCGATACGAAAAACGAGATCATAAACGAAACTTTGGGTAGCTCGATCACCGACGGTTGGCATTTTATAAATATCGACGAGACGCGCCGCAAGGGCGTGGAGCTGTATGCGGAGCAAAGCCTGCTTTCAAATTTAAAGCTCAGTGAGACCTTTTCATATGTCGACGCCAAGATCCAATCCGGTGCGAATAAAGGCAAGCAGGTTCCGTTGGTGGAGCGCTCGAAGTTCGTTTTGGGCGTCGATTACGAGCCGATTAGAAATTTAACGCTGATGAGCGATTTTAAATATTTCTCATCATCGCACGACGCCAACCACGATAGGATCGACTCGCGCACGATCGTGGATCTGGGCGCTGCGTACCGCTTCGCAAGCGGATTTTTGATAAGCGCGGGAGTCAAAAACGTCTTTGACGAGGAGTATAATTACAACCAAAATTTACGCGCAGACGTCTATACTCCGGCTCCAGGGCGCAACTATTACGCGGAGTTTAAATACACCTATTAGCGTGCGTTTAAATTTAAGCGAGGTTTGAGCTGCGAAATTTAAAATTTACGGGTGGAATTTAAAATTTCGCCGCAGCGTGCTTTGCCGCCGCGAGATTAAATTTAATAAAAGGAGCGAATATGAAACCGGACTATAAAAACTGGGTGCCTAAGGGCATGATCGCGTCATTTGCCGCGGGTGCGGGCGTAGCGTTAGTTTTATTTTTGATTTTCGGCGTTTGCGGCGCCTTCGTGGGCGGCGTGCTGAGGTGGTTTCTTGCGGGGCTTTTCGGCGCAGCGGCGCTAGTTTTGATCGGCTTTACGATCTACTGCGTCGTGTGGTACCGCGCGTTTGATTACGGCGGCAAGCGTCAGCTCTCTCGCGCGATCGTAGAGGGCACGGCGAAATACGTGGATCTACCCGAGGGCGGGCGCGGGCTGGACGTGGGCTGCGGTAGCGGCGCGCTAACGATCGCCGTGGCTAAGCGCAACCCGCACGCATCGGTGCTGGGCGTCGATCGCTGGGGCTTTGAGTACGCGTCTTTTAACAAACAGCTGTGCGAATCCAACGCGCGCGCCGAAGGTGTGCAAAACACCAGCTTCGAGCAGGCCGACGCTACGAAGCTGCCCTTTGAGGACGGCAGCTTCGATGCGGTTACAAGCAACTACGTCTATCATAATATCATGCGCAAGGATCGCCAGGCGCTGCTTTTAGAGACGCTCCGCGTACTTAAAAAGGGCGGCAGCTTCGCGATCCACGATCTTTTCTCGCGCGGAAACTACGGCGACATGGACGCTTTCATCGCGCGCCTTAAGGAGCAGGGCTATGAGCGGGTCGAGCTTATAGACACGACGCAGGGGCTTTTTATGGGCCCGCGCGAAGCCAAATGGCTGATGCTGGGCAGCTCAAAGCTTCTGGCGGGCAAAAAATAGAGAGCATTCGTAAATTTGATAAGTTAATGTTGCAGACATCTTTTTTAGCTCAGCTATTAGTATGTCGTCCAAGACGGCTGGGCTTTTTAAATTTAGCCCAAATCTTGCTCGCGACAAAATGCCCGTCTTTACAAAAAGCTTGGGTTTTGAATCAAAAACATCTATCTAAGTGTTTGCTTGTGAAATTTTATATAGGTTTGCGCGATGACTATGCCGCCTGCGTCGGTATCCTCGTAGTAGATTCGTATTTTCATGTTACAAATACTAATTAACTATACCTTTCTTTAAACCATTAATATTTAATTCCAATTTTTCTAGCAAAACCAGCGCATCTTCTATTTCCTTTTCATACCAATTATGGCTATCGTCCAACTGGGGCGCATGGGAAAGCGGATTCATGATAATTTTTTTATATATGTCCAAATTTAACAGTACATTTTTTATTTCATCAGAAATATCCAAACGATATTCTTTAATTTTACTCTTTATCTCTTCAATAGAATTTAATTCGTCAATCTCGGTTATTAAATCATTGGCAAGTTTAATCTTTTTATCAACTTTCTTCATATATATTGATTGCTGACCACATATCGAATGAATAATATTTTTACTATCTTCAACACCACCAATCATCACAATTTTTGATAATTCATATACCATTCTTTCAAATTTTTGTCTAATCAAATTCCCTATAATCTTAAATTGTGGTTCTGATCCTTTAGCTTGTTCAGAATAATACTTTCTTATTTTCTCAACTGATTTATATTGTGAGTTATTATATATTCTAGCACTATTTCCAATCTCATACAGGTTTGCAAATTGCCACTTTACTGAATATTCATGGCTTTCCCGTTTTATATCGATAATAGCTATAATTAGATTATAAAAATATATATTGTGCGTAAAAATTATTATTTGAAAATCTATAAAATAATCTAAAATATACTTTATAATAAATGCTCTATTTGTATTATCAAGACTAGTCACAAAATCATCTAAGATTAATACATTTTTGCTTTCTTTAGATTTAAAAATTTCAATAATTGCAAATAAAATGGAGAATATAATTAGATTAACCTTTCCTTCGTTAAAATATCTCCTTATTTCTTTAGTATATTCAATACCTCGTTTTGAATTTGCCACTTTAATATAATAGTCATCCTTTTGATCTATTTCTAATTTTATATCTTCTCTACAATACTCCAAAAAATCATTTGATTTTTCTTGAATATCATCAATCTTTAAAATTACCTTATCAAGTTTACAATCACAAAGATAAGTTTTTTTGATTATATCTTCTAATTTAAAACTTTTATCAACCATTATCAAATTTATATCCGCCATATAGCTACTACAATTTCTACTATTAAAATCTTTAAAAGGGACGTTATTTATCTTAATCTCAAAATTCTCTTTAGCCCCTTTTTTGTTGTAGCTCATATAAAAATCATTTACTGCCTGTTCGCGATCCTCATTGGTTTTGATATCAGACGGTACAAATTCATTCACTAACCGTTCCCAAAAAAAAACATAATTTTAATGCTTCATATATAGAACTCTTGCCTGCCCCATTGTTTCCATAAAGCAAAAAATTATCTCCATTTTCTAAGTTTATTTCCGCTAAATCTTCATGAGCTAAGAAATTATTGATTTTTATTGTTTTAATCATATCTCACCTTTAAAAAATTTAATAAGCCTCTCTTTTAATTCAATGTCTCTTTTTTTTAGTTTTTCATACGATATATTATCCATGTCATCAGCTATTGACCTCACTTCTTCTATATTTGATTTTTTTAAATAATCCTTCTTTTTATCTATAGTGATATTTTTCTTGCTTATATCTAAAACAATTATATTACCAAGCATATCTACAACATCAGATATTTGTTCATCACTCCAATCTACAAGATACTTTTTATCCTTATAATTAATGATTTTATCAAAACTAGTTTGCTTCAAAGCCTTATCCTCTATTAAATAAAACGCCAAAAGCGCATATCCGTTTTTAAGAAGTCCCAAATAATCAAAACGCTCAATGGGTATATTTTTCTCAATGAAATCATCAATGTCTCTATCAATACTAATATCTCTTATTATGTTAAATATTTTAAATTTAATGACACTAGTAGAGCCATTAAAATATACCAATCTTATAAGTTTTTTTAAAAATTTAACTGTTTCGATAGTATTTTGTGTATTAATATTTTTAACATACAAATATACTACCAATGCTATTTTAGGAAACTGATTTGTATAAATTTCCAATAGCTGTAACCATTTAGCCAATTCGGTTTCTCCGTTTTTCTCTTTATTTATAAATTCTACAACCTCTATGATATCGAATAGCTCTTGTAAAACTTCATCATAATTCTTCGTTTTAAATGGCGAATATTTTTCCTCAATAAAAAAATCCCTAATATTTATTTCGGAAGTCGTTTTGTTTTCCCTGCCTCTTATTATATGAGAATAATATCTAAACAAGTCATCTATTTTTGTACCACTAATCTCACAACGACTTCTTAGGTCTTTCCATTGATCAATGAAGGCTTTTGCTTCATTGATCTTTCTCGCTTTTTCATATAATTTCCCCTTAAATATGTCTGCATCATTCAAACTTTTACCGCGATTATTAAGAGTTTCGAATATCTTTAGCGCTTTGTTATTGGCTTCTTCAAAATTTTTTCCATTTAATTCTATAGGAAGCAGATATACACTCTCAAACAGAAATCTAATAAAGGCATCTAAATCCCCTCCGTTATTTATATAATATTCAATCCAGTGATAAAAAAATAAAGCATTTCTCTCAAATATATTCATGATTTTATGAACCAAAAATCCCCCTTTTGAATCCAAAAACTCTTTAATTTTGTTATTAAAATCATTTCTATCGTAGTGCAATACTAATGCAAGATTTCTTTCATCATTTACTTCAAAAACTTCGGATCTTATTCTAATATCTTCACGATCACTGTATATATCCTTTCTTATATAGCAGTCATGTAATTTCTGTAACTTTGGTTGGTATATGTACAAGACCTTAAAAAACAGAAGCAATGTAGTAAGCCTTTGTTGCCCATCTACAACTTCTAATCTATCCTTATTTTCGTCGCTTTTTGCAATAACTAGATTTCCAATAAAATACTCTTGATTTTCATGGTGGGCATCCATGATATCATTATACATTTGATAACATTCGTCATACTCCCAAGAGTATCCCCTCTGATAGGAAGGTATTACATACTGCTGCTGAATGTCAAAAATACTTCTTAAGTTTTTTTGCTCTGCTGATAATGATAAACTCATATTTTTACCTTTTATTTCCTAGACATGTTGTTATATGCTATTTCGTATTATAGATTATTTTATATAAATAACTTCTTTATACAAAATATCTTAGGAATAAAAATACAAGGCTTTATTGCTTTTCTATAATTTCGCCCCTCTAGTTATCATCAAGACTGATCGTAAAATGAAATCAGCACCACTGAAACGCCCACGCCTAGAGCTAGCGAGACCGTCGTGGTTGTGATCGCGTTATCGAAAAATATGATTAAGTATTCGTTTTTCTTAGCGATATCAGGCTCGTTTAGAAA
>ERZ773049.344-NODE-344-length-29567-cov-8.597147_pt1 | contig 29567 bp, 21 predicted proteins | sample MGYA00580633_ERZ773049 | MGnify/ENA primary metagenome ERZ773049 (study PRJEB29015, sample SAMEA2737991) | human oral metagenome | biome: human oral; feature: human-associated habitat; material: dental | place: China | collected 2066 ...
CTGGCCACGGTGCCCGCCGCCGACTGGGGTGGCAGCGCCGACATGCCGCTCAAGGGCCTGCGCGTTGGCGTGCCCGACGAGTTCCTGGGCGAGAGCCTGGCCCCGGCCGTGCGTGACGCGGTTCGGGCGGCGCTGGCCCGCTTCGAGGCCCTGGGGGCCACGATGGTGCCGGTCTCGCTGCCGCATACCGAGCTGTCCATCCCGGCCTATTACGTCATCGCACCGGCCGAAGCCTCCAGCAACCTGGCGCGCTTCGACGGTGTGCGCTATGGCCACCGCAGCGCCGATGCTGCCGACCTGAAGTCGCTGTACATGAACAGCCGCGCCGAGGGCTTTGGCCCCGAGGTGAAGCGCCGCATCATGATCGGCACCTACGTGCTCTCGCACGGCTACTACGACGCCTACTACCGCAAGGCCCAGCAGCTGCGTCGGATGATTGCCGACGACTTCACGCGCGTCTTTGCGGACGTGGACGTGATTGCCGGCCCGGTCTCGCCCGAGACCGCCTGGCCCATCGGCCAGCAGACCGATGATCCGGTGCGCAACTACCTGGCCGACATCTACACGCTGCCCGCCTCGCTGGCCGGCCTGCCGGGGCTGTCGCTGCCCTGCGGCTTTGACGCCGCCGGCCTGCCCGTGGGCCTGCAGCTGGTGGGGCCCGCACTGACCGAAGCGCGGTTGCTGTCCATTGGTCACACCTACCAGCAGCATACCGACTGGCACCTGCGCCGGCCGGGGCAGGGGGCCTGAGGCATCCACCTTCCGAGGGACAGGGCTTTCTCATGACCTCCGGTTGCCGGGGCTACCCTGCAGGCAGGCGCGTGCAAGCGTGCCATGCCAATGGATTGGCCCGGTAGCCGTGGACGGGCCCGGACAACGAGGAACAGTCAATCATGAATGCAGAATTACAGAATTACACTCCCCGCCAGCGCTGGCTGCAACGTGCGACCCTGCTGCTGACGGCCGTGGCGCTGGCGGCCTGCACGACCATGCCCATGGTCAAGCGCCCGAAGAAACCGGCCACCACGACGACCCGGCCGCCGGTGACGGCACAGCAGCCGGCCACCCGGGCGCTGCCTGGCGAGGGCACGCTGCAGAACTTCAGCGGCGCCTGCCAGCAGACCGACATCGACGGCTTTGGCGAGAACGCCACGCTGCGCGTGGCGGGTGGTCAGGTGCAGCAGCTCGACTGGCACGTGAAGGTGGGCAAGCGCGGCCAGTGCCACTTCAATCTGCGTGACTTCCGCCAGACCAAGAACGCGCCGCACATCGAGCTGATCTCGCGCAGCCGGGGCGCCTGCAAGCTGCTCATCTACCAGGACGCCCGGCGCGTGACCCTGGCCCACGCCAACTGCCAGTCGTTCTGCACGCCGCGCAGCGTGGCCGAGGAAGCCTGGCCGGTGATGTTCAATCCGCAGACCGGCCGCTGCGCCAGTCTGAACCGCTGATACGGGAAATACGCTCATGCAATGGGAAGTGGTGATCGGGCTGGAAGTCCATGCCCAGCTCTTGACCCGGTCCAAGATCTTTTCCGGGGCCTCCACCCGATTCGGGGCCGAGCCCAACACCCAGGCCTGCCCCGTGGACCTGGGGCTGCCCGGCACCCTGCCGGTGCTCAATCGGCAGGCGGTCGAGCATGCCATCCGCTTCGGGCTGGCCATCGGCGCGCAGGTCGCTCCGGTCTCCATCTTTGCCCGCAAGAACTACTTCTATCCTGATCTGCCCAAGGGCTACCAGATCAGCCAGTATGAGCAGCCGGTGGTGCTGGGCGGCACGCTGGACATCGCCATTCCGGCCGAGAAGGCCGGCGATCCGCCGCGCATCCGCACCATCAACCTCACCCGCGCCCACCTTGAGGAAGACGCCGGCAAGTCGCTGCACGAGGACTTTGCCGGCATGTCGGGCATCGACCTGAACCGGGCCGGCACGCCGCTGCTGGAGATCGTCAGCGAGCCCGAGCTGCGCAGCGCCGCCGAGGCCGTGGCCTATGCGCGGGCGCTGCACGGCCTGGTGACGTGGCTGGGCATCTGCGACGGCAACATGCAGGAAGGTTCCTTCCGCGTGGATGCCAACGTCTCGGTCCGGCCGCTGGGCCAGAAGGAATTCGGCACTCGCGCCGAGATCAAGAACCTGAACTCGTTCCGCTTCCTGGAGCGGGCCATCCAGTTCGAGGTGCGCCGCCAGATCGAGCTGATCGAGGACGGCGGCCGCGTGGTGCAGGAAACCCGGCTCTACGATCCGGATGCCGACGAGACCCGCTCGATGCGCACCAAGGAAGACGCGGATGACTACCGCTACTTCCCCGAGCCCGACCTGCCGCCGCTCGTCATCGATCCGGCGCAGATCGATGCCGTGCGCAACGACATGCCCGAGCTGCCCAGCACCAAGCGCGCCCGCTACCAGGACGAGCTGGGCCTGCCACAGGCCGACGCACTGACCCTGACCAGCAGCCTGGCCAGCGCCCAATTCTTCGAGGCTGCGCTGGCGGCCCTGCCCGATGCCACCGCCCAGGCCAAGACCCTGGCCAACTGGATGATGGGCGAGCTGGCGGCCCAGCTCAATCGCGACGGACTCGACATTGCCGACAGCAAGGTCAGCGCCCCGCAGCTGGCCGGGCTGGTCATTCGCATTGCCGACGGCACCCTCTCGGGCAAGCTGGCGCGTGAAGTCTTCCACGCCCTGTGGGCCGAAGGCCCCGTGCAGGGTGGGCCGGAAGTGGTCGATGCCCTCATCGACCGTCAGGGCCTGCGCCAGATCAGCGGCGACGATGTGCTGGGGCCGATCATCGACCAGGTGCTGGCCAACAACGCCAAGTCGGTGGACGAATACCGGGCCGGCAAGGAAAAGGCCTTCAACGCCCTGGTGGGTCAGGTCATGAAGCTCAGCAAGGGCAAGGCCAACCCGCAGCAGGTCAACGAACTGCTGAAGAAGAAACTGGGCTGAGCGCGACAGGGGCTGCCCGGAACGGGATCCGGGCGGCTGCCAGTCAGTTTGCGGGCTCCTGCTGCTCCGGCGGCAGGTGGGCCAGCAGCTCGGTCAGTCGGGCTGCATTGGCCTCGAAATCGCGGTTCAGGCGCGTGCGCTCGTTCCGCCGCTCCTGGATCAGTGCATCCTCGGCCAGAATCGCGTTGGCAATCGACGAGATGCGCTGCTGCACCGCATAGGGCAGGCGGGCGTTGGGGCGATCCTGCTTCTTCTGCCACTCGGCCGCCTGCTCACGCTCCTCTTTCAGGTTCTGGTCCAGCACCAGGATGCGTCGCATTGCCGCGGCGATTTCCTCGTCGATCAGCTGGATCTGCTGCTCCTGGCGCTTGCGCAGGTCTTCCGGTGTCTTGTAGGTCAGCAGCAGGTGCCGATCATGCGCCTGCTGCGCCTTCAGCGCCCGTTCCTTCTCTTGGCGCACCAGCGCCTGCTGGGCCGCCTCACGTTCCTGCTGCCGCGTCAGCGGCGGCGGCAGCACCCGGCGCACCGAACCGTCACGGTTCAGCTCACGCATGTTGCGCCGCGCGCAGGCGTCAATCGGCTGATCCGACGAGATCACCCGGCCATTTTCGTCCTTGCAGACGTAGATGGAGCTGCCGCCCCGGGGGGTGTTGTCCGACACCGGCATCGACTGCGCATGCGCCATGGCCATCATCCCCGACGCCAGGGTCAGGGAGAGGGTTAACAGCACGAAACGGGCATGATCGAGGCTCATACCCGCCACTGTAGTCAGGGGCGACGCCCTGTGCCATAGCGGCTGCGATAGTCGGCGATGGCCAAACGATGAGTGGCAAGCACCTCGGCGCTGTAGCGTTCCGTCGACGGCCGGGCATCCGACTCCAGGTAGCCCAGCAGATCGTCCAGCGTGGCCAGCGCGTACACCTCGATCCCCCAGCGCTCGCGCACCTCCTCCACGGCCGACTGCGCCGCCACCACTTCGGCGTTGCCGCCGCGCTCCATCCGGTCCAGCGCGATGAACACCGCTGCCGGCTCGGCCCCGGCCGCCCGGATGATCTCCACCGACTCCCGCACCGACGTGCCGGCCGAGATCACGTCATCGACGATGGCCACCCGGCCCGTGAGCGGTGCCCCCACCAGGTTGCCACCCTCGCCGTGGTCCTTGGCTTCCTTGCGGTTGAAGCAGAAGGGCAGGTTGCGGCCCCGCGCCGCGCAGGCCACTGCCATGGCCGAGGCTAGCGTGATGCCCTTGTAGGCCGGCCCGAACAGCACATCGAACTTCGGTACGGTTTCTTCCACCTGCAGCAGCCGGTCGGCGTAGAAACCGGCCAGACGACCCAGCCCCTCGCCGTCGTGGAAGAGCCCCGCATTGAAGAAGTACGGCGACAGTCGCCCCGCCTTCGTCTTGAACTCGCCGAAGCGCAGCGCTCCGGTGTCGAGCGCGAACTGGATAAACTCGTGGGAAAGATCTTTCATCATAGGTGCCTGCATGTTGCGAGTCGTATCCCAGAATCTTAACGGTATCCGGTCCGCCGCCCGCAAGGGCTGGTTCCCCTGGGCCGCCACCCTTGGCGCCGACGCCATCTGCGTGCAGGAAGTGCGTGCCCAGCTCTCCGATATGGACGACACCATGCAGGCCATCGGCCCGGCCGTCGGGCGCTTCCACCTGGCCGAACGGCGCGGCTACAGCGGCGTGGGCATCTACACCCCCCATACCCCCCAGACCATCCGCGAAGGCTTCGGCCAGCCCGAATTCGACGCCGAGGGCCGCTACATCGAGATGGATTTCGGCACCCACGCCATCATCTCGGTCTACGTCCCCTCTGGCTCCTCGTCCGAAGAACGTCTGCAACGCAAGTTCGTCTTCATGGAAGCCTTTGCCCGCCACATGCAGGAACTGAAGGACAGCGGCCGCGAGATCATCCTGTGCGGCGACTGGAACGTCGCCCACAAGGAAATCGACCTGAAGAACTGGCGCTCCAACCAGAAGAACTCCGGCTTCCTGCCCGAAGAGCGCCAGTGGCTCAGCAGCCTGCTGGACGACATCGGCTTCGTGGACGTCTTCCGCCAGCTGGACCCCCGCCCCGAGCAATACACCTGGTGGAGCAACCGTGGCCAGGCCTGGGCCAAGAACGTGGGCTGGCGCATCGACTACCAGATCGCCACCCCCGGCATCGCCGCCACCGCCACCCGCGCCGAGATCTACAAGGACGAGCGCTTCTCGGACCACGCGCCGCTGATCATTGACTATGACTGGCCGCGGGGGTGAGGGGGCTCGATGTACGGTGATTCAGGCAGTCATTTCTGACTGCCAACGGCAGATGGCTCTCTTGGGGGAGATGGTTCCTTGTTCAGGTCAAAAGTCTCTCCAATGCTCACGTACGCGCTGGGGATGGAGAGCCTCTTGGCGGTTTTGGCGTCTCCATAGGAAATCAGGGTCTCGCCTCCGATGTCGTTGAGGAGGATCTTGGCATTCTTCAGGATGATGAAGTTGTTGCCGACAGGAGTCGTGTTCCCGGAGTTGGCGGCAAATAGCTCACCATAGGGTTCTTTGATGTAGATGTCCTTGTTTTGGATCCTGATGCCGGTTATTTCCATTGTTTTGTCGACAATTTTCCCGGCGTTTGCGAAGTTGAAGATATTTGCCGCAAAAAGCGGGGCCAATAATAAAATTGGGGTAACCGCTCGGATCAGAGAGGTGTCTTCCGTTGGGCTTTGTGTTTCCTGGTTTTTTCTTGATCTTATGAAGTATAGGAACAGTATCAGAAGTATATAAATAAATCCAGATAATGCGAGTGCCGGTATCGCGTTCCACCATTCTGATGAACTCAGAATGAGTGCAGAAAGTAGAAAAGCAAGAATGATCCTCATGAGTACTTCTAATTGATCTGGCGTGTCAATTTCTTTGAAGTCATTAGGGTCGATATTTTTCTTGATTTTATTGAAAATCCCGACTTTGTTTGCTGAAAATATGATGGCCCACCCAAGAGACGTCATCCCTGCCCATAGTGTGATGTAAAAAACGCCGGAAATGTACGAAACAAGCAGAATGGTAATGCTGTCTTGTATGGATGGGTTTATTTGGTGGTGTCCTATTCTTATTAGGTAGAATGTTATGGCAATAATTCCGGCAATGGTAATGTTCTTGTGCGAGAACATGGAGAATAGACTGTTATTCTTGATTTCATTGAGCAGTGATTTCAGCATGTCGAGCATGATTGGTCTTCCTCTCGGTTGTATCGTTGGTATGTGGTTTTAAATAAAATCGCCCGACAGGCGCAAACCCATCGGGCGATCATCGGCAGGCTGTACTGCCGCGGGGCAATGAGCGGTCCTGCCTTGGGGCGTCAGCCCGTCAGGCAGGATTGCGGGGCCATCAAGCCACGCCGCCAGCCTTGTGCTTCTTGCCGGCAGCCACTTCGGCCACGGCCAGGGCCGTCATGTTCACCAGCCGGCGCACGGTGGCCGAAGGTGTCATGACGTGCGCGGGGAAGGCACTACCCAGCAGGATCGGGCCGATGGTGATGCCGTGTCCATCCGTGGTCTTGAGCACGTTGAACAGGATGTTGGCCGAGTCCAGGTTCGGGCACACCAGTAGATTGGCGTCGCCATCCAGCGTGCTGTCGGGCACCAGCCGGTCACGCAGTTCCGGCAGCAGGGCGGCGTCGCCGTGCATCTCGCCGTCGCAGTTGACGTGCGGGGCCACGCTGCGGAAGATGTCGCGCGCCTGGCGCATCTTGATGGCCGACGGGCGGCGCGAGCTGCCGAACTGCGAGTGCGACACGAAGGCCACCTTGGGCGGGATGCCGAAGTTGTTGACTTCCTCGGCCGCCATGACGGCGATCTTGGCCAGCGTCTCGGCATCGGGGTCATCGTTGACGTAGGTGTCGGTGATGAACAGGGTGCGGTTGCCCATGGCAATGGCGTTGACGGTGGCCAGCGGGGTGCCGGGGCGTGCACCGATCACGTCGCGGATGTTGCCCAGGTGCACGTCGAAGCGGCCGAGCGTGCCGCACAGCAGGGTGTCGGCATCGCCCATGCGCACCATCAGGGCGGCAATCAGTGTGGTGGAGCGACGCACGGCAGCCTTGGCGGCTTCCTGCGAGACGCCTTCCCGTCCCATCAGACGCCAGTATTCTTCCCAGTAGGTGCGGAAGCGCGGGTCGTCGTCGGGGTTGATGATCTCGATGTCCTTGCCGACCTTCATCCGCAGGCCGGCCTTTTTGATGCGGGCCTCGATCACCGAGGGGCGACCGATCAGCAGGGGACGGGCCAGGCCTTCGTCGATGGCGGTCTGGGCGCAGCGCAGCACGCGTTCGTCTTCACCTTCGGCATAGGCCACACGCTTGAATTCCGGCGCGGCGGCCTTGGCAGCTGCCACGACCGGGCGCATCAGCAGGCCGGTGGAGTAGATGAAGCGGTAGAGCGACTGCCGGTAGGCATCCATGTCCTCGATGGGACGGGCCGCCACGCCGGAAGCTGCAGCGGCCTCAGCCACGGCCGGGGCGATGCGCAGGATCAGGCGCGGATCGAAGGGGGTGGGGATGATGTAGTCGGGACCGAAGTTCAGGTCCTTGCCGGTGTAGGCGCTGGCCACCTCGTCGCTGGCCTCGGCCTTGGCCAGGGCGGCGATCTCGCGCACGCAGGCCAGCTTCATCTCTTCGGTGATGCGCGATGCGCCGCAGTCCAGCGCACCCCGGAAGATGTACGGGAAGCACAGCACGTTGTTGACCTGGTTCGGGTAGTCCGAACGGCCAGTGGCGATGATGCAGTCGGCGCGGGCGGCACGGGCATCTTCGGGGCGGATCTCGGGCTCGGGGTTGGCCAGGGCCAGGATCACCGGCTGGCGGGCCATGGTCTTGACCATGTCGCCGGTCAGCACGCCGGGGGCCGAGCAGCCCAGGAACACGTCGGCATCCTTCACGATGTCGGCCAGCGTGCGGGCGTCGGTGTCCTGCGCGTAGCGTGCCTTGGACTCATCGAAGCCGCCCGGGCGACCCTTGTAGATGACGCCCTTGGAGTCGGCCACGTAGATGTTCTTGGGGTTCACGCCCAGGGCCACGAAGATGTCCAGGCAGGCCAGGGCCGCAGCGCCTGCGCCCGAGACGGCCACCTTCACCTCGCCGATGGGCTTGCCCACCAGTTCCAGGCCGTTGACCAGCGCCGAGCCCGAAATGATGGCGGTGCCGTGCTGGTCGTCGTGGAAGACGGGGATCTTCATCTTCTCGCGCAGCTGGCGCTCGATGTAGAAGCACTCGGGGGCCTTGATGTCTTCCAGGTTGATGCCGCCCAGGGTGGGTTCCAGTGCGCTGATGATCTCGACCAGCTTGTCGGGGTCACGTTCGGCCAGCTCGATGTCGAACACGTCGATGCCGGCAAACTTCTTGAACAGGCAGCCCTTGCCTTCCATCACCGGCTTGCCGGCCAGCGGGCCGATGTCGCCCAGGCCCAGCACGGCGGTGCCGTTGGTGATCACGCCCACCAGGTTGCCGCGCGAGGTGTATTCGGCGGCCTTGGAGGGATCGGCCTGGATGTCCAGGCACGGATAGGCCACGCCCGGCGAATAGGCCAGCGACAGGTCACGCTGGTTGGACAGCGGCTTGGTGGGACGGACGGTGATCTTGCCCGGCGACGGCTGGGCATGGTATTCCCGCGCGGCATCGCGCAGGGCGGATTCGGCAGCAGATAGCTTCTTGGTCATGAAATCTGTATAGGGTTGAGGGGGCGGCAGAACACTGAAGATTACACCCTTCACGGTTCCGTGGGGCACAAGGCAGAGGGGGCTTCATGGGGTGGCCGTGTGTCCGGCCCCGGCATCCTGAGCAGCAGTGCGTGCGCTGCCCGTGGTGGCCGGGGTGCAGTGGCGACTTTGATCGCTGGCGTTTCGTCGGGCCTGCAGAAGAGGCCGCGACGGGGCTGCGGGGGCCTGATCAGACTTTTTCAAGAGGATCCACGCGCTCAGCCGTTCTGTGAGCGTCAGGGGATGGGCTGTCGCATATTTCCCGCATCCTGTGTTCGCCCATGCCCTGTCGCTGCCCGGTTGTCAGCGGCATGGACGGGGGCTGGATGGCGGCCATGAAGTCACGGCCCACGCGCTGCTACACTCGGTGGATGAGCGATTCCCCCAAGCCCGCGCCCGGGTTGTGGCAGACCTATGGGCAAGTCTTCGCGTCGCGGCGCATTGCCGCGATGCTGCTGCTGGGCTTTTCCAGCGGGTTGCCGCTGGCACTCACGGCGGGGGCACTGCAGGCGTGGCTCACGGTCAATGGCATTGACCTGCACACCATCGGCTACTTCGCGCTGGTGGGGCTGCCCTATACCTTCAAGTTTGTCTGGGCGCCGCTGCTCGATCGCTTCGAGCCTCGGCTGCTGGGCCGGCGTCGGGGCTGGATCCTGGTCTTTCAGCTGGCCATGGCGCTGGCCTGCCTAGGGCTGGCCCAGCTTGATCCGGCCCACCATATCCATCTGATCGCCGTGCTGTCGGTGGTGGTGGCGTGGCTGTCGGCCTCGCAGGACGTGGTCTTCGACGCCTACCGGGCCGACCTGCTTTCGCCCGAGGAACGGGGCGCCGGCGCCGCGGTTTCGGTGTTGGGCTACCGCCTGGCCATGCTGGTCTCGGGCGGTGGCAGCTTCATCCTGGCCGATACCTGGCTGGGCTGGCCGGGCACCTATCGCATCATGGGCGTCATGCTGCTGCTGCTGATGGGGGCCACGGTCTGGAGCCCGCGCATTGCCCGTCCGCAGCAGGCGGGGGGTGATGCTGGCGCCGAGCTGAAGGGGTTTGTGGCCATGGTGCTGGGTGGTGCGCTGCTGTGGTGGCTGTGCACGCAGGCCAGCCGGCCGGTGCTGGCGTGGCTGCAGGCCGGGCCGCTAGGTCAGTTGCTGGCCGAAACTGCCGTGATGTTGCTGACCGGCGTGGGCGCCGTGCTGGTGGCGCGTCGCGTGGGCTTTCCGTCCTTCGTGGCGCCTTGGGATGCCTTCTTTGCCCGGCCGCATGCGCTGGCCTTCCTGCTGCTGATCGTGCTGTACAAGCTGGGCGATGCCTTTGCCTCCAGCCTGTCCACCAGCTTCCTGCTGCGCGGCGTGGGCTTCAGTCAGGCCGAGATCGGCGCCATCAACAAGGGGCTGGGTCTTCTGGCCACCATCATCGGCGCGCTGCTGGGTGGCGCCTGGCTGTCGTCGCGCTCGCTCTATCAGTCGCTGATGCTCTTCGGCATCCTGCAGGCGTTCTCCAATGTGGGCTACTGGCTGCTGTCGGTGCTGCCCAAGAGCTACCTGCTGATGGCCGGCGCCATCGGCATCGAGAACCTTTGCGGCGGTCTGGGCACGGCCGCCTTCGTGGCCTTCCTCATGACCCTGACCGACCGGCGCTTCTCGGCCGCGCAGTACGCGCTGCTCTCGGCGCTGGCGGCCATCGGCCGTGTCTACGTGGGGCCGGTGGCCGGCGTGGTGGTCGAACAGCAGGGCTGGCCCAGCTTCTTCCTGATGACGGTGGCCGCGGCGCTGCCGGGCCTCTTGATGCTGTGGTGGCTGCGCCGCGAGGTGCAGGCGCTGGATGCGCGCCGCACCCGTACCGAGGCGTTGCCTGAGCTGGACTGATGGTTTGCTCTACTTGCTGAGCTTGCGCACGTACTTCCACACTTCCTGCTCGGCCGCAAACTTGCCGATGCGCAGCAGTGTCTGCCGGGCGGCCGGCGTGCGCAGCACCAGGGTGGCCATGGGCACGGCCACGGCCAGTCCCACGGCCGTCGTCAGCGTGGGGTAACGCAGCAGCGCCTGCATCGTCTTGCTGCGCGGGAAACTGTCACGAGGCCGGCCGTCGTCCCGGAAGTCGGGGGCATCCTCGTCAATGGGCGTGCCGTCTTCATCCACCAGCAACGGATAGTCGACCGGAGGGCGGGTGCGAGGCCCAGATGCCGTGTTGCCCCTGAAATTCCTGAATGCAGAATTATTGCTGCTTCCGGCATTGCGGCTTCCGGTGTGTTCGTTGGCGCCGGCGTTGGTGCTGCCTTCGGGGCTTCGGGGGCTGCCATTGCGCTCAGCATTGCCGGTTCTGTCATGACCCGGGGCATGCGCCGATCCTGCGCCATGAGGCGCCGAGGCTTCCTTGGCGGCCGCCCGACGCAGGATGTCGGCCAGGGATTCGCCGGCCACGGCGGCCGGGTGGGCCTCCCTGGATGCCCCCTTCTGTTGCAGCGCACTGCGCTCGGTGTTGGTGCCATTCATGGCCAGCGCGCGGCGGCGCTGGATGCGCGCAAAGATGTCTTCAGCGGTTTCGTCGGCGCGGCTGGAACGGGTCATTTTTGGCTGCTCGTCATTCATGATTCTGAATTACGCTCACGTTCCAGGTCTTCCTTCAGGCTGCGCAGATCATCGGCCAGTACCTGACGGCTGAGGGGAAAGGGTTCGGGGTGGTCCTTGAGCAGCCTGCGGATGCGCAGCACCAGCACCAGGCTGAGAAGGATCCAGAAGCCGGCGGCGATGCCCAGCGCATGCAGGCGCCAGGGGGTGTCCCAGGTCAGGGCCACCAGGGTGGCCATCAGCCACACCAGGCAGATGATGGCGATGACACCGGCAGCCAGGCTTGTGCCCACCAGCTTGGCCAGCCAGCGGGATTCGGTGCCGAGTTCCAGCGCCAGCAGGCGGCTGCGGTCGTCCAGGCCTGCCACCAGATCGGCGGCGGTCCGCTTCATCCGTCGGATGCGGGGTTCGAAGAGTTTGCCGAACATGTGTCAGGAGGCACAAGGCCATGAAGCGCCGGCGGAACCTGCGCTGGAAATGGGAACCCGCTGGCGGGTCACCAGGAGAGACCAGCCAGCGGGCAGTGGCACGGGAAGTCCGTTCGGGCGCTTCCCGGTCACGCAAGCGCGATGATCAGCGACGCGACAGCAGGAAGCCGATCACCAGACCGGCGGCGGCAGCCATGCCGGCCGTCTGCCACGGCGAGGTGTGGGCGTACTCGTCCACACGGGCAGCGCCTTCGCGGGCGCGGCGGTGCACTTCCTGGGCCGTGTCGTAGGCCACGTCGGACATGCGCTGGATCGAGTCACGCACATGGTTCAGCGCAGCGCGCACTTCGGGGCGGTCGGCCAGCGAGTCGCTGTCCAGCAGGTCGGAGATGTCGGCTTTCAGGGCATCCCACTCACGCTCCAGGTGGTCGCGCGAACGCTCGGCGGTACGGCCGAACTGCCGGCGGCTCCGTTTCAGGCCGCGCTCCAGTTCTTCCAGGCGGGCAGCCAGTTTATCGGTGATATCGTCAGCCATCTTGGTTTCCTCAAAGAGTCTTTGAAAGTTGGGGGTGCGCCTGTGTCAGTTACCGGGCGCCTTCCTGGGAGCCGACCGGTAGAGGGCATCTGCCTTCGGTCCGGGCGGAACTCGGCCAAGCCGACAGGCAAGTGTGCCAGCTTCATCACCCCATGTCTGGTCAGGGCTGGGGAAAACCAAGGGACCAACCGGTTTTTTTACAAAGTCAGCACACGACGCAGGAAGGCCGCAATGTCGCCGATCTCCTCGGGGCAGACCGAATGGGGCATCGGATACTCGTGCCAGTCCACCGTGTAGCCCAGCGACTGCAGCAGGTCGCGCGAAGCTGTGGCACGTTCGATGAGCACGACCGGATCGTCCTGGCCGTGGGCCATGAAGATGGGGGTGTGCTGGTTGTTGGCGCTGCGCTCGGAGGTCGTTTTGTCGGCCAGTGGCAGGTAGCCCGACAGGCCGACCAGCGCCGCCAGCCGCTGCTTATGGCGCAGACCGGTCATCAGCGTCATGGCGCACCCCTGCGAGAAGCCCATCAGCACGATGCGCTCGGCCGGGATGCCACGTTCCACTTCACGGGCAATGAGGGCCTCGATGGCGGCCTGTGAGCGGCGCAGTCCCACCTCGTCCTCGCGCCGCGCCAGATCGGTGCCCAGGATGTCGTACCAGGCACGCATCACATGGCCGTTGTTGATGGTGACGGGCATCTGTGGCGCATGCGGGAAGATGAACCGGACGGGCACACCCAGGTCCAGCATCTGGGCCACCGGCACGAAGTCGTTGCCATCGGCCCCCAGGCCGTGCAGCACGATGATCGAGGCCGTCGGTTCGGGGCCGGTGACGAATTCCAGGGCTTCGAGGGTTTGGGGCATGGTCGGGGTGTCAGTTGTGGGTGGGCGGTTCGTGTTCGGAGCGCACGACCGAGGGCTTGTCGGCCATGGCGGCGCGTTCGGCCTCCAGGTCGGGCTTCTCGCCCGGCGGCAGGCCGTAGTACAGCTCGCCGATCTGGATGCGCTCGCGGCCCTGCTCGACACGGTAGCGGTTGGTGTCACGCAGCGAATACACGCAGCCGCAGTATTCCTGCTGATAGAAGTGCTCGGCCTTGGAGATCTTGATCATCCGGGCCGACCCGCCGCCCTTGCGCCAGTTGTAGTCCCAGTAGACCATGTCCGGATAGCGGGCAGCGGCGCGGTGACCGCAGCCGTTGATCTGGTTCATGTCTTTCCAGCGCGAGATGCCCAGCGAGCTGGTGAACACCCGAAAGCCATGCTCGTGCGCATAGAGGGCGGTGCGCTCGAAGCGCATGTCGAAACAGACCGTGCAGCGCTCGCCGCGCTCGGGTTCGTGTTCCAGCCCCTTGACCCGCGTGAACCAGTTGTCCGAGTCATAGTCGGCATCAATGAAGATGATGCCGTGCTTCTGCGCGAAGCGGATGTTCTCTTCCTTGCGGATTTCGTATTCCCGCACCGGATGGATGTTGGGGTTGTAGAAGAAGATGGTGAAGTCGATGCCGGCATCCACCAGCTTCTGCATGGGTTCGCCCGAGCAGGGGGCGCAGCACGAATGCAGCAGCACGCGGGTCTCGCCGTTGGGCAGCTGCAACGGTTGCTGTTGCTTGGACGAGCGCTTGGTCTGGGCCTGGCGTTGCACGCCGGCCGTGGAAGAGTCGGACATGGGAAACCTGTACGGGGCGGAAAACGATAGAGGGAAAGGCGCGCCAGCACAAACGGCCATTGTACGGTGCCCCCCGAAATTGTGATAGCTCGCCCAGGGTGAGGGGCATGGGTTTGCGGGTAGACTCGAAGTCTGCGCCCGATCATGACCGAAACGGTGGCGTTTCGCGTCGCCAAGGGTTTGTCGCGGCTGCCTGGACGGACCGGTGGCATCCGCAAGGAGAGGTGTCTGGCATCACAAGTGTTGCCTGCACCGCCATTCATCATTTTTCTCGTTGCTGTCTATGTCGACTTCTTTGCGTATCTTTCTGGGGGGCTGCCTGCTGGTGCTGTTGCTGGTGGGGGGGCTGGTGCTGTTGCGGCCTGATCTGCTCATGTCTTTGGGGTTGCCTTCCAGCGAGATGCGTGCTGACGCTCCGCGGAATGGGGCGCGTGCAGTCAGGGGGCAGAATGTGGCAACACAGGGGGGGGCCTCGCAGGATGGGCAGGCTGCTGCCGCGCAGGATGAGAAGGCAGCATCCGGAGGCCACACGACATCGCCCCAGCAGGCGCCCGCTCAGGAGAGCGACGCCAGCCAGGCACGGCCTGCCATGGTGGTGACGGTCGCACCGCCGAAGCTTGAGCTTCTGCCCGTGCAGGTGGTGGCTGACGGTGATGTGGTGGCCTGGCAGGAGGCCAGCATCGCGTCCGAATCCAATTCGCTGACGTTGGCCGAGGTGCTGGTCGATGTGGGTGACACGGTGAAACGGGGGCAGGTGCTGGCGCGCTTCAACGGCAGGACCGTGGCCGAAGATGTCGCCCAGGCCAAGGCGTCGCTGGTGGAGGCCCAGGCCAATGCCATGGAGGCACGCGCCAATGCACGGCGTGCCCGCCGGCTGCTGCGCACGGATTCCATGAGCAAGCAGCAGGCGGACCAGTACTTCGCGGCCGACCGTTCGGCCCAGGCCCGGGTGCGTTCCGCCCGGGCTGCATTGGCGTCACGCCGGCAGAACTGGCAGAACGTCGAGCTGCGTGCGCCCGATGATGGCGTCATCTCGTCGCGCACGGCTACGGAAGGTTCGGTACCTTCGGCCGGGACCGAGCTGTTCAAGCTCATCCGGCAGGGGCGGCTGGAATGGCAGGCCGAGCTGGGCGCTTCCGACCTGATGAAGGTGAAGGCCGGCGATCGGGCCGTGGTGCATGCCGCCAATGGTCGCGAGGTGCTGGCCCGGGTGCGTGCGGTGGCGCCCTCGGCGAACACCAAGACCCGTACCACGCTGGTCTACGTGGATGTGCCAGCAGGCCCCGGACTGTGGGCTGGCATGTTTGCTAACGGCACCTTCGAGCTGGGTCAGAGCCCGGGCCTGACGGTACCGGTCGATGCGCTGGTTTCCAGCGACGGCTTCCTGTATGTCTATCGCCTTAAGCCCGACAACCACGTCGAGCGAGTGCGCGTGACCACCGGTCGCCAGACCGCCGATCGGCTGGAGGTGATTCCGGCCAGGGGCCAGCAGCTGGCCGAGAGTGACCGCGTGGTGGTGGAAGGTGCAGCCTTCCTGTCCGACGCCGATCTGGTGCGGGTGGTGAAGGCACCAGCTGTCGAGGAGGAGGCCCCCGAGGATTCTCGGGCAAACGGCATGTCCGGTGGCAGTGACACTGGGTCGGGTGGCCCTGCGGTGAAGGAAGATGCTGCCACCAAGGGAGCGGCGCCAGATGACGCCGGAAAGACTCCGGCTGCCAAGGCCTCGGGCACCCCTGCATTCGGGGGCCACGGGTCCACGGGCATCAATGTACGGCCGACCCGGGAGGCAGCATGAATTTCTCGTCCTGGTCGATCCGCAACCCGATTGCGGTGATCCTGCTGTTCCTGGCGCTGACGATCGCAGGTCTGGTGAGCTTCGGGAAGATGCGGATCCAGAACATGCCGGACATGGATTACCCGATGGTGACCGTGTTGGCGTCACTGGACGGGGCCTCGCCCGACCAGCTGGAAAACGACGTGGCGCGAAAGATCGAGAACGCGCTGGTTGACCTGCAGGGCATACGGCATATTTCATCCACCCTGGGTGACGGGACCGTCTCCCTGATGGTGCAGTTCGAGGTGGACAAGCCCATTCAGGAGGCGCTGGATCAGGTGCGTTCCAAGGTGCAGGGTGTGCGTGCCGATTTGCCCAGTGCGCTGCCTGAACCGGTGGTGGACAAGGTGGATGTGGCCAGTCAGCCGGTGCTGGCCTATGCCATCCAGTCCGACCGGATGGACATGCAGGAACTGTCCTGGTTTGTGGACAATGACCTCAACCGCATGCTGCTGGGTCTGAAGGGCGTGGGCAAGGTGACGCGCGTGGGCGGCGTGACACGCCAGGTGCATGTCGATCTGGATCCGACCCGGCTGCGGGCGCTGGGGCTGACGGTGGGAGCCATTTCCGAGCAGCTGCGCAACAACCAGATCGAGAGTGCCGGTGGCCATGCCGACATCGCCGGGGGCAAGCAGCCCACGCGGGTGCTGGCGCGCGTGAAGTCGGCCGAGCAGCTGAAGAAGGTGCAGATCACCAGCGGTGATGGCCGACGGCTCCTGCTGGGGGAGCTCGGCACCGTCTCCGACACCATCGAGGAGCCGACGACCTCGGCCTGGCTGGACGGCAAGGAGATCGTGGGCTTCGAGGTGAGCCGCAGCCGTGGCGAAAGCGAAGTGGACGTGGGACAGCGCGTGCGCGAGCTGGCGCAGAAGCTGCAGCAGGATCGGCCGGATCTGAAACTGACCGAGACGATGGATCTGGCCACACCGGCGCAGGAGGAATTCGACAGCACCATGCACACCCTCTATGAGGGCGCCCTGCTGGCTGTCATCGTGGTCTGGTTCTTCCTGCGCAACTGGCGTGCCACCTTCCTGGCGGCGGTGGCGCTGCCCATGTCGGTGCTGCCGGCCTTCATGGGCATGCATCTGCTCGACTTCACGCTCAACGGTGTCTCCCTGCTGGCGCTCACGCTGGTGATCGGTGTGCTGGTCGATGATGCGATCGTGGAGATCGAGAACATCGAACGGCACCTGGAAATGGGCAAGACACCCTACCAGGCAGCCATGGAGGCCGCCGACGAGATTGGTCTGGCGGTGATTGCCACCACCTTCACGCTGATTGCCGTGTTCCTGCCCACGGCCTTCATGACGGGCCTTGTCGGGCGTTTCTTCAAGCAGTTCGGCTGGACGGCAGCCATTGCGGTGTTTGCGTCGCTGGTGGTGGCGCGGATGCTCACGCCCATGATGGCCGCCTACATGCTGGCGCCGCGCCAGGGACGGGAAGACAGGCAGGATCCACGCTGGCTGCGCATCTATCTGCGATTGGTGCGCTGGGTGCTGGCGCATCGGCGGCAGACCGCCATCTATGCGGTGCTGTTTTTCGTGGGGTCGCTCGCGTTGGCCACGCAGCTGCCATCGGCCTTCATTCCTCCGGATGATTATGAGCAGACCCAGGTGACGTTGACGCTGGGGCCAGGCGCCACATTGCAGCAGACCGAGCGGGCGGCCGAGACGGCACGCCGGAAGCTTGAGAAACTGCCGCACATCGAGCGGGTCTATACCGCCATCGGTGCGGGCTCGGGCAACCAGTTTTCGGGCATAACCTCCACCAACTATGCAGCACTGACCCTCACGCTGGCGCCCCGCGCGGAACGCCCGAAGAAGACGGAAATCGAACAATCGATGCGCAAGGCGCTGGAGGATCTCCCCGGCATGCGGGTGAGCGTGGGCATGGACGGAAGTTCGGGGGCAAAGTATGAATTTGTCGTCTCGGGAAGCGACGGCGCACGCCTGAATGCGGCGGCACGTGATATCGAGCGTGATCTGCGACTCATCAAGGGCGTGGGCAACATCACCTCGTCGGCCAATCTGGTGCGTACCGAGGTGATCGTGCGGCCCGATGCTGCCAAAGCAGCATCGCTGGGCGTGACGCCGCAGGCCATCAGCGATGCGCTGCGGCTGGCCACGCAGGGGGACTATGACCAGTCGCTGCCCAAGCTGAACCTGGAGACGCGGCAGGTTCCTATCGTGGTGCGGCTGGCCAAGCCGGCGCGCGAGAGCCTGAACGCCCTGCGGCGCATCGTGATCGCAGGCGCCAATGATCCGGTCATGCTGGGCCAAGTGGCCACGCTGGAGCTGGGCGGTGGCCCCGCCACCATTTCCCGGCGTGACCGTGACCGGAACATCACCTTCACCATCGAGCTGGGTGATCGGGACCTGGGCAGCATCGAGCAGCAGGTGATGAACCTGCCTTCCATCAAGCAGCTGCCCGAGGGCGTGAAGATCGAGCAGTCAGGCGATGCAGAACTGATGGCCGACATGTTCAGCGACTTTGGCATGGCCATGCTGGCCGGTGTGCTGTGCATCTGGATGGTGCTGGTGCTGCTCTTCAAGAGCTTTCTGCATCCGGTCAGTATTCTTTCGGCGCTGCCGCTGGCGGTGGGCGGTTCCTTTGTGGCCCTGTTGCTGGGGCGCTACGACATGTCGCTGCCGGCGCTGATCGGGCTGATCATGCTGATGGGCATCGTCACCAAGAACTCGATCCTGCTGGTGGAATACGCCATCATGGCGCGCCGCGACCACGGCATGGACCGCTGGCATGCGCTGATGGATGCCTGCCACAAGCGGGCACGACCCATCATCATGACCACCGTGGCCATGGGCGCCGGCATGCTGCCGTCTATCATCGGAACGCCTTCCACCGACACGTCGTTCAGCGCCCCCATGGGCATGGCCGTATTGGGTGGGCTCATCACCTCCACCGCGCTGAGCCTGCTGGTGGTGCCGGCTGTCTTCACCTACATCGACGATTTCGGTCAGTGGGTGGCGCGGCTGTGGCATCGCAAGAAGGCCTGATGCGTGTCCGGGCGTGGCGCATCGTGCTGCAGCCCGGCACGGGACATCGGAACCCGTAGCTGATTTCCGGAAACGACAGGGGCGCCACGAAGGCGCCCCCAAGTACCGCGGGCCGAGGAAGGGATCCTCGGCTGATTCGTCAGACGGGCCTCATTCGGCCAGGTCCGTCTGTTCGTGGGACATCAGCTCCTGACCGACGCCAGCCAGCAGGCTGAGGTAGCGCTCATACTGCTTCAGCATGTCGGCAATCAGCTCGTTGTGGTCCATGTACTGCACGTCATAGCCGGTACGTCCGTCGAAGAAGTAGGTGTACGGCTCATAGGTGACGCTGTGCTGGATGTGCGGCAGATGCTCGTCGTTGATCAGCTGCTCGGACACTTCGCGCTTGACCGACTTGATGCCGTACATGAAGTCACGCAGGGACTCCTTCTGGATGACCAGTTCCACGGCCGGCTCGGGCTGATCGAACAGGCTGTTGACCTGCACGGTCAGGCCGTACTTGCTGGTGAGCTCCTGGCGCAGTTCGCGCATGGCGGGCAGGGCCGTGTGCTTCAGGAAGCGCAGGATGTCCTCTTCCTGGGTCTGGTTCATCATCTGTTCCAGACGCGCGTGCCAGTTCTTGCCGGACCAGAAGACGCTGGACGGATGCACCTTGGCGGAGAAGTACTGGCGGTCAGCGTTCAGGCCTTTCCACAGGCTGAAGCACATCAGCAGCATCAGCATGGCAAAGGGCAGGGCCACGATCAGCGTCATGGTCTGCAGGTTGCCCAGGCCGCCTTCGCGCATCAGCACCACAGCCACGACCGACATCAGCACGCCCCACATGATGGCCTGCCAGCGAGGCGAGGCCAGGCTCTTGTCGCGCGAGGCAATGTTGTTGAGCACATAGATGCCCGAGTCGGCCGAGGTGACGAAGAAGAGCGCGATCACCGCCAGGCTGACGATGCCCGTGAGTGCCGGCATGGGCAGGAACTCCAGGAACTTGAAGAGCAGCTTCTCGGGCGTGCCCGTCATGCTGCCCAGCACGCCGGCAGCGCCGTGCGCGTCCATCCAGATGGCAGTGTTGCCGAACACGGTGAACCACAGCACGCCGAACAGCGACGGGATGACCAGCACGCCGAAGATGAACTCACGGATGGTGCGGCCGCGCGAGATGCGGGCGATGAAAAGCCCCACGAACGGCGCCCACGAGCACCACCAGGCCCAGTACAGGATGGTCCAGCCGGTGAACCATTCGGTGTGCTTGTGCTCGTAGGTGTAGGTCTTGAAGCTGAGCTGCAGGATGTGGCTGGCGTAGGTGCCGACGTTGTCACTGAAGGCGGCCAGCAGGTGCAGCGTGGGGCCGGTGGCCAGTACGAACACCATCAGCGCGAGGGCCAGGCACAGGTTGATCTCGCTGAGCAGCTTCACGCCCTTGCCGACGCCCGAGATGGCCGAGGTGACGGCCAGTGCCATGACCACGGCGATGACGACGATGCGCAGGGTGAAGGTGTTCTCGCTGATCCAGCCCAGCTGTTCCAGGCCGGCGCCCATCTGGGTGGCGCCAAAGCCCAGCGTGGTGATGATGCCGAACAGCGTGGCCAGCAGGGCCATGATGTCGATGGCATCGCCCAGACGGCCGTTGATGCGCTCCTTGAAGAGCGGATAGAAGCAGGAACGCAGTGCCAGCGGCAGCTTGTAGCGGAAGCCGAAATAGGCCAGCGCCAGGGCGATCATGCCGTACACGCCCCAGGCGTGGATGCCCCAGTGGAACATCGAATGCAGCAGGGCCTGCTGCTCGCGCTGCTCGGGTGCACCGACGGTGATGTCGGACAGATAGTGGGACAGCGGTTCGGCCACGCCGAAGAACATCAGGCCCACACCCATGCCGGCAGCAAAGAGCATGGCCAGCCAGGACAGCACGCCGAATTCGGGCTCTTCCTCGTCATTGCCCAGCTTGATGCTGCCCAGGCTGCTGACGGAGAGGATCACCAGAAAGCAGATGAAGATGGAAAACGCCAGGACATAGAACCAGCTGAAGTGGGCGAAGATGTTGGCTTTGGTGGCGTCCAGCAGGACCTGGGTCCTTTCGGGGGCGATGAGGATCATGGCGACCAGTGCCACGACGAACAGCAGCGTCACCGAAATGACGAAGGGATTGAACGACGAACGTTTTTCGATGAATGCAGGCAAAGACAAATTCATCATCCTCCTGAAAGGCAGGGCCAGGGCGGGTGCGCCAACGCGGGATGGGCGCGAATGAGCTGCGCGTGAATGCGCGGCGGGCGACATGGGAAAGCGAAGTCGCCGAATGCTGTGGGAAAACGGGGACCGAAGACGCTCCACGGCCCATGCATCCTGCAGAAAGATGCATGGGCCGTGGAGCCTGTTCGGATCTTCCCGAGGGGCTGACGCATGATGAGTGGCTGCGCCAGCCTTCCGCCAGAATGCCCGAGGCTATATGGGAACGGAAATTGGCGAAACCGTGTTGCCTGTTGCTTTTGGTCTCGCCGGACAGCCCGCGATTATATCACCCCTGGCAGTAAGGAATTGAATGGCCTCGTGCCTCAGTTTTCGGGGACGTAGACCATGCTGCCATCCTTCATGCGGTAGGCGACGCCAGCCTTGGTGCCATGGCCTTCACCGATCTTGCCCTGTGACTGATAGCGTTCCAGTTTTTCAGGGTTCTTCACCATGATTTCCATGTTGGGCTGGCCCGCATTGCGAATGACGGTGAGCGTGTCGGACGAGAAGGGGTTGACCGGGCTGTTGGCAACGGCCAATAGCAGGGCTGCAATGATGACCAGAAAGACGTCGATCAAATTGACAACTGACAGGATCGGGTCGTCATCTTCCAGGTCTTCCAGCAGACGTGATTTTCCGGATCTCATGGTTGCGAATCTCCGGTGCGCTTGCGTTGCACGGCCAGCAGGTCCTGGGCATACCAGCGTCGGCGGACATGAACGGTGGCGTAGGTGATGGCAGCGGCGATCAGTGCGAGGATGACGGCCGAGAAGGCGACGGTGAGACTGCGCGACATGTCGGCAAACTGACCATCTGCCAAAGATTGCAGCGCGGGCCCCATGGGAATCATGGTGGCCACCAGACCCAGCATCGGTGCCACGCGCGAGATGATGCGGGCGCGTTCCATGCGTTTCAGGGCGAGTGCTTCCAGCTCGTCGTCGGTCAGGCTGGCGTCGCGGGCGTGAGCCAGCAGCAGCTCATGCCCTTCCAGACTGCCCAGGCGCCTGGCGCGGCTGCGCTGGTGTGCCTGCATCAGGAAGGCGCCCAGCGCATGAAAGGCGTAGCCGAACAGGATGAGGACGGCCAGCAGCACCGGGCCAAGGAACAATTGGCTGATGCCGTAGAGAAGCTGTTCAAGAGAGGACATGGTCTTTCCGGTGAAATGAGTGACGGGTGCGTGAAATCGCGTTCATCAGGCGTCCCAGGCGCGACGCTTCTGATGCCGCGCACCCGACAGGATCAGAAGCACGATGCCCAGTGCGCCCAGCCAGTGCAGCCAGGCCGGGTCTTCGTCGGTGGGCGCAGGCTTATGGTTGTCGGTCTGCTTGACGGGTTCAAGGCGTTGGCCGCGCACGGTTTCGACCGGTTTGGCCGGCTGCTGGGGCGGTTGCTGGGGCGGTTGCTGGGGCGGCTCGGAGGGAGGCGTGTTCGTCTGGCTGCTTGGGGGCGTGGCAGGCGCGGTGGCGGTGGCGGGCTGGCTGGGGGCCTGCAGGCCAAAGCCGGGTGCGTTGCTGGCGGCCGAGGGGGCATCGGCCGGTGTCTGGGGGGCTGCTTTCGGCGCGGTGCTGGTACCGTTCTGCACATAGGCCATGAAGCGCGCATTCTCGGAACGGACCTCGAAGCGCTGGGCCAGATCCTGCCAACGTTCCTTCAGTTCGTTGAGTGTCTGCGCATCGGTCTGCCAGTAGCCCTGGCGGGCGGCTTCCAGCATGCGTTCGATGGTCTGGGCGAGTGCGTGCGGGTTGTGCTGCTCGAACCAGTCCTTCAGGCCCAGCTGGTGCTTGTCGCGCACGTACACGTCCACCATTTCCTGCCACTGGTCGTCGCGCACGATCTCGCGGGCAACAGCGGTCCAGCCCCACAGGTTGTTGGTGGCGTCAAGCACTTCCAGGGTGCCGGCATAGCCTTCGGCCATCAGGCTCTTGATGTAGCCGGGGTGGAACTGGCGGGTGGCCAGCTCCCGCGACAGGAACTGGCTGGCGCGCTCCACGCGGCCGCTGCCCGGGGTGCGCAGGTTGCTGATGTAGAGTTCGGGCGCCTTGCCGTCCAGGTGGCGCACGGCCAGGCCGATGCCGCCCAGGTACTGGAACGGATCGTCGGTGGTGAGCATGCCGTACAGGTTGGATGAGCGTGACAGCACGGCACCCTCGGTGCCGCGCAGCTGTTCGGCGTAGAGGTTCAGCGCTTCGGCGCGGGCACCCGAGGCATTGGCCGTTGCGCTGGCGGTTGCCCCGTCGGGGCTGCCGCTGCGAGCCGATTCGGTGCTCGCCCCTGATGTGGCCTGGATGCCGCCACCTTTCGGTTGGGACATGATGTCGGCCAGGCGCTTGCCCCATCGGCGGGGATCGGGGCCGTAGGCGTACTGCATGCGTGACAGGTAGAGATTGGCCAGCTTGTGGTCGCCTTCGTTCTTGCCCTCCCAGGTGTCGGTGGCCAGGGCGGCATCGTCCAGGCCTGAGCCGTAGAGGCCCTGTTCGGACGAGAAGATGCGGGTCTGGGCTGCGTCGCGGGCGCTGTCCTCGTCCAGACCGCGATCTTTCAGCAGGGCCTGGATGCGGGCGGTGTTGGCGGCGACCGCGTTGTCAGGCTCACGGATCGGCTTCGGCGGCCAGCTGCGCTGCACGGGCCAGTTGCCGGATGGCGTTGGGGAAGTGGTCGCGGTACAGGCCGGTGGCCGAGAGCACGACGTCCACGCGCGGGCGGCCCAGCTGCTCGCGCGGCACGAGCTTCACGTCGATGACGCGGCCGCCTTCATCCCAGACGGGCTCCACGCCCATCAGCCACAGGGCCTGGGCTTCCAGCAGGCCCTGGTGGCGCATGGTTTCCACCGACCACAGCGATACGGCCAGCTTGGCCGGTGTCCTGCCATGCTGCTGGCGGTGGGCGGCGATGAGTTTCTCGGCGGCCTGCTTGCCGGCTTCCCAGGCGTGGCGGGTAGGCACGCGGGAAGGGTCAAAGCCATAGAGGTTGCGGCCGGTGGGCAGGGCGTCGGGGTTGCGTACCGGGTCGCCGCCGTAGGCGGTGGGGCGGTAGCGTCCCTGCAGGGCGGCGATGAGCCCCCGGGTCTCGCCGCCGGCATCCAGCGCCTGCCACCACTGACGCGCCTGGGCAAGCTGAGCCTGCAGGGGCTCGGGCAGCTCGTGCAGATCGGCGTCGGGCTGCAGGTAGCGCTTGAGCAGCCGGTAAGGGGAGGTGTCGATCATCTGCTGGTAGTCGACGGCCAGGGTCTCGTCCAGCTCGGTCTGCGGTTCGCCCATGTGGCGGGCGGCAGCCTGCAGAAAGGGCTTGCCCAGCATCATCATCACGGTGGCCAGCCGGTGTTCTTCCTGGGCGTTCTGCCCGAAGGTGTGCAGGCCCACGGGCTGGATGGTCTCGGCAAGCTCGTGCAGGTGGGCGTGCAGCGTGTCGAGGAAGGCGGCGAAATCGGTGCGGGCGCGTTCTTCGGTCCATTCCAGGTCAGCCAGCAGCCGCTCCTGTTTCGCGCGGGCCAGGATGTCGGTCCTGATCTGGTCCTTGACGGCGCCTTCTTCCTGCGAGAGCCACTGGTGCAGCAGGTCGTGGAGCTCGGTCAGCCGCTGGTGCAGGCCGGCCGGGCGCAGCGGCGGGGTCTGGTGGCTGACGGTGACGGCGCGTCCACGGCGGCGGGCCTGGGTGGCTTCACCGACGTTGTCGACGATGTAGGGATAGATGACCGGGATGTTGCCGATGGCCAGCATCGGCGGATCGTAGACGGACAGGCCGCGTTCCTTGCCGGGCAGCCATTCCTGGGTGCCGTGGGTGCCGAAGTGGATCAGGGCGTCATGTGCGGAGCCCTCGCGGACCCACAGGTAGGTGGCCAGGTAGGTGTGTGGCGGCAGGGCATCGGCACGGGTGGAGTGGTAGAGGGCCTTTTCGCGGTCGATGCCGCCATCGGGGCCGGGTTCAGCGCGGCCGGGCTGAGGCAGGATGGCCAGCTTGCCCAGTTGCAGGCGCGGGATGGCAAAGACAGGCTCACCCTGCCAGTCGACGACGCTGGCGGAATGTGCCGGATTGCCCCAGCGGGTCAGCAGGGCCTGGCGGATGGCTTCGGGGAGCCCATCCAGCCATTGGCGGTAGCGTGCCAGTGGCAGCGGTGCGGCCAGGCCATCTGCCAGAAGCAGCTTCAGCAGGGTCGGGCGTTCTTGGCTGTAGGCGGGGGCCAGCAGGCGTTGCAGCCGCGTGATGAGTTCTTCCTCGGGCGGCAGGGACGGGATGTCGTAGCCGGCCTCGCGCAGGGCGTCGGCGGTGCTGCCCAGGCTGCGCGGGATATTCATGTACGAGGACGACAGGTTCTTCTCGCCGGCGGGATAGTTCCAGAACATCAGCGCCAGTTGCTGCTGACCGGCGGGCTTGCGCTGCAGGCGCGCCAGGGCCAGGGCACGGTCGGCCACGGCCTGGGCCTGGGCAGGAATGGCCACCACGTCGTCGTGGGGCTTGCGGGTGGCGGCGGAGATCTGAATGTCGGTGATGCCGGCGTATTCGGGCTGGGCCAGGAAGAAGGGAACTTCCATCATCGACAGGCCCTGGGCGTCGGCCTGCCAGGCGGCGGCATCGCCATGGCGGTATCGGGTGGCCTGGATGACGGGCAGGCCCAGTTCCGTGAATTCGCTGCGCCGTCCTTCGGCGTTGAGCATGATCTGGGTGTTGATGATCACGTCGGCCAGGGGCGGCCGGTTTTCATCGGGGCGCAGCAGCTGGCGCAGGCTACCCTTGGGCAGCATGCGGTCGAAGATCGGCATGGCGATGGCGCCCTGCTTCTCGATGCGTGCCACCAGGTCGTCGATCATGCCGGTCTCGATGCTGTCCAGGTACTGGCGGTGCATCAGGATGGCGATGGTGGGCGGACGCTGGTCGTCCACGCCGCGCCAGCGCAGGAAGGCGGGCACGTCGGGAAACACCAGGTCCGGGGCTTTGGGGTGATAGACGCCCACCTGCGGGATTTCCAGCGGTGGTGGCAGGTCGGCCGGTGCGGGCTGATGGTCCATGGCGCTGGCCAGCAGACGGAAGAAGCCCTCGAAGTTGCGGGCACCGCCGTTGGCGTAGTAGGCCACCAGCGGCTTTGCCTGTGCATCGGTGAAGCCCTGCCAGGCGGGGCGCTGGGCACTCAGCCAGATGAAGGGTGTTTGCAGCTCGGTCAGCGCACGGCCCAGGTGGGCACGCACGTCCTGCTCCAGCGGGGATTCGATGAAGACGGCGTCATAGCCACGAAAGACTTCCGGGCCGCTCTGCGTGGGGATGCTGTCCAGGTAACGGCCCTCCACGGCCAGCCCGTGGGGGGCGGCCAACTGTTCCAGGTGGTGGAACTTGCCCCGGGGAACGTTGTGGGTGGCCACGAACAGCAGACGGTGGCGAGCGGCCGGTACGGTGGTCGAGGCGTTCGTCGGCGGTGTGCCAGCAGTGGCGGGGTTTTCGTTGGCGCTGGCGGGCGTTGGAAGCGGGGGCTGAGTGGCCGATGGGGTGTCCGAGGAGGGGCTTGCTTCAGCCGTGACCCGTGCGGGCAGGATGCTCAGGCAGGCCAGCAGCAGAAACAGCAGGACCGGAAGCAGGAAGTGTTTCTGCGCTGCCCGCGTCATCACGCTGGCGGCATGAACGGTTTCGGGACGGGGGCGTTTGATGCTGCGCATGGACATCATCCGTAAGAAAGAAAGGTCGCCAAAAAAGACAGGGCATCAGACCGCCTGCCGCATGTTCAGGCGGTCTGATGCAGGGACCGTGCCGGGGCACGGGCGCGGCGTGGAAAGCCGTGCTGCTTCGGTGATGGCGGGGGCCGCCTCAGAATTCGATCTGCAGCTGCGTGAACCAGGTTCGACCCCGAATGGCATAGCCGAAGTCCGGCGATTTCTCGGCCAGACGGAGGTTGCCCAGGTTGTCCAGGCCGACGCGCCAGCTGACATGCGGGTTGATCTTCTGGCCGATGCTGGCGTCGGTGAGCGTGTAGCCGGGCAGGCGGGTATTGGCCGAGACCCGCTGGCGGCCGGTGTAATGGGCGCCCAGTCGCAGATCGAAGTCCCGGGGTGCTTCCCAGTGCAGGCGCGAATGCACGACGCTGCGTGGTCGGTTGACCAGTTCCGCGCCGTTGCCGTCGCGGGCGTGCAGCAGCGTCACGTCGTTGTTCCAGTGCAGGTTCGGCGTGATGTCCCAGCCCAGTCCCAGTTCGGCACCCCGGATGCGGGCACGGTTGACGTTGTCGTACTGATAGAAATTGCGAATGCCCTGTTGACGTAGCAGGCGCAGGTAGATCAGGTCCTTGACCTTGTTCTGGAACAGCGTGCCGCGCAGGGACAGGGGACCGACCCGGTAGTCGGCGGCCAGTTCGAAGGAACGCGAGGTCTCGGGCCGGATGTTGTCGTTGCCGTAGAAGGTGTGTGGCCCTTCGGCACCGACGTAGTTCGAGGAAATCTGCTTCAGCGTGGGGGCCTTGAAGGCCTCGCCATAGCCGCCCTTGATGGTCAGCTCGGGCGTGGCCTGCCACACCAGATAGGCACGCGGACTGGTCTCGTTGTGGAAGATCTCGTGGTGGTCAACGCGCACGCCCAGGGTGGCCATCAGGCTGGTGCCAAGACTGATCTCGTCCTGCAGGAACAGCGCGCGGTGATCGGCACTGTCGCGCCCGTTGCGCAGGCCGGCGTTGACCAGCGTCTCGCGCCGCGCCTCGACGCCGGCAGCCAGATGGTGCCGGTCCATCCGGTGTGACACGGATCCGTCGTACACCACGTCACGCATGTCCTGCGGACGGGTGGGGGTGACGCCGTTGGTGCGGTAGTTGCGCACCTCGATGGCGCTGCGATAGGCACGCAGCTGGGCCCGGGTCTGGCCGAAGCTGCCGTTCCACTGGGCGTGGGTCTGTGCGCGGTCCAGCTTGTAGAGGTTCTGGTAACGCACGCCACGCACGCTGGTGTCGTTGTAGAAACGGTCTTCGCGTCCCTGGCGCCAGCCCACCTCGAAGCGGTGCTGGGGATTGAGCGTGTAGCGGGCGGTGATGCCGGCATTGCCGGAGCGCCGACCCTCGATCTCGCTGAGTGTCCCGTCGGGCGTGGCGATGCTGCCCACGTGGCCTTTCTCGCCGTCGATGCGCACCGCCAGGTTCTCGCCAAGAGGGCCCGCGGCGTAGATGGAGGCCTTGCTGCCGGTGCCGCCGCGCTGGTGGTCGGAGGCACGCTGTGCGGACAGGGTGATGGCGCCCTCCCATTTGTCGGTGGGCCAGCGGGTGATGACGTTGACCACGCCACCCAGGGCCTCGGAACCATAGAGTGCCGATAGCGGACCACGGATCACTTCCACCCGTTCAACGGCCGACATCGGCACCCAGCCATACTGGTAGTCGGAGTGCCCGACCACGTCATCGGTGGCGGAGATGCGTCGGCCATCGATCAGCATCAGGGTGTGGGCATCGTTCATGCCACGCAGGCTGAGGGTCTTGCGCCCTCCAGTCTGTCTGGGCGAGAGGGACAGGCCCGGTGTGTCCTGGACGGTGTCGAGCAGATCATCGCTGGCACGATTCTGGATGTGCTCCCGGTCGATCACCGTGACGGAGGCCGGGGCAGTCAGGGCGTCTTCCTCGTGCCCGGTGGCCGTGATGGTGACGGCGGGCAGGCGGGTGGCCAGCAGTAGGGTCCGGTGGCGTGTTGCCCGGAACGGAGGCTGATCCTTGGGGAGTCGGGTGGATCCGATTGCGTCGACCAGAGCCGTGCTGTTGGCCAGGGGGACACGGGGGGTGGGCGATGTGCCCTCGGATCGGGACAGGGGCTGGGCGTGAAGGCTGGTGCATGCCAGCAGAACAGCCAGGGCCAGGGGATGGCGTGGGGCAGGGTATTGCATGACGGGCTTGTCTCTGTGTGCTTTTGCGGTGTGCCGGCAGGACTGTCACAGGCATCATGCGGCCAGCCTGTCATCCATCCGGCATGCAGGCTGATGAGCCTGCAATGTCCTGTCTGTGGTGCCGGGCGGGCGATGGCTGGAATCAGCACACCTCACGAAAGACACCAGATCTCATTTGTATGGCAGTAATGAGAATATGTTAGATTATAAGTCAATAGATTCTTGGCTCGTTGGCCCGAAAAGTGGTCACCGGCCTGAAAAGGCCGGGGTTCAGGCTGCCTTTCAGGCCGGTCTCGGAGCCTGTGGATAGCTGGGATGCGGCCGCCTGGACGGCCGCGGGGACCTGTATCGGTCCCGGAGGGGGGAATCAGCGCTTGCCGCCCAGCAGGCTGCTGCCCAGCTTCACCAGGTCGTTCATGTCCAGCTTGCCGTCACCGTTCTGGTCTAGCAGGCTGGCCAGCGCGCCACCGGCGCCCTGGTTGTTCAGCTGCTGGCGCTCATTGGCCAGGGCCTGGTCCAGCTGCTGCATGCCGCTGCCACCCTGCAGGAAGCGCTGGCTGAGGAAGGACATGACGATAGGCAGGAGCATGCCCAGCAGATTGCCGGCACCCTGCGTGCCCAGGCCGGTGGACTGGCCCAGCCCTTCGGCGGCACGGGCCGAGCCCTGGTTGCCGAAGACGGTGGCAAGCAGGTCGCCGGCGTTGCCGGCGGAAGTGCTGCTGGCCGTGCTGCCTGCGGACTGGCCACCGCCCAGCACGCTGCCCACCAGCCCGCCCAGGGCACCGGCCAGG
>ERZ773049.345-NODE-345-length-29537-cov-34.962079_pt1 | contig 29537 bp, 31 predicted proteins | sample MGYA00580633_ERZ773049 | MGnify/ENA primary metagenome ERZ773049 (study PRJEB29015, sample SAMEA2737991) | human oral metagenome | biome: human oral; feature: human-associated habitat; material: dental | place: China | collected 2066 ...
GTTCGCTGCTGGCGGGTTTTTTGGTGCAATACCAATCGACGATGACGATGTTGCAGGATACGTCGGTCGAGGAATTGCCCCCATCGGAGCGGGCAAAGCTGCTGGCGAGCCTGTCCGACGCGTTTACCAAGACCGTGGCCGCAAACAAACGGGTATTGCCCGAAATACAGGAATCTGCGGTTGCCATTAAAGTCATCGAAAAACTGTTTGCCTATATTGCAGACCGGCATCCCGATATGTTGGCTGCGTTTGATGAGGTACTGCAAGGCTTTCAAACTGTCATTGAGAAAGAGTTTTAATCATGCAGGGAAAATTAAGCCAATCCGAACTGCGCGCCAGAATGTCCGCCATACGGGCAGACATCAACCGGCGCATCAATGCGGCGGATATCGGATTGTCTGCCGCACCTGCGGATATTGCCGAGCGTCGCGCCAAAGTGATGCAGTGTACGCCCGAAGCATTCCGTTTTTTCTGCAAGACTTATCTACCGCATTATTTCCCCGACGACAGCGAATCTATTTTTCACACATGGGCATATACGGAATTGCCCGAAATCGAAAAAGAGCCGGAGTCTGTCTTGCAGTCTTGTGCGGCATCGCGCGGCGAAGCGAAAACATCGCTGACCGTACAGGCATTCGCCCTGTGGCGGGAAGTCCGTAACTCCAAACACAATACTATCATTGTGTCTGACACCGAAGACCAAGCCGACGCCATTGTTGAAGCTATCAAAACCGAACTGACAGACAATCCTGCGTTGCAGTTGGACTTTCCCGAAGTCTGCGGGCAGGGGCAGATATGGCGTATCGGAGAAATTCGAACCCGCCAAAATAACCAGTTCAAAGCCTATGGTGCGGGACAGGGCATACGCGGGGCGAAAAAAGGCGAGGTGCGCCCCGATGCGGTCTATCTAGATGATTTAGAAAATGAAAAACACTCCGAAAACATCCGCCTGCGCGACAAACTGACCAAGTGGATAGGCAGTGTCATCAATCCTTTGGGTGGTGCGGGCGCGAAGTGCGACATTTTATATGTCGGTACGATTTTATGTTTGGACAGCGTATTGGCGCGTGTGTTGAAAAATCCGTTTTGGCGCAGTGTGCGCTTTTCCGCCATCATGAAGTGGCCTGTCAATATGGATTTGTGGGCGGAATGGGAAAACATCTACCGTAACACGCCGAAAGAAAACCGCGCCAACGAAAAGGCGGCTCAGGCGTTTTACGAAGCAAACGAAGCGGCAATGTTGGAAGGCAGCGAAGTGAGCTGGAGCAAACGACCGCTGCTCGCCCTGATGAAAATCCGCGCCCGCGACGGCATCCATGTCTTTAACTGCGAGTACCAAAACCAGCCGGGCAATCCCGAAAATGCGATTTTTGCTGATTATTTGGACAACTGTTATTACCGTGCACTGCCGCATGATGTAGTGTATTTTGGTGCGGTTGACCCTTCGCTTGGCAAACAGGGTAAAGGCACTGACCCGTCCGCCATTCTGGTCGGCGGCTACCAACGCGCCACAGGTACGCTGTTTGTCGTGGAGGCATCCGTTAAGAAACGTGTACCGAGCCTGATTATTCAGGACGTCATCAGACTGCAAAAGCAATACGGCTGCTTGCTGTGGGTCATCGAGACCGTCCAGTTTCAAGAGTTTTTCAAAGACGAGCTGATTAAAGAGGCGGCAAAACAGGGGGCGCATGTTCCTGCGCGCGGAGTCAAACCAAGCGCAGAAAAAGTGATGAGAATTGAAAGTATCCAACCGCATTTTGCCAACGGATTTATCAAACTGTTACCGGAGCAACGTGTATTGATTGAGCAGTTGCGGGAATTTCCCGACGCCGACCACGACGACGGCCCCGATGCTCTGCATATGCTGTGGATGGCGGCCACCAGCGGCATCGGCGCGATTGACTACACCGCCGTACCGCGCCATAACGACAGCAACGGGGTGCTGACTTTCGGCAGCGGTGCTTGGTAATGTTTACTTATATTTACATATTAGCTAGTTGAAATACGCGTAATTAACGCGTAATATTCAGGCCATCGGGAAGCACAAAGCAAGCCCGAACCACCTAAAAGGATGAATCAAAATGGCTAAATACTCTTACTCCTATGCTTGCGGTCATGGTACTGGAAGCGTATCTCTTTTCGGCAAAAGTGCCGACCGCGAGCGCAAACTGGCTTGGTACGAGCAAAACATGGTTTGCCCCGAATGCTACAAAAAACAGCAAGCAGCCGCCGATGAGGCAGCCGAACAGGTTGCCGTTATCAAATACCGCATGGGCTCGGTGCCGTTGTTTTCCGTGGTGGTACACGGCAGAACTTTGGCAAATAAAGAATCCCTGAAAGCATTAGGTTTTTGCTTTACCCACGACGAAAAAGAAGGATTGGCCGGAGTGTTGGCTACGAAAGAGCCGCCCAAGGCATGGCAAAAAACTTTTGAAGCTAAGTCTGAAAGCGAACTGATGGAAAAAGCCGAAGCCATCATCCAAGAAATCGCCCCGCTCGGCTACCGTTTGGAGCAGCCGGCCAGCAATGTGCTGGATATGGCGATGCTGCGCCACCAATGGCAAAAAATCGCCGAGAAAGAAGCCAGCAAACCTGCATACAACGGCTGTTTTGATCTCTTGAAAGAGCGGCATGGCGCAGATTATGCCAACCGCAGCCGCGAGGGCGGCAAACCGTGGAATGGCAAAATCTACGGCCGGCCAGGCAGCTACAATTACTATGTGGACGACACCAAATACAGTATGACTGATGAGCAAAAAGCAGCCATCGATGAGTACCGTGCCGCCCTGCAGGCTTGGCGCGAACAATAAACCATCCAACCGGCGGGGAGCCTACGGCAGACCCGCCACTCCTTAAGGAGCAACCATGAGCTGGTTTAGCAATTGGCTGTCCCGGCCGCCGCGATTTAAGGCGGCAGCCGATGAATACCTGTCTGTCAGCCTCGCCGAATGTTGCCCGGAAATGCAAAAATACACCCGCTACCGAATGGAGCGGTATGTGTATCCGTTTATCGGGCAACAGCGCATCCACCGCATCACGCCCATGCAAATCATCCGCTGCATCCAAACCTACGAGCAAGATGCGCCGTCGCAGGCACGGAGGCTGTTGCAGGTGGTATCCGGGGTGTACCGTTATGCCAAGGTGCAGGGCTGGTGCCGCTACAATCCCGCAGAGGGGCTGGGCATTGCGCTCAAACCCTATACTTACAAGGGCTTTAGTTTTATCCCACCGCAGGATATGCCCGAATTTTTGGCGGCGGTGGATACCCATACCAATATCGATGCCGCCGCGCTGACCGCCTTTTGGCTCATTGTCTATACTGCTGTTCGGCGCGGCGAGGCGGTTAATGCCGCCGTGGACGAGTTTGATTTTGAGCGCAGACTGTGGACAATCCCCGCCAAACGCATGAAAATGCGGCGACCGCACGTTGTGCCGCTGGCTCCGCCGGTATGCCGTTTGCTGCAGGCATGGCTGGCCGAGCGTAAACGCATCGGCATCAGTAACAGCCTGCTGTTCGGCGGTATCGGCGGCCACCGCCCGCTGCACGTTATCACGCAGGCCGGTTGGCGCGGCCGGATGACTATCCACGGCCTACGCAAAGTGTTTAGTACCCATGCGCACGAGAGCGGCCGCTGGTCGGTAGACGCCATCGAGCTGCAACTGGCGCACGTTATTCCCGGCGTGCGCGGGGTGTACAATAAGGCCTATCTGTTGGACGAGCGCCGCCGCCTGATGGTGTGGTATGCTCACGAAATCCAGCACTGGCGCAAAATTGGTGCCGGAATACCGCAATGTAGGAGGATAAATGGATCATAAAACCTTTGGGCTGTACCGCCGTCTGCTGTTTTTAACCGTGCTCGAGGCAGCCAAAAACGTTGCCAAGACAGCCGAGCGGCCGGATGGCGTGTCGGAGCGCGCGTGGAACCGGTGGGAAGCGGGAGAGTCGACCATCCCACAGCCGGTGGTCGATAATTTGCAGCAATGGATAAACCGCTGGCAGGCAGAAGTTGAGTTGGTCGCACAACGCTTACGAGCCGGTGAAAAGCCGATAGTAAGCTGCAATCTACCGGAAGATGCCGACGTTGTGCGTCGTAAGTTTCGCATGTCGGTGGCCGCCGCCGCTGCGGCCTTGGGCGCGGAAATAGTTGAGGTGAGATGATGGACGGTTACCCTGAAACCGGTTACACGCCAGCCAACCTACGCCATTTGCGCCGCCAGCACCAACTCACGCAAACCGATGTCGGCAAGCTGCTCGGCGTGGCGCTGCGTACGGTGCAGCAATGGGAGGCCGCCCTTGATAAGGCTACCCATGCGGATATGCCGCACCGGCAATGGGTGGAGCTGTTAAAAATCTGTGCAAAAAATGCTTGACTACGCGTAAATAGCGCGTATAATAAAAAGCAATCGGGAAGCATGGTGCAAGCCCGAGAATCCAGAAAGGATAAGGAAATGAGAAATTTACTTGAGACTGAAATGAAACAGGCCGAACTGAGAAAAGTGGACGCGGAAATCGCTAAAATCATCGCCGAAGCCGCCAAAATCAATCAAGAAGCCCGATGGTATCCATTGATGGTGGCAACCGCTCTAGTATCAGCCGTCGCCACTGCCACAGCTCTCCTCATCAAGTTTATGTAATACCCAGCCCCGCAAGGGGCTTTGTTGTGTCCGGCTGAAGCGGCTCAACCGGTTTTTCAGGCAGCCTGAATCGACAATAGCGGCAAGATTAACTCCATCTTGCCGCTATTGTTATGTCTATCAAATCCCGTTTTACCGCCGTTTTATCGGCTATAAAAGGCAACACCGAGCCTGCGCCGAAAGCACCGCGCAAGGGCGAGCAGACCGCGCAGCTGGCCAAAGCCCGCGGCACCATCGGCGAGCATCCGAGCAAGGGGCTGACGCCACAGAAGCTGCACCAGATTTTGGAGGCGGCGGAAGAAGGCGACATCACCGCGCAATCCGAGCTGTTTGCGGATATGGAAGAAAAAGACGGCCATATTTTTGCCGAGATGAGCAAGCGCAAACGCGCCCTGACCGGCTTGGATTGGCGCGTGTCCGCTCCGAAAAATGCCGATGAGGCCGGGCGGCAGCTGGCGGAAGAGGTGGCGGGCTGGCTCTACGGCCTACCGGACTTTGAGGCGCTGCTGTTTGACCTGCTGGATGCGCTCGGCCACGGCTTTGCCGCGGTAGAAATCAGCTGGCAGCAGGTGGACGGCTTATGGCTGCCGGCCAAGTTTACCCACCGCCCGCAGGGCTGGTTTACCCTGAAACACAACCAGCTCAAACTGCTGGGCGTGAACGGGCAGGAGCCGCAGGACTTGTGGCCGCTGGGCTGGATTGTGCACCGCCATCAGGCGCGCAGCGGCTTTTTGGCACGCGGCGGGCTGATGCGCTCGCTGGCGTGGCCGTATCTGTTTAAAAACTACTCGGTGCGCGACTTGGCCGAGTTTTTGGAAATTTACGGCCTGCCGGTTCGGCTCGGAAAATATCCGGCCGGCGCGTCGGACAAAGAAAAAAACACCCTGCTCAACGCGCTGGTGGGAATCGGCCACAATGCGGCCGGCATCATCCCGGAAACCATGATGCTGGAACTGTTGGACGCGGCCAGCGGCAGCGGCGACACCTTTATGAGCATGACGGACTGGTGCGAGCGCACCCAATCCAAGATCATCTTGGGCGGTACGCTGACCACGCAGGCGGACGGCAAAACCAGCACCAATGCGCTGGGGCAAATCCACAACGAGGTGCGGCACGACTTGCTGGCGTCGGACGCCAAGCAGCTGGCGGCCACGCTGACCCGGCAGCTGATTGCGCCGCTGCTGTATCTCAACAAGGGCATCACCGACCCCAATAACATCCCCTATTTTGAGTTTGACACCCGCCAGCCCGAGGATATGAAGCTGTATGCCGAGGCGCTGCCCGAATTGGTGCAGCTCGGCATGAAAATCCCGCTGGAATGGGCGCACGAAAAGCTGGCCATACCGCAGGCGGCCGACGGCCAAGACATGCTGGCCATGCGTGGTGCCCAGCCGGAACTGCGGCAGGCGCAGGCCAGCCGCTACCGGCAGGTAGCCTTGTCGCGGCAGGGCGAAATCATCTATCCCGACCAGCTGGCGTTGGACGACGGTATTGCAGGCTACCTGAAAAATACTGATTTGCCCGCACTGCTCGAGCCGCTGATTAAGCAGCTCGGCCAAGCCATTGCCGAAGGCGGCAGCTACGAAGAAGCGGCCGAACGCCTGCTGGCGGCTTATCCCCAGCTGGACACGGCGCAGCTGCAAGAGGCACTGGGGCGCGTGCTGTTTGTAGCGGACTTGTGGGGGCAGATCGGTGGGCGCTAATCAAGTGGATTTGGCCTATGCCTTCGGCCTGCCGCCGGAGCGTGCCATCCGTTATTTTGAGACTTTGGGCTACACGGTGCCGACCGATTGGCCGCAGCGGATGCAACAAGCAGCGGCCAAGGCGCAGACCATCGCCGGCATCTACCGGCAGGACGTGGTGGCCGACATCCACCGCGCGCTGGGCGAATCGGCGGCCAAGGGCACGCCGTTTGCCAAATTTAGGGATGCGGTGGAGCGGCAGCTGACGGCTAAGGGGCTGCATCTGGATCAGGCAGGCGATATGGTAGACACCGCCACCGGCGAGTTGCTGGGCAAGGGCATCACGCCGCAGCGCTTGGAGGTGATTTACCGCACCAATATGCAAAATGCCTATATGGCCGGTCGCTGGCAGGAGCTGCAAGACAACCGTGCCGCCATGCCTTATCTGCAATACACCGCCGTTATGGACAACCGCACCCGCCCGCTGCACCGCGAGCTGCACGGGCAGGTGTACCACATCGACGACCCGTTTTGGGATACCTTTTACCCGCCCAACGGCTTTAACTGCCGCTGCACGGTAACCGCCTACAGCGCGGCCGATTTGACCCGGCGCGGGCTGGAAGTGGCCGACAGCGAGGGGCGGCTGGAAGAGGTGTACCGCGTGGTAAACAAAGCGGGCGACACCGAGCCGACCCGCGCCATCCGTTTGGCCGACGGCCGCTCCTTTATGGCCGACCGCGGCTTTGACGGCAACGTGGGCAAGCGGCACTTGGCGCAGCTGGGGCAGTTGCAGATGCAACGGGCGGTGGATTTACCGCCGCGGTTGGCGAGTATGTCGGTCAATCAGGCATTGGATAACCTGATTTTGCGCCGGGCGGTGGCCGATGATTTGTATCAGGCCTTTCAGAAGTTGATGACGGCCAACCGGCCGCAGAACCAGCCTGCATTTGTCGGCGCAGTCAGTCTCCACACTTTGGATGAGTTGGCCCGCCGGCAACTGCCGTTGCCGCAGAGTGCGATTATTGCCTCATCGGACAGCTTGGTGCGCCATGCCCAACGCTCGGTTAAGGCCGGGGTGGATAAGACGCTGCCGGCTGATTTCTGGCAGCGTTTACCCGACCATATCCGCCAGCCGTTATCGATATATTTTGAGGCGGCGGCCAATGCTGAAACCAACCCGTCTTTGCTCTACTTTTACGCAGACCCGACGGATGAAGATTATCTGTATAAGCTGGTGGTGCAGATGGATTATGACGGCTTCCGCCGCTCGAAAAATCCCACTACGGGCAAGCGTGAAAACCTGATTGTGAATGTGGTGGATACAGGAACGAGAATTAAAAGAACCGGCACGGATTGGTCTAAATATGTCCTGTTGCACGGGCAGAATTTGAAATAGGGTAAATAAGGCGGTGGTAGGACTTGAACCTACATCATAACCTCGTGATACGAGCTTAACCTTTAGCCTTAGCCTTGCGGCATTACATTAGGAAACTCCCGCCTTATTAGGATTACAGTATAGCATGATCGAAATCGAAATCAAGACGTTAGAGTTGCAGCAAAACATTAGCCGCGCAGCGCAGGGCTTGGAACAGCGCGGCAGCCTGATGCGCCTGATTGCCGGCAGGCTGCATCAGGCGGTGGATGAAAACTTTAACAGCCAAGGCCGCCCGGCTTGGGCGGGGCTGAAGCTGGGCAGCCAGCTCTCCCGTGCCGGGGCGCTGACAAAACGCGGGCAGGTATCGCAGGCGCGGTTTGACAAGTATGTGCGCAATCACAAAATCCTGCAAAAAACCGGCCGCCTGCGCAACAGTATTACCGAGGCCAGCGACAACAACAGTGCGCGGGTAGGCACCAATGTGGCCTATGCCGCCATCCACAACTTCGGCGGGCAAACCGCCGCGCACATGATTTACCCGCGCCACAAAAAGGCGCTGGCATGGGCAACGGGGGCGTATCCGGTAAAAAGCGTGAAGCATCCCGGCAGCCGCATTCCGGCACGCCCGTTTATGCAGCTCACCCCGCAAGACGAGCACGAGCTGGTGGAGACGGTGAGCGACTATTTGGCCTCCGTCTGCGGCCTGCCTAAAGGCAGTTAAACGGCCCCCGCCCAAAATCGCGCCAAACGGCGTTTAAACGGCTTGGGTATGGTTTGGTATATCCCCGCGCCCGACCCCCGCTAAAAAACGCGCTTTATAGCCTCTTTATAGCCATCGCGCCGCAGCCGCCCCATCGGCTGTTTCACCCGCGCCAAAACCAAGTGAGGCGCTTCAAAGATTTTCCCCCTGCTTCCGGCTGCACAATGCGGCCATGAACAAGCATACCTCTCCCCCGTTTTTACTGGCTGCCTGTTCCGTCCCGGTGGACGGCACGGTGCAGCGCATCCAGCTTATTCCTGCCGGCGAGTTTCGCGCCAACGACGGCCGCCCGGTTGATGCGCCGTTTTGGCGTTTAAACCCGCAGCGTGCAGCCGTCTTGGTGGCCGAGCTCAACGCGCGGCCGGTGCGGCTGATGGTGGATTACGAACACCAAACCTTGTTTACCGCGCAAAACGGACAGCCCAACCCGGCATCGGGCTGGCTCTCCGGCTTTGAATGGATAGACGGCAAAGGGCTGTACGCCGAGGTGCAGTGGACGGCCGCGGCCAAGCAGCGGATTGCCGGCGGCGAATACCGCTATATCTCGCCGGTGTTCCAGTACACGCCTGCGGGCGACATCCTTAGCCTGTTGCCGCCAGCGCTCACCAACACTCCGGCACTTGACCAACTCGACCCGGTGGCCTTGGCTGCCGCCTCCCGATTACTTAACACCCTCCAACCCTCTCAAAAGGACGAAGCAATGAACGAAGCACAAAAGCTGATGCTGTCGCTGCTTGGGCTGCCTGAAACCGCCAGTGAGGCGGAGCAACTGGCCGCGATGCAGCAAATCCAAAGCAGCATCGATGGCAAAAAGCTGGCCGAAGCCTTGGCCGCCGCCAAAGAGGCAGCCAAGCCGGAAAACAAACCGGCCGAGCCGAACCCGCCCGCCGCCCCTGCCGCACCGGCAGGCCAGCCGGCCAATGACGAGACCGGCGCACCCAATACCGCTGCCGCCTCGCAACAGGTGCCGCTGTCGGCACTGCAAGGCTTGCAACAACAAGTGGCTGCCCTGAGCCAGCAACTGGCTGCGCATGAGGCGGAAAAAACCGCACAACTGATTACCGCCGCCCTCTCCGACGGCCGACTGCTGCCGGCGCAAAAGGCATGGGCGGAAGGCTTGGGCAAAACCAACCCGCAGGCGCTGGCCGACTTTTTGGCCACGGCGCAGCCTTTGGCCGCCCTAAGCGCCACGCAGACCGGCGGCATCCCGCCTGCTGCCGCGGAAAAAGGCCTGACTGCCGACGAGGCAAAGGTGGCGGAGATGCTGGGCATCACTGCCGAAGAATATGCAAAACAAAAACAGGAGTAAGCAGCCATGATTATTACCCCGGACGTCCTTAAAGCCCTGATGACCGGCTTTCGCAAAAACTACCAAGACGGCTTGCAGATTGCCAAAAGCCAATACAAGGACATCGCCACCGTGGTGCCATCCAGCACCAAATCCAACACCTACGGCTGGCTCGGCCAATGGCCGGGCTTCAGGGAGTGGGTGGGCGACCGTGCCTTTAATGATATGGCGGCGCATAGCTACGCCATTGCCAACAAACACTTTGAGAGCTCTGTCAAAGTAAACCGCGACGACATCGAGGACGACAACATCGGTATTTACGCGCCGCTGTTTACCGAGATGGGCCGCGCCGCTGCCGCCTTCCCCGATCAGCAGGTGTTCGAGCTGCTGAAAAAAGGCAACGCCACCCTGTGCTACGACGGCCAAAACTTTTTTGACACGGACCACCCGGTATTTGAAAAAGTGGACGGCACCGGCAACAAAACCTTGGTTAAAAACCTGTTTACCGCTACCGGCGGCACGCAGGGCACACCGTGGTATCTGCTGGATACCAGCCGCGCACTGAAACCGCTGATTTACCAAGAGCGCAAGGCCATGCAGTTTACCGCCATGACCAAAGGCGATGACGAGGGCGTGTTTATGCGCAACGAGTACCGCTACGGTGCCGACTGCCGCTCCAACGTGGGTTTTGGCTTTTGGCAGATGGCCGCGATGTCTACCGAGGCATTGACCCCGGAAAACTTTGCCAAGGTGTACGACGCCATGATCAGCCAAAAAGGCGACGGCGGCCGCCCGCTCGACATCAAGCCGACCCTGTTGTTGGTACCGACCACGATGGGCGATTTGGCCAACAGCATCATCAAACCCGACAAATACGAGAACGGCAAATACAACCCGCATCATAACAAAGTGCAGGTTATCGCTACCCCGTGGCTGTTGTAACACCTTTTGCGGCGGCTTTAACCGGTTTAAAGCCGCCGTTTTGGAGCAGATAAATGGCAAAAAACAAACCCCAAGACGATGCAGTGAAAAAGCCGCTGCAAGACATGCCGGACAATCCGCCCGAGCAGCAGCAAGAAGCGCAAGGCGGTCAAACCGAGCAGCAGCCGGAGGCGCAGGACAGCCTGCCCGAAAACCAGCCGGAACAGCAGCAAGACCATCCCGACACCCTGCCTGAAACCAGGCCGTCTGAAGGACAGCCGGGGAGCAAGCCTGACGACACTGACACCGCGCCGAACGAAGCCGCAACCGAAAAAGCCCTTGGCGGGCAGCACAACCCGCCTGCGCAGCCGGTGTTGGTGCCGGTAGCCAGCGGTGAAGCGCCGGCAGAAGGCGCGGAGATGGTGGCCGTTAAAACCCGCAGTGCGGCTCGCTTTTACCGCTGCGGCCTCGAATTTACCCGCGAAATCCGCATTGTGGAACGCAGCACAATGGACGAGGCCGATTGGCAGCGTTTATTGGCCGAGCCGAATTTGACGGTACAGGGCGTGGTGTTGATGACGCCCGAGGCCGCCTACGACGAGGACGTGCCGCAATGATCAGCTATGCTACGCTCGACGAACTGTGCCTGCGCTACGGCGACAACACCGTGTTGCAGCTCACCGACTTAGAGCGGCGCGGCAAAATCAATGCCGACATCGCGCAGCAGGCGCTATTGGACGCCACCGCCGAAATCGACGGCTACCTGAACCGCTATACGCGGCCGTTTCCGCAGATTCCGCGGTTGCTCACGGTGTACTGCTGCGACATCGCCATCTACCGCTTGGCTACCGGTATGCGCCAAGGCAACGATGATATGGACACCCGCTACAAAAACGCCATCGACTACCTCAAGCAGGTGGCGCGCGGCACGGCCACCATCAGCGGGCTGCCTGAAAACGGCCAGCTCGGTACCGGCGACACCGTGATATTTAACAAGCCCCAGCAAAAGGTATTCGGCCGTGATCGCCCTTATTGAGGCTGCCATCGTGCAGCGCCTGCGCCAAGGCTTGGGCAAGATGGTCACCGGCGTGCACAGTTACGGCGGCGAGCTGGACGATGAGGGGCTGTATCAGGTGGTGCAGCAGTTGCCCGCTGCTTGGGTGACTTTTGCCGGCATCGACAAAACCGAAGCCGTGAAAACAAGCCGCACCAAGCATAAAGCCGAAGCCAAGTTTGTGGTGATGGTAGCCGCCCGCTCCCTACGGAGCGAGGAAGCCAGCCGCGCCGGCGGCATCGGCCATTGGGAAATCGGCAGTTATCAACTGATTTACGCCGTGCGCCGCCTGCTGGCCAATCAGGATTTGGGCTTGGCCATCGACAAGCTGCAACCGCGCGCGGTGCGCACCCTGTTTAACGGCAGAATGGAGCGGCAGGAAGCGATGAGCGTGTATGCCTGCGAATTTGCCACCCATTGGATCGAGGAGGCGTTGGACAACGGCCACTGGCCGCAAGTGCCGCCGCCCCCGCCGCCGGGCAGCCCGCCCGCCCCGCTGCACCCCGACCAAATCTTTGTAACCTATCAGGCGGCCACCAGCCCGCCCGACCCCGAACTGAAAGGCGCGAACCTGCATGTGCACGCGCCGCCCGATAAACCCACCCCCGCCATCGAGGCGGAAGTTGAATTAGGAGATACGCCATGACCATCTTGGTAAGAGCCGCCGCCGGCCTGAAAGTGCCGATGGAAGGCAATCCACACCGCTATATCGACGAGCATCAGGCCGTCGCCGTGGAGGAGAGCGCCTACTATCTGCGCTGCCTCGAGTGCGGCGACTTGGTGCGTGAATCCGAGGCCGAATCCGAGCCTGATCCCAAACCCGCCAAAGGAGGCAAATAATGGCCAGCGCCAACATCAGTTTTGACAAAATCCCGGCATCTACGCGCAAACCCGGCGTGTACGCCGAATGGAACCTCAAACGTGCCATGCGCAACCTGCCCACCAATCGGCAGCGCGTGCTGTTGATTGCCCAGCACACCACCGACTTGGGCGCAGTATCCGCCCTGACGGATGTGTATTCCGCCGCCGAAGTGGCCGAGCTCTACGGTGCGGGCAGTCAGGCACATTTAATGGCCGATGCCGCCATTAAAGCCTACGCCAATGCCGCCTTGAGCATCATCACGCTGGCCGACCACAGCGCCGGCGTGGCCGCCTCAGGCAAAATCACCATTACCGGCAATGCCACCACGCAGGGTGTGCTGCGCGTGGGTATCGGCAACGCCGACGTGCTGATGGTGCCTGTGGCCGCCGGCGACAGCGCCGATACCGTCGGCAAAGCCGTCAAGGCTGCGATTGCCGCCCAGCCCGGCCTGCCGGTGTCCGCTGCCGAAGCCGCCGGCGTGGTGACCATCACCGCCAAAAACAAAGGCGCCGAGGGCAATGCCATCCGCCTGTTGGCGGCCTGCACCGCCGCCGGTATCAGCACCACGGTAACCGCGATGGCGGGCGGCCTCGTCAACCCCGATATCCAACCCGCGCTCACCGCAGTGATTGCCGACGGCCACGACATCATCGCCTGCGGCATCAGTGACGAGGCCAATCTGCTCAAACTGCGCGCCCATCTCGAAAAAGTCGGTGCACCCACCGAAAAACGCTGGGCCATTGGTGTGTACGGTCACAGTGGCACCTTGGCCACCGCCACCACCTTGGCCGGCAAACTCAACAACGGCTTTATGCTCTGCGCCTGGTATCGCGGCACGCCCAGCCTACCGTGCGAACTGGCGGCAGCTTTTGCATCCGTGATGGCGAGCGAAGAAGACCCCGCCCGCCCGTTGAACACGCTGGCCTTAGAAGGCATCGGCCTGTGCGACAGCAAAGACAAAACCATGCGTACCGAGCAGGAAAATGCGCTCTACAACGGCGTGGCGCCGGTGGAAACTAGCCCGGACGGCAGCCGGGCGCAGATTGTGCGGGCGATTACCACCTACACCAAAACCGCCAACGGCACCGCCGACGAGAGCCTGCTGGACGTGACCACCGTGCGCACCCTGATTTACGTGAGCAAAGCCTGTATTCAGCGCGTGGCCTTGCGCTTCCCGCGCGAGAAACTCTCCGACAAAACCCCGGCGCGGGTGCGCAGCGAACTCATCGACGTGCTGATGCGCTGCGAAGAGCTCGAGATTTTGGAGCAGGTGGAAGCCAACCTACCCAACCTTATCGTGGAGCGCGACCGGCAAAACGTGAACATGCTGGACGTGCGCATCCCATCCGACGTAGTGAACGGCCTACACGTGGTCGGCATGGTGGTAGACCTCTATTTATAGGAGCATAAAACATGAGTACCGAATACATCGGCAGCGTAACCCTCTATCTCGATGCGGCAGAGGTGGAAATCACCAAAATCGACGTCAAAGACAGCACCGGCCGCAAGCCCGTGAAAACCATGAACCGCAGCCGCCGTACCAAAGGCTTCACCCGCGGCGTGGGCCAATACGACATCACCGCCACCGCCGTGATGCCTACCGACGGCACCGCCATCAACTGGGGCGGCATCGAGGACGCCAAAATCTCGCTGGTGCCCGACGTGCCCGGCGCGAAACCCACCAGCTACCTCGGCTTCTGCGTAACCGAAGTGGGCGAGAGCTACACGGTGGACAACGAGATGGTGATCGACATCACCGGCTTTGCCATCCGCAAGGTGTTGGAGTAGTTTGTTAAGATATTGTAAAATATAACCCTGCCCGAGTCGGCAGGGTTATTTATGGAGCATGAAAATGGATAATTCAGAGCAGAAGTGGTTTTACGAGAACAAAAAACAACGGCATGGCCCAGTATCTTTGGATGAAATGAAGAACCTCATCAGCACCGGCGTTATTAGCTACGGTAATGTTGTGTGGACAAATGGGTATCCTGACTGGGTAAAAATCGAAAATAGCGAACTCAAAATATTCTTGTCTGAGGCCGCTCCTCCCCCGCTGAAAGGAGAGAGTGTTAGTAATGTAATGGTATGGATGATAGCATTCCTGCCATTAGCAGGAGAATTTATACGCGGTATGATCTTGGACTCCATGTATTCAAATGTTTATGATTTAAATCAGGCAATTATTAATGGAGAATTGTGGTATGTTACTTTGGTGCTAAATATCGTATTTTGTATCGCAGACGGACTTATGCTGAAAAAAGCAGCCATTGATGTTAAAAGGTTTATTGCGTGGGCATTTTTTCTGATGCCGGTATATCTCTACAAAAGAGCGCGCTATTTAAATCAAAGCCTAGCTTATTTTTGGGTGTGGATAGTCTGTTTCATCATCGCTATCGTTTGGTAGTTCTCCCTCTGAACTATCTCAACCCCTTTCCACCTAGCCTTTAAACGACAATTAAACCTACTCTTTATCTTGGTTTAATCAACGTTTAAAGGCTTTTCTTATGTCTGATAAAAAACCCTCTAATTCCATTGGTGCGGATCTGCTCCCCGCCGCCGAGGCCGATTTTAACCTTGTGGTGGCCGACGACCGCAAAACGGTTTCAGGTAGCCTGAAGTACGGCATCGAATATGCAGGCAGCCTGTATTATGACTTTGTGATGCACCTGCCAACTGTGCGTGAAGACATGAATATCGACCCGCTGTTGGACGGGCAGGCGCGGATGCTGGAGAGCTACGCCCTGTCTATCGACCGCTTGGGCGATATTCCTATAGAACAAATCAGTGCCGACCTGTTGGCCGACGGTTTGGCCGCCGGCGATTTCGATGCGCTGTATTTCGCGCAAGAATTGCTGGCAAAAAAGCGGCTGCGCCCGAACTTGACCGCTACCGATTAGCGGTATTGCTGCTCGGACGCTTCGGGCTGTCGGAAGAGCGGGTGGGTGAGATGACGCTGCCCGAACTCAACAGCTTTGTGCGGCAGGCACGCCAGCTTCTATCCACCTATCAACCCGTGCCGGTGCCTATCCCCGTTCCGTCTGCACCGCCTCCATCTCCCTCTAAGCACAAACTGTCCGGTAAGGGTAGCACCACTTACATCAGCAAAAGGCAGAAAAAATGAGCAGTAACACCTTAGAACTGGTTGCCAAATTTAAGGACAATGCCAGCCAAGGCCTGCGCCGGCTGTTGACTGAAAGCCAGCGTGCGGCCACCGGGCAGGCGCGCGCTTGGGCGCAGGCCGGGCGGCAACGCCAGCAAGCCATCAGTGCCTACCAGCGGCTTGGTATCCGCTCCGAGCAGCAAATCCGCCGCGAAATGCAACTTACGCAAGCGGCCTATAACCGCTTGGCACGCTCCGGCACGCTGTCGCAGCGCGAGCTGGCGCGGGCGGCCGAAGCCAACCGCCGCAACCTGCAACGGTTGAACAATGAACTGCGCAGCGGCGCAGGTGCAGCCGGCAGCTGGCGGCAACGCTTGGGCAGCGCCATGACTACAGTGGCTGCTGCCGGTGTGGGTGCTTATACCGTGCTTAAACCGAGCATGGACAACCAAAAACAGCTTGAAGCCAATATCAGCCAAGTAGCATGGCAGGCTTTTGGCGAAGATAGCAGCAAAACATCTGATTGGATTGCCACCATAGGTAAGCAGCAAATCCGCGACTTGGTAACCGAGCTCATAGCCAAAAACGGCGGTAATGCCGATGCCGCGCTCAACCTGATCAACAGCCAAATGGCCAACGGCATGAGCTTCGAGCAGGTGCAGAAAGGTGCAACCGCCACCTATCGCGCCATGATTGCCTCCGCCGAAGGCGCTGGACAATACGACCCGGAGAGTGTGGCCAAACTGATGAAAGTGCTGCACGACTTCGGATTCCAGGGCGAAGAGCTGGCTACCGCGTTTGAGCACGCTATGAAATCGGGGATGCAGGGCAACTTTGAAATCGCCGACATGGTAACCGAGCTGCCCGCCTTGCTGCCTGTCGCCAAAAGCTCCGGCCTGAACGGTATCCAAGGCTTCGATTACCTGCTTTCCATCCTGCAATCTGCATCCAATAAATCCGGCTCCAACAGTGAAGCCGCCAACAACGTGCGCAACCTGTTGGAAAAAACCTTATCGGCCGACACAGTAAAACGCTTGTCGCGCATGGATAACCCAAATGACCCGAGCAAGGGTATTGACTGGGCTAATTCGGTTTTACAAGGCAAGGCCAACGGCGAAAACGCAGTGCAGGTGTTATCGCGTTTGGCCAACACCATGCTGGAACGCGACCAGCAATACCAACAACTCAAAGCTAAGGCCGATGCCGGCGATCAAACCGCCGCCGAACAGATGAATATTATGCGCGGTTTCGTGCTGTCGCGGATTTTACCGGATATTCAGGCCAAAGCCGGTTTGTTGGCCGCCTCCGATATGCAGCAGGTGCAGGAATATATTCAAGGGTTGGCCGGAATTGACCCGAAAACCAATAGCTTGGTGAACAGAAAAATCGGCGTAATGAGCCGGGACGATCTGTTTATACAAGAGCAAAACCGCTCATTGACACAGCTTGGCCGCAAACCCGCGCTCGATACCCTGAATTCTGCCGAAACCAAATGGACGGAAGTCTCTTCCCGCTATCCCAAAGCCACTTTGATTGCACAAGCCGTAGGCAGTGCAGGGCTGGGTGCCGGCTTTTTATCATTGTTTCGCAGTGGCAGCTCTGGCTGGGCGGGCAATATGTTGTCCGGTGCGGCCAAAGGGGCTGCCGACTTGGGGCGTGGGGCGTTTAAATTGGGTGGTAAGGCTCTGACTGCCGCACCGCGTTTTAATTTCGGCCTCGGCCTGTTGCTGCATTCGCAAGAATTGAATGCCGGAGAAATCGAAGAGTTGGACAGGATTCGCAAATCATCGCAGCAACGTAACAACCGGCAATCATCATTCTCATCATTGCTGCATTCGCCGCTCAACAGCCCGGAGTTGCAAAAAAGCGCGGAGCAAATCCAGCAGTCATCGCAAACCTATCAGCAATCCAGCGAACAATATGCACAGGCGGTCAATTACAACCAGCAGGCTGCCGCCCAGTTTTTGGAGGCATCGCGCCTGATGGGCACGGCGGCGGGTCAGTTGGCGGCAGCGGCGCGGCAGCCGGTGCCGGTAACCGTGTCGGTATCGGGCGGCAACATCACCGCCGCCGTATCACAAGCCGCCGCGCGCGACAATCGAAGGAATTAACAGATGAGTTGGCAAGATACCCTGCTTGATGCCAGTTACAAGGGCGTGGCCTTCGAGGCCACCGGCGACACCCTGCGCGGCGTGCACGCGCTGGCCGAGCACAGCTACCCTTTTGTGGACGGCTCGGATATTGAAGACACGGGCTGCGAAGCCTTGGAATTTAACCTCACCGCCGTTTTGTATGGCGACGACTACGAGGCGCGGCTGCAACGCCTGCTCAAGGTGCTGCGCGAACACGGCAGCGGCGAGCTGGTGCACCCGATTTACGGCAGCGTGCCGGACACGGTGGTGGCCGATTTCGAGGTGCGGCACAGCGAGGACAGCCCGGACTATGCCGAAATCAATATTAGCTTCAAGCAGAGCGTGGCCGCCGCGCCGTTTTTCGGGCGCGAGCTGGCGCTGGCCTTGGCCGACGAGGCAGATTGGGTGGCCGACTTGGCCGCCTTTCAGGGTTTTGCCGTGCTGGAAAAGACCTTGGGCAAAATCCGCACCCAGCAGCACCGCTGGAACAATTTTCACGCTGCTGCGCTCAATGTAGTCGGGCGGCTGTACGGCCAAGTGAACGGGATATTTTCAGGTAGCCTGAACCTGCTCAACAGCCCGCTCGTGCTGCTCACCGAGCTCAAAGGCGTGTTTGGCGCGCTGGCCGGGATGCACCGAACAGCGGAAAGCAGCCTGTCGGGCTGGCGCGATTTGGCCGGCGGTACCAAAACGGCCGCCGCCGTGCCGTGGCAATACCGGCAGGGTTTGGATAACGGCGCCACGCCCGCCCGCTCGCAGGCCGCCTTGCCGGATGTGGCCGCGCTCACGGCAGCGATTGCCATTGTGGGCAGCACCGCGCTGGCCAAAGAGCTGGCGGATATTTTCGCCGCCGAACAAGACGAGCCCGAACTTACGCCTGCCGAAATCGGCCGCCTGCTGGCCGATGTGCGCGCCCAGCTCAACAGCGCATTGGCCGCCAACCGCTTGGCAGTGATGATGCTCGCCGCCAGCGCCGAACAGGCCGAACAGTTGGCTGCCTTGCTGCTCTCGCTGTATCAGGACAACCCGCCAGACCCTGAACAGCTCTACCGCCAGCTGGAACAGCGCCGCCTATTGCCGCAGCAGCCTTATTTGGAGGGCTGCGCCGAATTGGCCGACAGCGTGCGCACGTTGGCGCATACCCTGCAAAAGCAGGCACAAGCCTTGATTAACCTGCGCCCGCCCTTGGTGCAAAAGGTGGCGCCGACTGACAGCAGCCTGCACCTGCTGGCTTTCCGCTGGTATGGCGACCACAGCCGCCAAGCCGAGCTGCTGCGCCTCAATCCCGGCATCGTGCATCCCAACTTTATCGCCCGCGGAACCGTATTAAATGCCTACGCCCAATAACACCGTGAGCCTCTTAATTGCAGGCAAAACCCACAGCCAGTGGACAGACTACGACATCGACAGCGACCTCCTCACCCCAGCCGATGATTTTCAGGTCACGCTCGGGCGGCCGGTGGACGCCAAGCCGGATGCGGTACAGCCGGGCGACACGGTGGAAGTGCGGGTGGGCGAGGATACCGTATTGAGCGGGCGCATCGACCGCGTCAGTACCACCACCGCCAAAGGGCAAAAAACGCTCACCATTTCCGGCCGCGACGATACCGGCATCCTGTTGGATTGCTCCTGCCCGATTTTTAACGCGCAGGATATGGATTTAAAGCAGATTATCGACACCATCGTCAAACCCTTGGGAATCAGCAAAATCCGCATCGATGCGGCGCAAACTGCGCGCACCAACAAAGTGCAAATCGAGCCGGGCAGCCGGGCTTGGGATGCCTTGGCGCAGTATGCCGAGGCCAACGGGCTGTGGCCGTGGCTGGAGCCGGACGGCACACTGGTGATCGGCGGGCCCGACTACACCACCAAGCCGGTGGCTGATTTGATTGTGCGCGTGTCCGGGCAGGGTAACAACGTGGAGCAGTTGCAGGTGGAGCGCGATTTTTCGCAGCGTTATAGCGAGATTACCGTGCTGGGGCAGAGCCACAGCGGCAAGCACAACCTGCGCGCCACGGTAAAAGACGACACGGTCAAGGTGCACCGCCCGCTGATTATCGTGGAGGCGGATGTGGACAACCAAGCCGCCGCCGAGCGCAAGGCCAAAAAGCGGCTGGGCGACAGCAAATTGGACGGCCTTACCATCACCGCCACCGTGCAAGGGCACCGCAACGACGATGGCGTGCTGTGGCAGCCGGGCCAGCGCCTGCAACTGTTGAGCGAGCCGGACGGGCTGGACGGTATCTATTTCCTGATGGCGCGTAAATTTGTGGGCGGGCGCGGCAAGCCTACGCAAACCATCCTCACCCTCAAAGAGGACAAGGCATGGATACCCGAGGCCAAGCCGCCGAAAAACAACAAAGGACAAGGCGGCAAAGGCCGCCGCAGGGGCAGCCGCAAACGCCGAAGCGGCGGGCGGAAAGGCCGTCAGGCACGGGAATTACAGGTTATTTAAGGACGATAAATGGACGCTAAACAAGTGGACGGCCGCATCAAGCGGATGCTGGGCGGCATCCGGCAGGCATTCAGGGGCAAAATCGCCCGCACCGATGCCGCCGCCGGCGTGCAACGCGCACAGATTGAGGGGCTGGACGGCGAAACGGTGCAGGCGCTGGAACATGCCGAGCAGTTCGGCTTCACGGGGCACCCGCCTGCCGGCAGTGACTGCATCGTAGTGCCGCTGGGTGGCCAGACCAGCCACGGCATCATTGTTAATACCTGCAACGGTGCCTACCGCATCACCAACCTGCAGGAGGGCGAGACTGCGGTGTACAACGCCGACGGTGCCAAAGTTGTGCTCAAAAAAGGCCGCATCATCGATATCGACTGCCAAGTGCTCAACATCAAAGCGCCGGGCGGGGTCAATGTTGAGGCGCCCAATGTCAATTGCAGCGAGCAAATCACCGCCGCCGGGCAAATCAACGGCAACGGCGGCATGGCCATAAAAGGCGGCGATGGCGCCACCTTCGAGGGCGACGTGCGCCAAACCGGCGGCAGCTACACCACCGACCAAGACGTAGTGGCCTCGGGCAAATCCCTCACCGGCCACCAGCACCCCGGCGACAGCGGCGGTACCACTGGCGCACCCCTCTGAAGCTCCTCAAGCAGTTACCCCAGCGTCCATAACCCATAATGCGGTTATGGACGCTTTAATTAATCCCGCCACCGGCGACTACCTACTCAACCAATCCGCGCAAGGTATCGAAAACGAAGTCTATGTGCGGCTGGTTACCCCGCTTGGCAGCTACTGGGCAGAGCCCGCGCTGGGCAGCCGCCTGCACGAATTGCGCCGACAGAAAGACCTGCCGCGCATCGCCGTGCTGGCCAAGCAGTATGCCGAGCAGGCCCTGCAGCCGATTTTGGATACCCGCCGCGCCCGCCGCATCAATGTGGCCGCCTCTTTGGTACGGCGCGGCTGGCTGCGGCTGGATATTGACGGGGAAGACATGAGCGGCCGGAATCTATCCTTAATCCACGAGGTGCGGCTGGCATGAAAACCAAAAACTTTGAGCAACTGCGCAGCGACTACCTGCGCGATTTGAGCAACCAACAGCCTGCCGCCCACACCCACCCCGGCAGCGACAATTACGCCCGCGCCACCGCTTTGGCCGCACTGGCCGAGGGGCAATATCAGCATCAAGAGTGGATTTTGCGGCAGGTATTTGCCGATACGGCGGACACCGCCTATTTGGAGCGCCATTGCGCCATGTATCGCATTTGGCGCAAAGCGGCTGCCGCAGCGGCGGGCAGCATCCGCATCAGCGGCGCGCCCAATACCGTGCTGCTGGCCGGGCTGGTGGCACAGGTGGGCGACATTGCCTACCAAACCACTGCTGCCGGCCAAACCGACGGCAGCGGGCAGGCGGTATTGGCCTGTCACTGTCTGAGCACCGGCGCCGCCGGTAATCAGCCTGACAACGCTCCGGCCAAACTGCAAAGCCCGCCTGCCGGCATTGAGGCAGATGCCGTGCTCACCAGCATGGTGGGCGGCACCGATATCGAGAGCGATGCCGCGCTGTTGGACAGGCTGCTGTCGCGCTTGCGCCAACCGCCCGCCGGCGGCAATGCCTACGACTATTACCGCTGGGCAATGGACGTACCGGGGGTAGAGGCGGCATTTGTGTATCCGCTGCGGCGCGGCTTGGGCACGGTGGACGTGGCCATCCTCACCGCTTCCGGCCTGCCCTCGCCCGATGTGGTGCGTGCCGTGCAGCAGTATATTGACGAGCGCCGCCCGGTAACCGCCAAAAACGTGCAGGTGATGGCACCGCAACGCGTGCCGCTCAATGTATCGGTGCGCGTATCGCTGGCCGACGGCTACACCCTACCTGCGGTCAAGGATGCCGCTGCCCGCGCTTTGTCGGCTTATTTTGCAACCATCAAGCCGGGCGACACCGTCTATAAAAGCCATATCGAGGCACTGATTAGCGATACCCCGGGCGTGCGCGACCGCGTGCTCGACAGCCCGGCCGCTAACCAAAACGCCACCATCACCCCGCACATCCAATGGCTCGCCTTGGGTACGTTTGAGATGACCCTGCTATGACCTACGCCGACCTGCTCCCCCTCTACTACCCGCCTGTCAGCTACGACGTGCGCGCCACGCAGCAGGCCGCCGAACGGCAGGCGGAAGCCGCCATATTCGACGGCGTGCAGGCACAGTCGGCACAGGTGCTGGCTGCCGCCTACGCCCCCACTGCCGGTGGCGACATCACACGCTGGGAGCGCCTGCTCGGCATCAACCCGCCGCAGCCCGACAACTACGCCCGCCGCGTAGCCGATGTGCTGGCCAAACTCAACGAGACCGGCGGCCTAAGCATCCCGTATTTCATCCGGCTGGCTGCCGCAGCCGGCTACACCATCACCATCAGCGAGCCGCAGCCCTTCCGCGCCGGTGTAAACCGCGCCGGCGACCGTCTCGCCCGCGAAGACATCATGTGGGTATGGTGGGTGGACGTGGCCGCGCAATCGCAAACCGTGTGGCGCTTTCAAGCAGGCAGCGGCACCGCCGGCAGCCGCTTGAGCCAATACAGCGATGCCGTGATCGAGAGCCTGTTCAACCGCCTCAAACCCGCCCACACCGCTATCCGATTTACCTACCGATAAGGACTAAACCATGCATCCCATCGAAACCCCCGACAAGACCTTCCACGACGGCGACGGCGTGAGCGAGCTCGGCACCATCCTGCCCGCGTGGTGGCTCAACCAAGTGCAATCCGAGCTGCTGGCCGTGCTGACTGCGGCCGGTATCCGGCCGGATAAAGCCAAGCCAAACCAAGTGGTCGAGGCTTTGCGCAAAATCATCGACGAGCAGGCCGGCGGCAAAGGCTTGCCCGTTGGCGCAGTGGTGGGATTCCCACGCGCGGTTACCAGCCAAGAAGGCTACTTGAAAGCCGACGGCAGCACCTTTAATCAATCTACCTATCCCGACCTGTATCGCGTACTGGGCGGCAACAAGCTACCCAACCTCACACGCTCCGACATCGGCATGACTGCCTACTTCCCGGTTGCGGACATCCCGGACGGCTGGATTAAGTACGACGAGATTGCTGCCAAGGTCACGCAGGCTGCCTATCCCGAGCTGTATCGCAAGCTGGTGGCGCAGTACGGCAGCATTGCCGCGGTGCCGAAAGCCGAAGACCGCTTTATCCGTAACGCTGCGGGCGGCCTCACGGTTGGTACGCAACAGGGAGACGCCATCCGAAATATCAAGGGCAAAACATCGTTCTGCGGCGACGACAATGGCACGCTCGGTATCGGCCCGAAAGACCCGGAAGGCGTGTTCGGCGGTGAAGGATCACCGAACGCCTACACCACCGATATTGACGGCCGCCGCCAAGGTTATAACTATCTGACGTTTGATGCCTCACGCAGCGTGCCGGTGGCGGATGAAGTGCGCCCCAAAGCCATTGCGATGGTATTGTGTATAAAGGCTCAAAATAGCCTGGACGACGTGGTGATGTGGATTAAGGCTTACGGCAAGGTTACCAACGCCGGTGTGCTGGATGCCTCCACGCTGGCGGCGGATTTGCAGCGCAAAGCCAACCGCGACGAGGCTGCACCAAAAAGTCACACCCACCGCGCAGCCGAAATCACCGACTTTGCCGAGGCAGTGGCCGTGCTCACCGTGCACCAAAAAATCGGCACGTTTGACATTTGCAGGCTACCGGACGGCACACAAATCGAATCCGGCACGGTACGCATCCAAAACCACAATAACAACTCGACAGCCCGGGTGCTGACGTGGCCGCTGGCCTTTGTCACCGACCCGGTGGTGGTCGCCACCATGTCTGCGCCGGAAGGCAACGTGCGCGATATGTGGGTAACCATTGATAGCAGGCGGAGTGACCGGTCGGCCGTGCACTACTGGTTGTTCGAGCCGAACTATAACACCCCGGCTTTGACGGTTAATTTTGTCGCCATCGGGCGTTGGAAATAAAGGAGCTGAATCATGACTGTGTATTACTACCGAAACGGATTTTTGCACACCGACGGCACGCCGCCGGAAGGTGCGGTCGCCCTCACTGCCGCCGAGCATGAGGCGCTGGTCGTCGGGCAATGTACCGGCCAAATCGTGATGCCGGGCAAAGACGGCAAGCCTGTATTGGCTGACCCCGCACCCTGCCCGGCCAGCACTTGGGACGGCGAGCAATGGCACATCGACCCAGAGTGCGCTGCCCGGCTCAAAGCCGAGCAGCAGGATGAGATGTGGGAGCGCATCAAGGCCAAGCGCTACGACAACCTGCGGCACGGGGTGTTTGTTAAAAGCGTGGGCAAATGGTTTTACACCAACGATGAGAGCCGCACCCAATATATCCTGCTGCGCACCATGAAAACGCTACCGCCGGATCTGAAGTGGAAAACGATGGAAAACGATTTTATCCTCATGACCCGCGAGCTGCTGGATGAAATGACTACGCAGATGGTAGTGGATGAGCAGGCAGATTTTGCCAATGCCGAACGCCATAAAGCCGCCATGCTCAAAGCCGAAAACCCGCTGGAATACGATTATTCAGACGGCTGGACAGCCAACTACGAACAGGTTGCCGCCGAACTTGAGGAGGTAGAAAAATGAACCGGCAACAAATCTATCTCGCTCTATACAAAGGCCGCCGCGACGGCTCCGGCTGGCGCGTATGGTGTGCAAGGGCGACCGACTGGCTCACCCGTGCTCTCACACGAGGACAATACAGCCACTGTGAGATTGCGGTGCGCGAGCATCCGCAGGCATCGGTTTATACCTGCTACTCCGCCTCCATCCGGGACGGCGGCGTACGCTGTAAAGTGATGCCGCTGCCTGAGGCCAAATGGGACCTGATCCCGCTGCCCTCTACCCCCGAAGCACACGAGCAGCTGCAGCGGGTATGGACGGCCACAGAGGGGCAGGGCTACGACCTGAGGGGTGCATTGGGCATCGCCTTCGGACTGCGGCACAACAGCCGCCACTGGTTTTGCTCCGAGTGGTGTGCCGCCGCACTGGGACTGCCTGCAGGCTGGAGATGGTCGCCAAACGACCTCGCCGCCATCGTGTCCATCCTAAAAAGAGAGGCATGAAAAAACCCGCCACATAGGCGGGGAACACGAAAGATGAGACGGCGACGCGGCAGGTGGGGGAACACCCGCCGCGACAGCCAAGCAGAACCAGCCTGCATTGACCCAATGCCGCCACCCTCGAGGGCACGCGGATTGTATCACGAAATGTAGGAAAAATAATGCAATACCGATGCAAAAGCTGCGGCAAATTACTGGCCGTTGGCAGCGGCACCGTACAAATCAAGTGCCAACGCTGCAAAATAGTAAACCAATTCAGTTCTTTAACAACCCGGAGCACCCAGAGTGCCGAAACTGCGAACACCACGCAGAAAGGCACTTATGTACCGCAAAGCACCCCTGCCGTTCACCGGCCAAAAACGTAACTTTTTAAAGCTGTTTAAACAGGTATTAAATGAGCATATCCCCGGTGACGGGGAGGATTGGACAATCTTAGACGCTTTCGGCGGTTCCGGCCTCTTGTCGCATACCGCCAAACAATGCAAACCGGCCGCCCGCGTTATTTATAACGACTACGACGGCTACAGCGCACGCCTGCAACGCATTCCCGACATCAACCGCCTGCGCCACCTGCTTGCCGGGCTGCTGGCACCCGTTCCACGCAGTAAACTGGTACCGCCGGCAATTAAGGCCGCCATCGTGGCCGCCATCCGCAGCTTCGGCGGCTATATCGACCTCGACTGCTTGGTTTCATGGTTGCTGTTCAGCGGTAACACCGCCGCCGATTTGGACGAGCTCTGCCGCAAAACCATGTACAATTGCATCAGCCTCAGCGATTACCCCGAGGCACAAGACTACCTGCAAGGCGTGGAGATAGTCGGCCAATCCTACCGCAAGGCAGCCTACTTCGGCATGGTAGAGTTCCTGCGCCTGATGGCAATGGTGCGGCCGCCATTTGTCTTCTTCTCCAGCACTCGCAGCGAACTGCCTGCCTACCTTGATTTGGTGGCCGAACTGCGCCTGCCCGGATGGGAGCGTTTCGCAGGCAGCCAAACCCTGACAGTGAGCAGTACCATCAACCGCAATTCTAGCTACGACGACCACCTGATTTATAAGTTCTGACGGCAAGCGGCATACTACTTTTAAAGGCATAAGATAATCCCCGTTTAACAGACCATAAACGGGGATAAATTTATGCAAAAGCTGATACAATTTTCTACGCGGCGGCGGTGCAAAAGCTGCTGCCAATTTGGGCAAAAGCTGCCGCCGCCTTACAAAATCTGTTCCTCTATATCGATTGAGCAACATAGGTAGCTCTACAATTTCACGCATTAAGGCTTCAATACTGGCTGAAGAATGTAGTAGCTCTTTACCGTTTTTATTCCATTTTGCAAAGCAATAATGACAAGAATAATTACAGGCTTCTGTAATATGCCAATTTATTGTGAGTTCTTGATTCTTCATATTTTCCCTTGCACTTAAATATATTTGACATATATTGTAAGGGAAAACTTTTATTTTTCAAAATGATATATTTGCCATAAAATCAAGATATTCTTTAATATCTCACAATATCTACCAATCTTAATCCAAATGCAAAAATGAAAACCAAGTAGTTAGATACACTAACAACTTGGTTTCTACTACACCTAACCCTTAATTTTTGATATAGATGTTCGGATATTACGAATAATACCTCTTTCACCCAGTACATTGCCTGGGTAACACATATCAAGCCATAAAATTTCACTTAATATTAAGTTACAGAGGCATACTGGCCGACTGTAACTTAATAGTAAATATAGGAATATCCCAATTTTAATTGTTTCAATCGGCTCTTTTACTTTTAAGGTTATTACTATTTATAACTACGCAATAATGTATCCTTAAACTTCTCTAACTTAGAAACCATACATCAACCAAGATTTTCGTATCAAAAAAGGGAACGCCAACAGCACATCAATATAAAAATCTTTTTTTAATTTGTTCATTCAGAAAATCTGAACAATCCAACATTTGACCTGCTGTTATGGAATCAGAAATTTCAAAATATCAAATTATCAGTCTTTCAACTTAGCCAACTGAGTTTGAACTTTCGCCATTTTGTCTTCCAATTCCGCCAAATCGGCTTTGTCTTTTTCCACCAAATGCGCCGGGGCTTTTTCGGTGTAGCCGGGTTTGGAGAGTTTGGCGTTGAGTTTGTCCAAGGCTTTTTGTAGCTTCTCGGCTTCTTTGCTCAAACGTGCGGTTTCGGCGGCTTTGTCGATTTCGACTTTCAGCATCAAGCGCGCGCCGTTGCAGACGGCGACAGGTGCGTCTTCCGCTTCGGGCAGGCTATCCACCAGCTTGGCTTCGGTCAGTCGGGTCAGCGACGGCAGGTATTTGAGCAGGCCTTCGAGTTCTGCGCTGCCTTCGACAAAGAGCGGCGCTTTGACGTTTGGCGCGATACCCATTTCACCGCGCAGTTTGCGCACTTCTTCCACCAAGTCTTTCAATGCGGCCATTTTGTCGAAGGCCGTCTGAACGATTTTTTCTTTATCGGCTTGCGGATAGGCGGCCAACATGATGCTGTCGGCGGTTTTGGCATTCGCCAGAGGCGCAACGACCTGCCACAGCTCTTCGGTAATGAAAGGCATGATTGGGTGCAGCAGGCGCAGGATGGTTTCGAGTACGCGCACGAGGGTGCGGCGTGTGGTGCGCTGGGTTGTCGGGCAGCCGGTTTGGATTTGCACTTTTGCCAGCTCGATGTACCAGTCGCAATATTCGTTCCACACAAATTCGTACAGCGTTTGCGCGGCAAGGTCGAAGCGGTAGGTTTCGAAGGCTTCGGCAACGGCGGCTTCGGCTTGTTGCAGTTTGCCGATAATCCATTGGTCGGCGAAGGTAAACGCCAACGGTTGCATTTCGTCTTGACCGCAGTCTTTGTCTTCGGTGTTCATCAACACGAAATTGGTGGCATTCCACAATTTATTGCAGAAGTTGCGGTAGCCTTCGGCGCGTTTAAAGTCGAAGTTGACGCTGCGGCCGAGGCTGGCGTAGCTCGCCATGGTGAAGCGCAAGGCGTCCGCGCCCATGCTCGGAATGCCTTCGGGGAAGAGTTTTTTCGTGGCTTCTTCCACTTTCGGCGCGGTTTCGGGTTTGCGCAGGCCGGTGGTACGTTTTACCAGCAGCTTTTCCAAGTCGATGCCGTCGATCAAATCCACGGGGTCGATGACGTTGCCTTCGGATTTGGACATTTTTTTGCCTTCGTGATCGCGTACGATGCCGTGGATGTACACATCGCGGAACGGCACTTTGCCGGTGAAGTGGGTGGTCATCATAATCATGCGCGCCACCCAAAAGAAGATGATTTCGTAGCCGGTGACCAAGACATTGGATGGCAGGAAGGCTTTGAGTTCGTCGGTTTCAGACGGCCAGCCTAGTGTGGAGAACGGCACAAGCGCGGAGGAGAACCATGTGTCCAATACGTCTTCTTCGCGGGTCAAACCGGTTTTGCCGGCTTGTTTTTCGGCTTCCGCCTGATTGCGGGCAACGTACACCCTGCCTTCTTCGTCATACCACGCGGGGATTTGATGCCCCCACCACAGTTGGCGAGAGATACACCAGTCCTGGATGTTGTTCATCCATTGGTTGTAGGTGTTGACCCAGTTTTCGGGGATAAAGCGCACCGCGCCGCTGTCGACGGCTTTTTTGGCTTTTTCGGCGAGGCTCAAGCCTTTGTATTCACTGTCCGGTTCAGGGCATTTAGGTTGTCGGTTTTTGTTGCCAAAAAATTTGATTTCTCTACCTTCAATCCCTTCCTGAATTGCTTCATGTACTTCGTACATTCGGAGGTTATCTGAATCATTAGGTTTATCCGACATCGCCACAAACCATTGACTGGTCAGCATCGGCTCAATCACTGAGCCTGTTCGGTCGCCTTTCGGCGTCATCAGCGTGTGCGCTTTGATTTCGACCAACAAGCCTTGTTCCTGCAAATCGGCAACCATTTGTTTGCGCGCGGCAAAGCGGTCCAAGCCTGCGTATTTTTCAGGCAGGGCAAAGCCTTGTTGCGCTTCGCCTTTGAAGTTGAACACTTCGGCGTTTGCCAACACTTTGGCTTCCAAGTCGAACACATTAATCAGGCGCGTGTCGTGGCGTTTACCGACTTCGTAGTCGTTGAAGTCGTGCGCAGGCGTGATTTTCACGCAGCCTGTGCCAAAGTCTTTTTCAACGTATTCGTCGGCAATCACGGGAA
>ERZ773049.346-NODE-346-length-29515-cov-37.447081_pt1 | contig 29515 bp, 26 predicted proteins | sample MGYA00580633_ERZ773049 | MGnify/ENA primary metagenome ERZ773049 (study PRJEB29015, sample SAMEA2737991) | human oral metagenome | biome: human oral; feature: human-associated habitat; material: dental | place: China | collected 2066 ...
GCGCGGCCGCACTGGACCGGGTGATCGACGGCTCCGGCATCGTCACGGTTCCCGACGATGTCCACGACCTCATCGAGGCCGTCTACGGTCCCGATGCCCCAGTGCCGCCGTCGTGGAAGGAAGCCGTCGACCGAGCTCGGGAGACATACGCGACGAGTAACCGTGCGAAGCATGAGGCCGCTCAGGGTTTTCTTCTGAATGAGCCCGAGCGGAGAGGGAAGAGTGCCTCCCTGATCGGCTGGCTGCACGTGACGGCCTCCGACAACGAGGAGAGGGGACGCGCCCAGGTCCGCGATGGCGAGGACTCCCTCGAGGTCATCCTCCTGGACCTGCGCCGGGTAGGCGGCCAGGAGGAGCTGCGCACCCTGCCATCCGCACCGGAGGCTCCAGGAGCCATGATCCCCACAGACCGCGCCCCGGACAAGAAGATCGCCCGCGCCATGGCCCTGTCCGCCGTGAGGCTGCCTCCGCGCCTGAGCAATCCGCACCGGATTGACCAGGTCATCGATGAGCTGGAGAAATGCGTCGTGCCCGCTTGGCAGGATGATCCGCAGCTCCGAGGACAGCTGTTCCTTCTCCTGGATGAGGGCCGGGCGCAACTGGCCGACACCGTACTCGAGTACTCCCCATCCACCGGACTCAAGGAGGTCCAATCAGAATGACGCAGCGTTTCAATCTTCTCGACGAGCCCTGGATCCGGGTGACCAGGCTCGACGGCGCTCCCGACGAGGTCTCCCTCCTCACCCTGTTCCGGGAGGCGACGGACATCGCCGGGATCCACGGCGAGATCGCCAGCCAGGACGTGGCCATCCTGCGCCTGCTGCTGGCCATCTGCCACCGCGCCATGGATGGGCCGGAGGACCTGGACACCTGGAGGGAGTACTGGGAGGAGCCCGAGCGCCTGGGGCGGGACGCCAGTGCCTACCTCGAGCGCTACCGGGAGCGCTTCGACCTGCGCGACCCGGACCGTCCCTTCTTCCAGGTTGCGGGTATCCACGCAGCATCGGGCAAGACCTCGGGGCTGGAGTCCCTCATTGTGGATGTCCCCAACGGAAATCCCTTCTTCACGACTCGTATTGCTCAAGGACTGGAATCCATCGGCTGGGCGGAGGCGGCCAGATGGCTGGTTCACGTTCACGCCTTCGACCCGTCCGGCATCCGCACCGGAGCTGTCGGCGACCCTTGGGTCAAAGGGGGAAAGGGGTACCCAATCGGCCCCGGGTGGACAGGGCAGATCGGCACCGTGACCGTGACGGGCGAAAGCCTGGAGCGGACGCTGCTCCTCAACACTGCCGTCTGCGAGGACCTCCCTGATCTGGTTGACGTCGATCCGGAACAGGATCTCGCTCCGTGGGAGCACGAGAATGACGGCCCGGCGGGTTCCCACGACCTGGAACCTACGGGACCTGTTTCCTGCTACACGTGGCAGACGCGCCGCGTGCTGCTGCACGGCGACGATGCGGGAGTCACCGGTCTTTTCCTCGGCAATGGAGACAAGGCAACACCTCAGAACCGGTATCTGGTGGAACCGATGACCGCATGGCGCTTCTCCGAACCTCAGACCAAGAAGTTCAAAACGCCCGTCTACATGCCGCGTAAGTTGCCGACGGACAGAGCATTCTGGCGGGGCCTGTCAACCGTCGTGGCTCAGCTGAGTCCGAAGGTTACGGTAAAAGGGGCAGGGGAAGTGACACGATACCGTTCTCCCGGTGTCGTCTCCTTCTATCAGGAGCTCATGCGCCGCAGAATCGTGCCTGCAGGCGGCCTCATTCCTTTACGTGCCGTCGGCATTGAGTACGGAGCTCAGGAGGCGGTCGTCACCGAGCTCGTTGACGACGTCCTCTCCCTGCCCGCTGGCCTACTCGACCCCGAGAACACGCGACTGCTCGCCGTTGTGCACGATGCCGTGGAGGAGACGGAGCATGCCGCCTCCGCACTGCGGAACCTGGCCGGGAACCTGGATCGCGCTCGCGGCGGGAGCCCGGATACGGCATCGGCTGCGCGCGAGCATGCCAGTGCCGCCTTCTACCAGGTCATTGATGAGCGTTTCCCCCGATGGCTCGCATCCCTCGACGAAGCGGACCCGGTCAGGGCGCGCGACCAGTGGCGCAGGCTGCTGCGCTCCGAGGCATGGGAGCAGCAGGAGGCGCTGGCATCCGCCGCGCCTGATACCGCCTTCGCCGGGCGTGGAGAGGGAAAGGGACGGATGGACGTCGGCAAAGCGTTGTTCTTCTTCCGCCGTGCTCTGAACGTGGCCGTACCGGCACCTGCGCAGCAAGACAGCACCGCTGAGAACAATAAGAATGAAGAAAGGACACCGGCATGACTGTGTCGGATACCAGTACACACGCAAACCCCGCGGATGCAGTACCGCCCGGAGTGAGCCAGCGGCCCCACCGTCCGCGGCTGGAGGAGAATGCCGGCCGCCTCGTCGACCAGCGCATTGGCGGAACGAAGAGGCAGGAGGGCCTGCAAGCCCGCTATCGGCGCAATGAGGCTCGATCACGCGGTGAGCTGGCCGCTCTGCGCAAGGGCGCGAACAGACCTCCCGGAGAGCTCCCCGAGATCTGGGCGCTCACCAGCGTCCACGTTCCCGACTATGCGGGAGACGCCCCAACGTGGGAGGAGACTGCCGTCCATACCGCCATGACGCTCTATGCCGTGCACCAGCAGTCACGGACCGAACCCATGTTCGTGCCCGGAAGAGGGCTCGGCCATGCCGCCCGCAGCCTGATCGGTCCACCTGACGACGAGAACCCTTCGGCCCGAGCGCGCTTCAACGCCCTGGTCACCTCGACGACCGTCACCGAGCTACGCCACCACCTGCGGGGCTTCATCTCGCTACTCCGAGCCCGGAGCATCTCTTTGGATCACGCCATGCTCGCAGACGACATCCTCCACTTCCAACAACCGGGCGGAGCCAGAAAGGTTCGCCTGACCTGGTCACGGGAGTACCAGTTCCTATCTGCCGAATCCCTAGCCTCTTCCGACTCCGACGATGCCACCCCGGCATCTGCGACCAACTCAACGACAACCGCGCCAACCCCGGAGAACTGACAATGAGCACCTACATCGATATTCACATTATCCAGAACCTTCCGCCCTCCTGCGTCAACCGGGACGACTCGGGCTCACCCAAATCCGCTGTTTACGGCGGTGTCCGGCGTCTGCGGGTCTCCAGCCAGTCCTGGAAACGGGCCGCGCGCCTGTACTTCAATGACCTGCTGGATGCCGATGACGTCGGCGTACGCACGAAGCGAGTCGTCGAGGTGCTGGCCTCGACGATTGCGAAGGATGCGCCTGAACTTGCGGAGAACGCCGCCGCGCTCGCCGAGGGAGTGTTCAAGGCGGCCAAGATCAAGCTCTCACCTCCGCGCGGCAAGAAGGATGGGCCTCAGGAATCCGGATACCTCCTGTTCCTGTCCACCAGCCAGATCACGCGCCTGGCCGATTTGGCCATCGCCTCGGCCCGCAGCGGCGAGACGCTCGACGCCAAGGCAGTCAAGAAGATCTTCAAGGAGGAGCACGCCGTCGACATCGCGCTCTTCGGACGCATGGTTGCTGACGACACCGATCTCAATGTCGACGCCGCCTGCCAGGTGGCCCACGCCATCTCCACGCACGCCGCCGAGAACGAGTACGACTTCTTCACCGCCGTCGACGATGAGAAGAACCGCTCCGAGGAGGAGGACGCCGGCGCCGGCATGATGGGCACGGTCGAGTTCTCCTCGGCCACCATGTACCGCTATGCCACCGTCAATCTTGACATGCTGGTCGAAAACCTCGGGGACGGCGGCGCTGCGCTGCGGGCGCTAGAGGTCTTCATCAAGGGCTTCTGCCTGTCCATGCCCACCGGCAAGCAGAACACGTTCGCCAACCGGACCCTGCCGGAGACCATCGTCATCTCCATACGCGACGACCAGCCCATCTCCCTCGTCGGTGCCTTCGAGAAACCGGTGCCGGAGGCCTCCGGCACCGGTTACGCCGACCGATCGGTGGGCGAACTGGCCCGGTATGCCGAGATGATTGAGAAGAACTACGGGTTGAGGCCGCTGAGCAGCTTCGTCGTCGCCCTCAAGGACTCCGACGCCGTCTCCTCACTCGGTGAGCGTGTGCCCTTCGCCGACCTGCCCGGACGGGTCCGTCAGGTCGTGGATCCCCGAGTGGGCCGTGAGGAGCGGGTCTGATGACCGTCCTCCTCCTGCGACTCGCAGGACCTTTGCAGGCCTGGGGGGTGAAATCTCGCTTCACCGTCCGCTCCACCGAGCTCGAGCCGACCAGGAGCGGCATCATCGGCATGCTGGCGGCCGCTGTTGGCCGTCGCCGCACGGACCCGATCGAGGATCTCCTGTCCCTGCGGTTCGGGGTGCGTAAGGACCAGCCCGGTCGAGTCATCAGGGACTTCCACACGGCGCGCACCCTCGACGGCAAGGACTCCATGCCCCTGTCGAACCGGTACTACCTCGCCGATGCCGTTTTCCTCGCGGGTATCGAAGGCGATCGCCCCCTCCTGGAGGGCATTGACGAGGCGCTTCACCATCCGGCCTTCCCTCTGTATCTCGGCAGGCGCTCATGCCCGCCGACGCCACCGGTGTCTTTGGGCCTTCGGGAGGCGGCGCTGCTCGATGCGCTTCGGGCAGAGCCCTGGCTCGCCTCACCATGGTTCCAGAAGCGGCACCGCAGCCATGTCTTCGACGCGGAGCTGCTTGTCGACCAGGAGGCCGTACCCGTAGGGGAGCGGGGCGCGGCCCATGGCAGTCGTGATGTACCGGCCTCCTTCGATCCGCGACGCCGCGACTACGACTTCCGCCAGGTTGAACGGCTCATGACACGGGTGAGCACTCGTAAAACAGACACTCACGATCCCATGCTTGCGCTGGAGGAGGCGAACCAGTGTTTCTGACGAAGATCGATCTGGCCCCGGAGCGCCGCCTCGCGCGCAAGTATCTGGGTTCGCCCCAGGTCATGCACGCCGTCGTCATGGGCACCACCGGCGGTCATGAAGGGAACGGACCTGGACGCGTCCTGTGGCGGGTCGACCGGGGCGTGACGACGGCGCTGTACATACTCTCGCCGTTGGAGCCTGACTGCTCTCAGCTCGTCGCGGAGGCGGGGGCTGCCGGCACCCAGGCGCGGACCCTGGACTACTCGCCGTTCCTCGCCTCGTTGGATGCCGGGCAGCTGTGGGCCTTCCGCCTCGCGGCGAACCCATCCTACTCGACCTCGAAGGGACCGGGAGTGCGCGGACAGCGGTACGGACACGTCACCGTTGAACAGCAGCGGCAGTGGCTCATTGAACGCACCCCACGACTCGGCTTCGAACTCATGCCCGTGGACCATGCTGATGGTGAGGGAACTGACGAGGCTGTCTTGGTCGCGCACCGGGAGCGCCCCGTTTTCAGCCGGCGACGACCAGGGGGTGGGGGATACGACCGCGTGACTATCAACCGCACCGTCTACGAGGGGGTTATGCGTGTCACTGATCCTGAGTCCCTGTGCCGTGCGCTCGTCACCGGGATCGGCAAATCCAAAGCCTACGGCTGTGGGCTCATGACGCTCGCCCGGGTGCAGCAGGTCTGATCATGGTCAGAATGCTGCCGGTTCCGGTAACGGCGCTGCCCCGTGTCCAGGACCGGATGTCCTTCCTCTACCTGGAGCACTGCGTGGTGCATCGGGAGGATGATGCCCTGACCGCGCGCAACGACCAGGGCACCATCCGCGTCCCCGCTGCCTCGCTGGTCGCCGTCCTCCTTGGCCCGGGAACGTCGGTCAGTCACCAGGCGATGAGCTTGCTCGGCGAGTGCGGGACGACGGCGGTCTGGGTCGGTGAACGCGGTGTGCGCTACTACGCGCACGGCCGCTCCCTGGCTACCTCCACCCGACTGTTGGTGGAGCAAGCGGCCAGGGTCTCCTCTCCCCAGAAGCGGCTGCGGGTGGCCCGCGAGATGTACTGCATGCGCTTCAGCGGTGAAAGCGTTGACGGGCTCACCATGCAGCAGCTCAGGGGGCGGGAGGGGGCCAGGGTTCGTGAGGTGTATCGAGACAACTCCAGACGTACCGGGGTCCCCTGGGCCCGACGCGACTACCGTCCCGATGACTTCGAGGCGTCGGATCCGATCAACCAGGCGCTCTCAGCCGCGCACGCGGCTCTGTACGGCGTCGTCCACGGGGTGATCGTCTCCCTGGGCTGTTCTCCGGGGCTCGGCTTCGTCCACACCGGGCACGAGCGGTCCTTCGTGTACGACGTCGCGGACTTGTACAAGGCGGAGACGACGATACCTATCGCCTTCGACGTCGTCTCCGAGGGGATGGAGGACCTCACCGGGACCACGCGGCGGCGCGTTCGGGACAAGGTCTTCGAGCTCAAGGTCATAGAGCGGACGGTCAAGGACATCTACCGCCTGCTCGAGGTTGAGGATCTGGAGGATATGAGCATCAACGTAGTCTCCCTGTGGGACTACCAGCAGCGTGCTGTAGCCGGTGGAGCGAACTACGCCGGAGAGGATGCAGGAGGATGGTAGTTCTGATCCTGTCGGCAGCCCCCGCCTCGTTGCGGGGATCCATGACCCGCTGGCTGCTTGAGGTCTCTCCCGGGATCTTCGTCGGGCATCTCTCAGCTCGAGTGCGAGAGCAGCTGTGGGAACTGGTCCGCACATACATTGGGGAGGGGCGGGCGCTGTTGATCTGGTCGGTGCGATCTGAGCAGCGGTTCGCGGTCGCCTCCCTGGGGCATGAGCGTGAACCTGTCGACATCGAGGGGTGTCTTGTTATGCGCAGCCCGTACCGGCAGATCGGGGGAACGCAGGCGATTCCCGGTGCCGTTAAGCCTCCGAAGGAGTCATGGTCGATCGCCGCAAGACGACGGCGCTACCGGAACTCGGCGGAGCGGGCTCTAGGTCGGCACTGAAGGTAAACGCGGTCTGGTAGCATGGCTCATCGTTGGGATTCCAGGGATCCGCAAGTGTAAACCCCGCGCGAGCGGGGATGATCCGATCGGTCATGAAAATTCATCATAGGGCCAGGTGTAAACCCCGCGCGAGCGGGGATGATCCGACCCGCCGTGCAGCGTCGATGGTCCAGTCCTGGTAAACCCCGCGCGAGCGGGGATGATCCGTGAGAGTCTGGCCGACCGGCTGTGGGAGACCGGTAAACCCCGCGCGAGCGGGGATGATCCGGGACCGAGGCCTTACTCGTGCCCGGGACGTAAGTAAACCCCGCGCGAGCGGGGATGATCCCTCGAACGCCCCGGTGGGTAGTGCCCCGTAGTGTGGTGTAGCGCGGTGGCCGGGGCGATCTTGGTGCCGGAGACGGACAGGACCCGGCAGATCGGCCAGGCCCCGAAGCGCTCCTTGTGCCGGTCGATGTACTGGCAGATCAACGCAACGGGCGCTCGCACTTCGCTGCCCCAGAGACGAGGCCGTTTCACGGGGGAGGTCGCTCGCACCTGACTAGGACACGCCAAGGCGGTTGCTTTACGAATATATCTGGGATAGGGCAAACTAATGCCGCTGTTCGACACCAGGGCAAGGTCGAGCAACGGCGCCTCCCGTCCCCGCGGGGCCGTCTTTCCAATATCCCTAGCCGTCACGCGCCGGACCCTCGACAAGGTGGTTCGAGTCGCTCTGCGCGCGGTCCCCTCCCTGGATGGGGCTTGTGTCGGCCGCCTGACTTGAGGAGTTAGGACGATGAGTGTCAGAAGGGCCGCAGAGGCCATCTTCTCCCCGCCGGTTCAGAACTGGCTGAAGCGAACGATCTACCGGCACAACTGCCGGATGTCACCGCCCCGGTACCGTTCCGCGCTCAAACGCTGGTACTGGCTGTTCAAGTGCCGGCCCTGCCATCTGGAGGATCCGCGCACCATGACAGAGAAGATCCACTGGCTCAAGCTCTACGACTCCACCCCGCTCAAGGGACGCCTGGCAGACAAGTACCTGGTGCGCCAGTGGGTCGCCGACACGGTGGGGGAGGAGTACCTTATTCCGCTGCTGGGTGTGTGGGACTCTCCCGACGAGATCGACTTCGACTCCTTGCCGGACAGCTTCGTCCTCAAGGCCACGCACGGCTCGGGATGGAACATCCTCGTACCCGACAAGAGCGCCCTCGATGAGGACTGGGCTCGTCGGCGGCTGCGGGAATGGCTTGGTCTGCGTCAGGCGATGAAGGGCGGCTTCGAGCTGCATTACGAGTACTGCGAACCGCGCATCGTGTGCGAGCCCTTCCTGCGCGACGATACGGGGAGGCTGCGGGACTACAAGTTCATGGTGTTCGACGGCGTCATCCAGTTCGTCTTCACCGTGGACAGGCTTCCGGGCCGTGCGCTGCGGGGCACCTATCTTCCAGACTGGACCCGAGCTCCCTTTGAGTACACGTGTGAAGCTGACCGCGCCCCGGATGTCCCGCCGCCGAACGGCCTGGAGACCATGCGCTCCCTGGCCTGCGAGCTCGGAAAGGGGTTCGCCTGTGCGCGCATCGACTTCTACGAGGTGGACGGAAACATCTACTTCGGTGAGATCACCTTCACGGACGCGGATGGACTGTCGGACTTTGCTCCTTCTTGTTATAACCGTGTTTTCGGGGATCGCATCATCCTTCCGGAGAAGAAGTCCTTCAAAGGGGTCATGCTGTGACGGTGTAAGAGAGGAGATGGATCATCTGTAGATTATCTACGAAAATCGATTGATCAGATGATGAGAATTCTTCAAGGTTCCGTCGACGCAATGAGCGTCTCCTCATTATACCGGCCGGACGCTTGCGTGTCTCAGCCTCTTATGTGTTACTATCCATCACATTAATTCAGGTGCTTCTTCGTCGAGTTCCCATGTCGGCGATAGCCCTTTCCTGTCAGCTCTGATCATTACTGGTGATACCTAAATGACCCTCGAGGACCTTCTTCATCTGACTCGTCGACGCATCGGCTCTCTCGCTCTAGTGATTGTCGCGTGCGTGCTGGCCTCAATGGTGTTCGCTTTTGCCTCGCCGAGTTCGTATACAGCGACGGCCCAGGCCTACCTGCATGTCAAGGTGGCAGGAGATCCAGCAGAGAATGCGCTGTCTCATTACAGTGCGGAGCAGCTCGCCAGCATGAAGGCCGACGCCATGGTCCCCGTCTTCACCTCGGCAGCCGTCGCCCGGCGCGTCGTGGATTCCCTCAAGCTGGATGTCACGCCTGAGGAACTGGCCTCTTCGGTGTCTGCCGCCCGGACCCCCGAGACGGTGTCGGTGCAGGTCTCCGCTAGTGCCTCCTCGTCACACCAGGCCCAGGTCGTGGCTGATGAGGTGGTCCGGCAGGCCGGTGTTGAGGTCAAGGAGGTGGAGGGGGATGAGTCTCCCGTGGAGATCGTCCTTCTGTCCTCTGCCGAGCTGGTGAGTGCGACTCGCTCGCCCGCACTGGCGACCTGTGTAGCAGTGGGGCTGTTGGCTGGGCTCGTCCTGGGGTATGCGCGGATCCTTATACAGGAGCTGCTTGACAAGAGTCTCAAGGAGCCTGAAGAGGTTCGTGAGGCTCTGTCGGTGCCATTGCTCGGTGCGCTGCCGCGGGTTCCCTCACTACGGTGGTTGAGCCGAGGGGCGGAGATCAAGATGGAGGAGCAGCTGCGTGCCGCCCGCACCAACGTGCTCCACGCGTTGTCGCAGGGCGACAGGAGAGTTCTGGTCGTCACCTCGGCTGGCCCTCAGGAGCGGACCTCGGTGACGGCTGCCAGCCTGGCGCGAGTACTGGCCCTGTCCGGCCATCGGGTTGCCCTGGTTGAAGGCGATCTGCGCTCGCCGAGCGCGGTCGGACTCCAGGAGAGGCCGGGGCTCGCAGACGTTCTGTCGGGCTCGGCTCGCCTTGAGGACGCCCTGGTCAAAGGCCCCGTAGCGGGCCTGGAGCTCCTGCCGGCAGGCAATACGCCCGCGAATCCCTCTGAACTGTTGGGCGCTCCCATGATGCGCGATCTGCTGCGACGACTGGCATCGGATCACCTTGTGATCGTTGATGCCCCGCCCGTCCTGCGCTTCACCGATGGGGTGGTCCTGGCGACTTATGCCGGAGGAGTCATTCTCGTTGCGCGTGCCGGGCGCACGAGTGCGGAGGATTTGCGGGAGGCGGCTCTCGCTGTGGAGCAGGGAGGTGGCCGAACGCTTGGAGTGGTTCTCAACGATGTATCCGAGCCCGGGGGCAAGCACAAGGGCGTGCGGGGCAACGTCGTCCGCCCTGAGATTGCGGCTGTCTAGCCGCTTCGCTCGTGACGCAGACAACGTCCAAACGGTGTGAGTCCGCGATGGTCCTGTCGGTCAGCGGTACCTCCGGGAATTCTATCCCGGCTCCACCTCAGATGTCGTGACGTGAGAAGCTTTCGCAAATCCTGAGACAATGCATCGAAAGTAAGACGACGACGTCATTGGAGAGCATTTATGAATATGTCTGGAATTGAAGGATTGCCCTAGTTATGTATGTTCTCGGGCTTGTCTGACGTCAAATCTTGTTGCTTCAAGCATTCACGCGAGTCCGATATGTGATTTCACCCCACAGTGTGGCTCTGAATGTGTCGATAAACGACGATTGTAGCAAAATCTCCTCCGAATCTTCCAATCGGTGGTTCTGGGTGTTAGATTAGGAATGAGCCGAATAGAAACGGTAAATGTTCATGGTGACTGAAGATGTGCTAGTCGCCATGTTCTCGAGTTGTTGTTGCCTGTGTCAGTAACAGCAGCGATATCCCCGAGTCCGTCCAGCGAATCAGTTAGCACTGTTCGCTCGTCCGTAGATTGAAACCCTGATGACATCTGAAATCTGTCGCTCCCGCCAGTGCCGATCACTTGATCAGAATTCTTTGCTCGTCGGCGGTGTGTCCCATGCCCGTCAGACGGTTCAAGGGAGCGAGAAAATCCATGGCTAAGACACGTGACGACTCGTATTCTGTCGAGAGCCGGTCGCCGAAGAGCGCTGAGAACCGGGAGCCCGGCTTTGGGCAGTTACTCGTAACGACTCCCGGGGGGCGAGGGGCGACAGATGTCATGAGCGCCTCGTCAGAGGTCGGCTCCTTGCCGCCTCCATCTCCCGCCCATGTTCCGGCGTGGGTGAGCCCACCCGTGTGCCGGGTCGAGCCCATCGTTCTCATGATCGTTGACGTCCTGGCCACCTACCTGGCCTTGTACTGCGCAGCGTGGGGGACTACGAAGTGGGCGACAGCCACCGGTGCGACCGGCGGTCTGCTGGCCGTGGGCGTACTGGCGGTGGTCAACGTGGGTGTCTTCGCCACCTTCAAGATGTACAACAGTCTCTGGCGCTACGCCTCGATGACGGAGGCTCTGCGGATCCTCTACGCGACAGTCGTCGGCTCGGTTTGCGGAGACCTGCTCTTCTCTTCGGCCTTCGACGGCGGGCTGTCCGTGCGCTCCTACGTCATGGCCTGGGCGCTGCTCGCCATCATGACAGCGGGGACGCGCCTGGCAGCCCGAGCGCTGTGGAGCAGCCAGGTGCAGCGCAGCGCTCGATCAGGCGCGCAAGACGCCCGCCCTCGCACACTCATCGTCGGGGCCGGGCAAACCGGGTCGTTGACCATCAATCGCATGCGCCTGGGAGATGAGGACATGTGCGGCGAGCCGGTGGCCCTGGTCGATGACGACGTGACCAAGCACGGTCGCCACGTCCACGGCGTCAAGGTATACGGGGCATGCGACGACCTGCCTCGAATTGCTGAGCAATGCAGGGCTGAGCAGATCGTGCTGGCCTGCCCCTCGGCACTGGCCTCCCAGCGCAAGCGCATCCTGGCCATCTGCCTGACGACGGGGCTGCGGATTCTCACCCTGCCGAATGTGCGGGACTTGGCCCAGCAGCACGATGGCAAGATCGCGCTGCGGGACGTGGAAATCTCCGAGCTACTCTCACGCGACGAGGTCGCCTTCGACACCACGAGCATGGGATATGTGCGCGGGCAGGTCGTCCTGGTCACCGGCGGCGGCGGCTCGATCGGCTCCGAACTGGTCCGCCAACTCATCGAGGCCCGACCCCGCCGGATCGTCATCTTCGACATTTACGAGAACACGGCTTACGAGCTGTTCCATGAGATGCAGCCCAGAGTCGCCGAGCTCGGAGTCACCCTCTCGGTCGTCATCGGCTCGGTGACGAATGAGCAAGTCGTCCGCGACTGCTTCGAACAGTATCGGCCGAAGGTCGTTTTCCACGCCGCGGCGCACAAGCACGTCCCCCTCATGGAGGACAACGCCCGCGAGGCAGTGGAGAACAACGTACTGGGCACCTGGATGACGTGCCGTCTGGCGGAGGAGTTCGGATGCAGCCACTTCATCCTGGTCTCCACCGACAAGGCCGTGAATCCGACCAATGTGATGGGTGCCACCAAGCGGCTGTGCGAGCTGGAGATTCAGGCTCTGGCCCGCACCAGTCGTACGACCATCTTCGCCGCCGTGCGGTTCGGCAACGTGCTCGGCAGCCACGGTTCCGTCATCCCGCTGTTCAGGCGGCAGCTGCGCTCAGGCGGGCCGCTGACCGTCACCCATCCGGACATCACCCGCTACTTCATGACGATCCCCGAAGCGGCCCAACTGGTCATCACTGCCGGCTCCATGGCCCATGCCGGAGAGATCTTCATCCTGGAGATGGGACAGCCCGTGCGGATCTACGACCTGGCCGTCAACCTCATCAAGCTCTCAGGCCTGCGGGTCGGACGAGACGTCGAGGTGGCGTTCACCGGGCTGCGACCGGGCGAGAAGCTCTACGAGGAACTGCAGATGCACAACGAGGACCTGCATCCCACCGCGAACAAGTCGATCCTCGTCTCCACGGCGCCGCCGCCGACGATCCAGGACGTGGAGGAGAAGATCGCCCGGCTGACGGCCTGCCTTCTTCAGGGGAACGACCAGATCAAGCAGGAGCTGGCCCACGCGGTTCCCACCTACCACCCGAACTTCGATCACGGCACGAGTGCGTCGTCAACAATGAGGAAGGCCGGCTGATGCGCGTCGAGTTCTCACCACCGGACATTACCGATGCCGAGTGCCAAGAGGTGGAGGCCGCGCTGCGATCCGGCTGGATCACCACGGGGCCGCGGACCAAGAGCCTGGAGAAACAGGTTGCGGAGCGCTGCGGCACCACCCGAGCCGCCTGCCTCAACTCCGCGACCGCCTCACTGGAGCTGACCCTGCGAGTGCTGGGCATTGGCCCTGGCGACGAGGTGATCATTCCCGCCTACACCTACACGGCCTCTGCCTCCCCCGTCGTGCACGTGGGAGCCACCCCGGTCCTGGTCGACGCCGGACAGGCCGACGACGGCTACGGACTGGACCCCGATGTCCTGGCGGAGGCGCTCACGCCACGGACCAAGGCCGTCGTCCCGGTCGACATCGGTGGGCGCATGTGCGACTACACGGCGCTGCGCGAAGTCGTTGACAGCCAGCGTCATCTCTTCGCGCCCACCGGTCCGATCCAGGAGGCGCTGGGCCGTGTCGCCCTGGTGGCCGACGGCGCCCACAGCTTCGGCGCCCGGCGCGACGGCACGTCGTCGGGCAGCGCCGCCGACTTCACGACGTTCAGCTTCCACGCCGTGAAGAACCTGACCACCGCGGAGGGGGGAGCCGTCACCTGGAGGCCGGACCTGGGGCTGGACGAGGAGCTCTACCGCCAGTACATGCTGCTGTCCCTGCATGGGCAGAGCAAGGACGCCCTGGCCAAAACCCGCCTGGGGGCCTGGGAGTACGACGTGGTCAGCCCCGCCTATAAGTGCAACATGACGGACGTGTGCGCCGCCATCGGCCTGGCCCAGATGTCCCGCTACGACTCCATGCTGGCGCGCAGGCGCCAGATCATCACCCGCTACGATCAGGCCCTGGCTCCGGCGGGCATGACATCGCTGCGGCACTACGAGAACGGAACCGTTTCCTCCGGGCACCTCTACCTCGCGAACCTGCCGGACCTGGGCGAGGACGGGCGCAACGAGTTCATCGAGCACATGGCGCGCGCGGATGTGGCCTGCAACGTCCACTACAAGCCTCTGCCCATGCTCACCGCCTACCGGGACCTCGGCTTCGACATCGAGGACTTCCCGCGAGCCTTCGACCTGTACGCCAACGAGGTGAGCCTGCCTCTGCACACCTCCTTGAGCGACGAGCAGGTCGACTACGTCATCGACTGTGCCCTCGACGCGCTCGCGGCGGTGGGCCGATGATGAGAATGCCGCCCTGGGAGGCCCTGCCCGCGTCTCTGCAGACCGAGGAGGTGCGTCCCTACTACGAGGCTCTGTCCCGGCGCGGAGCGCAGCTTCGGCTCAAGCGCCTGCTCGACGTCGTCGGGGCGATGGTCCTCATCGTGCTGCTCGGTTGGCTATTCGTCATCCTGGCGGCCCTCATCAAGCTGGACTCGCCCGGTCCCGTGTTCTTCCGCCAGCTGCGAGTCACCCAGTTCGGGCGCGAGTTCCGGATCGTCAAGTTCCGCACCATGACGCACCGGCCGGCCGACCCGGGCGACCAGATCACCCGAGGGGACGACCCGAGGGTCACGCGGGTCGGTGCCGTCCTACGCCGGTACCGACTCGACGAGATCGGCCAGCTCATCGACATCCTGCGCGGAACCATGACCTTCGTGGGGACCAGGCCGGAGGTGCCCGAGTACGTCCGTCAGTACGCCCCGCGTATGCGGGCCACGCTGCTGCTGCCGGCAGGGGTCACCTCCACGGCCTCCATCGAGTTCAAGGACGAAGCCCAGATCCTGGCGGCCGCTCCGCCGGGCCAGGACGCGTATCTCACGCAGGTCCTGCCCGCCAAGATGCGCCTCAATCTGCGCGACGTCCAGGACTTCAGCATCGGAAACGATCTGCGGCTCGCCTGCCGGACAGTCCTAGCGGTTGCCAGGTGAGACGCGAAGCCACGACAAGAAGGAACAGCGATGACAACAGACTCTCAGCTGGTGTCCATCATCATGCCGACGTACAACTGCGGCGCCTTCATCGCCGAGACCATCGCCACGGTCCAGGAACAGACGCATCCCCACTGGGAGCTGCTCGTGGTCGATGACTGCTCGACCGACGATACCGCCGAGGTCGTGGGGGCCCTGGCCGACGGCGACCCCCGAATCCGGTACGTGCGCCTGGAGACCAACAGCGGAGCCGCCATGGCTCGCAACCGGGCGATGGAACTGGCCCGGGGGCGGTACATGGCCTTCCTCGACTCCGACGACCTGTGGCACCCCGACAAGCTCAGGCGCCAGATCGACTTCATGACCTCGCGCGGCATCGCCATGTCCTGCACGGCTTACGCTCAGATCGACGAGCAGGGCACGCCCACCGGAAAGATCGTGCGCAGCCCGGCCAGGACCAGCTACAACCGTCTGCTCCTGGACTGCCCGGTGGGGAACTCGACGGTCATGTATGACGTGGCGCGCCTGGGAAAGTTCGAGGTGCCCAATATCAGGAAGCGCAATGACGACGCTCTGTGGCTGCGCATGCTCCGCACTGAGCGCTATATCTGGGGCATGCCGGTGGTCCTCATGAGGTACCGGCTTCGCTCGGGGTCGGTGTCAGCGAACAAACGAAGCCTGATCAAGTACCACTGGACGCTCTACCGCGATATTGAGCATCTCAGCGTCCCCCGTTCCGTCTTCCACATCGGCGTGTGGGTCCTCATCAAGACCCTCAAAGTGAAATGAGGAAAAGCGTCAGCAGAACAAACAGTGCCCCGGCCGCGCCGGGGTCAATGGAGGGAGACTGTCAGTGAGCCAGGAACAGTTAACAACCCCACAGAACTCCGGGGACGGGCCCCTGAGAATCCTGCAGATCAACTCATCTATTTCTCGACGCTCTGGAGTTATGAGCGTGCTCATGAATTACTTCAGGCACGTGGACCGCTCCCAGATCGTCTTCGACTTCTTCTGTTACGCAACACCTGATGAGACCCACCGTGCGGAGATCGAGTCACTGGGCGGGCGCTGCTACGTTATGAACGGCCACGGCAGGATCGGGCGGATCCGCTCGGCACTGGGACAGCTGCTGGAGCAGCACGCGGGTCAGTACCCCGTTGCGCACCTGCACGACCCCGCCCTGACGCGCTTCCTCTACCCGGTAGCGCATCGCCACGGGGTTCGCTCCTTCGCTGTGCACTCCCATGCGACGGCCTACTCCGACTCCCGTCTGCGGAGCGCGCGCAACTGGCTGGTCTGCCGCAACATTGGTGCCTACTCCGACGTGCGCCTGGCCTGCTCTCGGGCGGCCGGCGATTTCCTCTTCGGTCGTCGCGGCTACGAGGAACTACCCAACGCGATCGATGTCGAGACCTACCGGTTCAAGGAGCCGGTTCGTACGGATGTGCGAGCCCAGCTGGGGCTGGATGACGCACCGGTTGTCGGCCACGTTGGTCGCTTCAGTGAGCAGAAGAATCATCGCTTCCTCATTGACGTCTACACCGAACTGGCGCGTTTGAGACCCGAGGTCCGCCTCATGCTCGTCGGCGATGGGCCACTGCGACCGGGCGTCGAGGGGATCGTGGCCGAGCGCGGTCTGGCCGATCGCGTCCTATTCCTGGGGGACAGGAAGGACGTTGCCGCCCTTTACCAGGCCATGGACATGTTCCTCCTGCCCTCCCTTTACGAAGGTCTGCCGATGGTAGGAGTCGAGGCGCAGTGCGCGGGACTCCCACTTGTGTGCTCTAAGGAGGTGACCGACGAGGTCTCGATCGGGGAGGCCACATTCCTCCCGCTTGAGACCTCGGCGCGTCAGTGGGCTCAGCAGGTCAGCCAGGCCCTCGAGCGGGGCAAAGACCTGAGCTTCAGGGCGCAGGGTGCGGCGATGACAAGCACCGCGGGCTTCGATATCACCCGCGAGGCCGACCAGCTCGCACACCGGTACCGGGCCCTGGCGGAACGGTGACGCGGGAGCATGTGGATCCACTTCGCGCTGTTCGCCGCGCTCCTTCTGCCCGCAGCCCTAATGGGACTACCGGGCAACGTCGGCCGGCGCGGCTCGCCCGCCCTCCTAGGGATGGCCTTCGTGGCCTTCGTGGCCTTCTCCTCGTTGCGAGCCGTCAGTGTCGGCAACGACACGATCGAGTACCACCGTGTCTTCGAGGAGATCAAGGCGAGTAATTCCCTCCAGGAGGCCTTCACCGTCAGCCGCTTCGAGTACGGCTACGTTCTGCTGAACTACCTGGTCAGTCACATCACGCAGAGCTTCAACGTCCTGCTGCTCATCATCTCGGTGTTTGTCTACGGTTCGGCGTTGCTCTTCGTTAAGCGGTATGCCGCCAACTACTCCCTGGCGGTGCTCTTCGCCTTCGGCATGTCCGTCTTCTACGACTTCATGCTCTTCGTCCGGCAGGGCGTCGCGGTGGCGATCTTCCTGCTGGCCGTCCCCGCGCTCATGGAGCGCAGGCTGCTGCGCTATGTCCTGCTCATCGCGCTCGCAACCCAATTCCACACGAGCGCTGTGCTGATGCTCATCGTCTACCTCGTACCAGTCATGAGACTGAGCACCTTCGGGGACTGGCTCAAGTGGGGAACGCTCATCGGTGCAAGCATGTTCTCGCTCAGCTGGGTGATGAACTCCCTCGCGGCGTCCTCCGCCTACTACGGTCACTACCTCAACACCGACTACGCCGATGGCGGTGTGCGGTCGGCAACCGTTCTCCTTATCGCTGTGCGCATCCTCATCATGCTTCTGGCTGCGACCTGTGGCTGGAACGCTGCGGTGGAGGCTGATCCTTCCGGACGCACCCGCAACCTTCTGGCGCTCGCCGTCGCAGACATCGCCATGGTGACGGTGTCACTTGGGTTCAACCTGGTCGACCGCCTGGAGATGTACCTGACCCTGCCCTTCGTCGTCGGCCTGGCGAATATCGCCGTGCGGGGCCGGAGACCTGAACGCTCCTACGTCAGCGCCCTGCTCGTCGTCATCGCCTTCGCGGCTACCACGATCTTCTTCCTGTACCGCCCCAACTGGTACCACCTGTTCCCCTACCGAACCGTCTTTGAGAAAGGGATCCCGTGATGGAATCTGTCCATTCTGCGCGTTCGTGTAGAACCGGTCCTAGTGATCTGAGCGGCGGCTGCCGGCAGGAGGAGCGCGACTCCACCAGACGTGGAAGGCGCAGCTCGGTGTTGGCAAACCATCAGAGCCGCATCACATTCCTGCTGGGTAACACCCTTGTCTTCGCCTTGGGGGGTCTGGCGGTCAAGGCGGTCTCCCTGGTGCTCATGCCCCTGTACACGACCGCTCTGAGGGCCGGCGAGTACGGGACGGCTGAGCTGCTCAACAGCGCCATTGAGATCGTGCTGCCGCTGCTCTCCCTGGGTGTGGTTGAGGCCCTCTATCGTTTCTCGATCGACGACGACGTTCCCAAGGACGAGCTGTTCGCCAACTCCCTCCTGGTCCTGGGCGGTGGCATCGTGGGCACCGGGGTGCTGTGCTCCCTGGCCAGCACTGTGTGGGGTATGGAGCATGCGGCGTCCTTCTTCGTCCTGTTCTGCTCGGTGTGCGTCTTCAAAGCCACGACCCAGCTCGCCCGCGGGCTGGGACACGTGCGCCGCTTCGTGGCCTACGGCCTATTGAACGCGCTGGCCATGGTTGTCTCCACCTACCTGCTCCTGTTTCGCGCGCATGCGGGCATTGAAGGCTATCTGTGGTCCTTCACCATCGGTTACCTCGTAGGTGGCCTCGCTGCGTTTCTGGGGTCGGCCGAGTACCGGCTGCTGGTGCCCTTCCGAGTCAATCGTGTGCTGCTGCGCCGAATGCTTGTCTACAGCCTGCCGCTCGTGCCCAATCTGCTGTCATGGTGGTTCGTCAGCGTCTCGGGACGTTACGTGGTCCTGTGGCACAGCGGAGTCGTGGCCGCTGGGCTTTTCACGGCGGCGAGCAAGATGCCCGCGCTGGTCAACATTGTGGCCTCCGTGTTCCAGCAGGCATGGCAGTACTCGACCGCCCGCGAGATCAACTCACCCGACCGAGGAGCTTTCTTCGGTGCCGTGCTGAGGGGCTACTCCTTGGCGACCCTGTCGACCGCAGGGCTGGTCATCGCCTTGAACCGACCGATCTCCCAGCTGATGCTCCAAGCTGAGTTCTCGGAGGGCTGGCGCTATGTTCCTCTGCTCATGCTGGTCGCATCTTTCGGGGTCATCAGCATCTTCTTCGAGAGCTTCTATCAGGCCTTGAAGAACAGCGGTGTTCTCATGGTCTCCACCATGCTGGGAGCGGTGGTCAACGTCGTGCTCGGCGTGTTTCTCGTGCCATTCATGGGACCCTGGGGTGCCGGGCTGGCCGGGGCGGTGGCCTATGCCCTCGTTCTGGTGGTGCGGGCACGTGACCTCAGACGTCGCATTGCCCTGCCAATAGACCGCCTTCGCCTCACCTACCAGCTCGTGCTGCTCAGCAGCATAGCCGTGTTCATGTCCTTCGACGGCGGTGTGTGGCTGACCGTTGCGGTGTGGATCTGCATGGTGATGCTGGCGACCAGCGATATGACGGTCCTGATCGGCGGCGCCCGGGCGGCCATGCAGTGCATTGCTCACCGGGGCGGGCGGCATTGAGCCGGTTCGGCCCGGTCTGCACGTCCAGGGCCGTCGCGGGCCGTCCAGGCGCCGAAGAGCGCTGTCGGCCCGCTGAGGGCACCGGTGCTGTTGGCCCGCTTACCGCCGCCCGATACCGCGGTAGGTCCAGCCGGCCGCCTTCCACGCCTGCGCATCCAGGCAGTTGCGTCCGTCGATCACGTAGCGGGTGCGTGCCAGGTCCGCCGCCCGGACGGGGTCGAGATCCCGGTACTCGCGCCACTCCGTACCGATGATGACCAGGTCGGCGCCCTCCAGGGCCGACTGCGTGGAAGACGCGACCTCATAGGGACGGTCCTTCCGCTCGGCGAGGATCGGACCCGCGGCAGGGTCGTGCACGACCACCCGCTCGGCCGTGCCCGCCAGCTCCACAGCTAGATCCAGGGCGGGGGAGTTGCGCATGTCGTCGCTGTCCGGTTTGAAAGCCGCCCCGAGCACCGTCACCGTGGCTGCGGACAGGCGGTCGCCAAGCAGGGCTCTCACCGTACGGATGACGCTGGCGCGCATGGTGTCGTTCACCCGATCGACCTCCGCGAGGAAAGCCAGGGCATCGCCGACGCCGAGCTCGTGCGCCCGGGCCTGGAATGCTCGAATGTCCTTGGGCAGGCAGCCTCCGCCGAACCCGATGCCGGCGCGCAGGAAACGACGGCCGATACGATCGTCCATGCCGATCGCCTGGGCGAGAGCTGTCACATTGGCCCCCGCCGCGTCGCAGACCTGGGCCATGGCGTTGATGAAGGAGATCTTCGTGGCCAGGAACGCGTTCGCACTGATCTTGACCAGTTCGGCCGTCGCATAGTCCATGACGAGGCGCGGGGCGCCGGAGGCCAGGATCTGCTCATAGACCGCGTCCATCACCTCCTGTGCACCCGCCGCAGCGCCGGGATCGGCCGGCAGGCCGTAGACCATGCGGTCCGGCCGCAGGGTGTCCTGCACGGCGAAGCCCTCCCTCAGGAACTCTGGATTCCACACCAGCAGAGCCCCCGTCGGCTCGATCGCCTGGGCCAGGCGGGAAGCTGTGCCAACGGGCACCGTGGACTTGCCTGCGACAACCTCAAGACCATCGGTGCAGTGTCCCAGGTGCGGGAGCATGGAGGCGACCGCCGCATCGACATAGGTCATATCCGCGGCCCCCGACTCGGACTGCGGAGTACCCACCCCAATGAAATGGACCTGGGCGCCTTCAATGGCGGAGAAGTCCTGGGTGAAGGTTAGACGTCCGGCTTCCACGTTGCGAGCCAGCAGCCCTTCCAGGTCGGGTTCGAAAAATGGGGCACGACCGCGGCTTAGCAACTCCACCTTGTGGGTGTCGACGTCCACGCCCACTACGTCGTGTCCGAGCTCCGCCATTGACGCAGCATGAACAGCACCGAGATATCCACAACCGATCACTGATAAACGCATGGCGAAAGCCTAGACAGGTATGTGGGGGGTATGTCTACCCCTATACCCATAAGGTTCCCTGGTGAATTCCTCAAACATTTCACCAAGTATTAGGATGTAATCATCGAATTTTGATTCAACAATCATGGAGCTCGTATAACTGGAGGCGATAGGATATGCTGGCGCCTTGGAAAGAAGATTCAAAATGAAATTGTAGTTCGTATGTTCGAGCCTCGCTGTGCGAGGTTGCACTCGAGCGACTTTTCTGTCAGTCATCGTGATGGAGATGAGATTTTTTCTCAGTGGTTTCACGTGCTGCTGAAGTATGCGTTTCCGTGATCGCTCGGGGTGCCGGAGCCCGGGGTGTGGAGCGTCTGCTGCTGGAGAGTGCGGTGGGGCATGAGTCCATCTGGTCGGGCTCGGGCTGGCAGGTACGGGGTTGGTGCGGGCGGCTCCACCGCCTCGGCTAGATTAGGGCGGGGCGGGAGTGCTTGAGAGAGCATCTGTCCAACCCGCCATGTCGAGTAAAGGAAGGCACAGTGCCCGCAGACGACGACTCCAAGCAGACCAGTCCCGGCGCCGCCTTCGGCATCCCCGAGGGCGCTACGGGGGAGGAGGTTGTCGACGCCGTCTTCGGTGAGACCGGCGTCGACCCCGAGCTCCTGCCCTATCTGGAGGCTGTGGGTGCTCCCGGTGGTGGCGAGGGCGAGAGTCTGACCGTCTCCGTCTCCGATCTCCAGGAGGTCGGTTCTCAGCAGGGTGCCGACGACGAGGCTCGGGACCGTGAGGACCTTGAGGCTCTGCGCGAGCTCGTTGCGGCCAACATGATCCCTGGCGGCGATACCGACCGCCTCGAGGAGCTTCTCGCCGAGGCTGATGCCGATGACTCCGACGACTGGGACTCCTGGGAGCCCCAGCTCCCCGACAACCCCGAGGGTGACCACCTGCGCGACCTGGAGGCCGCCGCGCGCGCCGTCGAGGTTTCCGCCCGCATGCGCGAGGTCGAGGCCGAGATTCTCGCGCGCGCCCCCGAACACCAGGTCCAGCCCTCCCTGGATCGCGTCGAGGCCGTCCTCGACATCCTGGGCAACCCCGAACGTACCTACCGCACCGTCCATATCACCGGCACCAACGGCAAGACCTCCACCGCCCGCATGACCGAGCGCCTTCTGGCGGCAGGCGGCATGCGCACCGGCCGCTTCACCTCCCCGCATCTGGCCACCATCCGCGAGCGCATCAGCCTTGACGGCGAGCCGATCAGCGAGGAGGGCTTCATCGCCGCCTGGGAGGACGTAGCTCCTTACGTCGCCATGGTCGACGAGCGCTCCCAGGCAGCCGGCGGGCCGCGCCTGTCCTTCTTCGAGGTCCTGGCCGTCATGGCTCTAGCCGCCTTCGCCGACTATCCCGTCGACGTCGCCGTCATCGAGGTGGGCCTGGGCGGGCGCTGGGACGCCACGAACGTCATCGGCTCCGACGTCGCCGTCATCACCCCGATCGGGCGCGATCATGAGCGCTGGCTGGGCTCCTCGATCACCGAGATCGCTCACGAGAAGGCGGGCGTCATCAAAGACGGCTCCACCGTCATCGTCGCCCATCAGGTCCCCGACGCCGCTGCCGAGATCGAGCAGGCAGCGGCCTCGCACCGGGCCATTGTGCGCCGGGAGCGGGACCCGGAGGAGGACCCCACCTCGCCGGAGGCCGGCGTCCTGCAGGTTCTTGACCGCCAGCTCGCCGTCGGCGGCCAGATGGTCACCTTTGCCACCGCAGCGGCTGTCTACGAGGACGCCTTCGTTCCGCTGCACGGGGAGTACCAGGCCCACAACGCCCTGTTGGCCCTGGCGGCCGCCGAGGCGGTACACGGCGGGCGCCGGCTGCCCGCGCGCATCGTCGAGGACGGCTTCGCCTCGGTCACCAGCCCCGGTCGCCTGGAGGTTCTGCGCTCCTCGCCCACGGTTCTGGTCGACGCCGCCCACAACCCCCACGGCGTCGAGGCCCTCACTGGCGCCATCGAGGAGGCCTTCGGCTTCCAGCACCTCGTGGCGGTCCTGGGCGTTATGGCGGACAAGGACGCTGAGGGGATTCTGGCGGCTCTGGAGCCGGTGACCGACGCCGTCGTGTGCGTCCCCATCGACTCGCCCCGGGCGATGGACGTCGACGACCTGGGCGAGGTCGCCCGGGAGGTCTACGGCGCCGACCGCGTCGTGGTGAGCCGGCAGCTCGGCGAGGGTGTGGAGCAGGCCGTGGCTCTGTCCGAGGGCTACGACACCCCGCTGACTGCCTCGGGAATCCTCATTCTCGGCTCCGTGGTCCTGGCCGCTGAGGCCCGTGCCCTGTTCGGCAGGCCCTGACACTGCGTCTCCGAGGATTGTCTTCTCCGGTTCGCGAGTGGCCCTGCCGGCGTCGCCGGTAGTCGCCGATCGCGTTCCTCCTCGACCCGGGAGGTTCGGCCATCGTCATGATGGCCGAACCTCCCGGACTCGTTTCGCGCCGTTTGAGGGATGAACGGCATCTGTGTGACAGAACACAAGAATCAAGGTGGAAGATTTGTGTGCACAAGCCGTTCGGAGAGTGATTCCTCTGGCTCCAACCCGCTTCCTTCAGGAGCCCCGCATGTCACTGACGGACAGTGTCGTCTACCAGATCTGTCCCAAGTCCTTCCGCGGCTCCTCCGGCGATGGTGTGGGCGACCTGCGCGGCATCATCGAGAAGGTGGACTACATCGCATCCCTGGGAGTGGACCACGTCTGGTTCAACAACCACACCTCCACCGAGCACAAGTGGTTCCAGCGGGCCCTGGCCGGCGATCCCGTCCACCAGTACTTGTTGCCCCCAAAGGAGGACGGCTCGCTGCCCACCAACTGGGTCTCCAAGTTCACCGGCCCCGCCTCAGCGCTCTGCCGGCAGCCGGTGGGCGGTGTCCTGGAAGGCGAAGTCGACCGGTGAATGGCGCGAGCGCGTGTACTCGAAGAGCACACCCGTAGAGTCGAAGGTCGTCGAGGAGACCACGACGACGCAATCCATTCCCCCCAGGTGGATGAGCCGCTGGTCCTCCTCGGTGGCCCGCTCCACCGTGATCCGCTGCGTCGCGCTGGCCACCCGCACTCCCAGGACCTCCTCCAGATGGGCATAGACCGAGGACTCGACGATCTGCCGGGTCAGGCGGGGAACCACCGAGGCCAGGAAATAGCTGGTGTCCACGATGAGCGGGACGTTATCCAGCACGCGCAACCGCTTGACGCAGATGATCTCGGCGCCCTCGGCCCTGCATGGTCTGGACGTGCCCTTGAGTCACGAGCAGCGCCAGCGCCTTGCGCACCGTGTTACGGGTGCAGCCGAACTCCTCGGCCAGGGCGTTCTCCGAGGGGAGCAGTTCGAGGAAGCGGTAGGTGCCGGACTCGATGCGCTCGTGCAGGGTCTGGAAGATCTGGTCGTACTTGGCCTGCGCCACGGGAAGGCTCCTCTCTTCCTCCGGATCTCGGGCGGTGGGCGTCGCCCGGGGCTCGTGCATACAAGTATCACGCCGTCCGACGTCTCCCCGTCATCTGTGATGGTGCGTCCATTCGAGCTGGTCGCAGGCCGTTCGGCCGTCTCAACGAGCGAGGCGGCCAGGTGCGTGAGAGGATGGAAATGCGAGTGGGCGGTGAGCACCTCGTCGGCCTGCTCCGGCGCGTCCCGCGGACGTTCCCGGGATGCGCAGGGACCCATCGGGTCCACGCGGGGCCCGATCAAAGCCGCGTGGTCGTCCTTCACCCTCGGGTGCATGGCGGTCAGGCCTGGAACCAACACCTGCCAAGACCTGAGAAGGGAACTCCATGTCCTTGGATGCCGCCTGGGCCCTCGACTGGACCCATCGTGCCGCCGTCATGATCACCGAGAACCGCGCAGAGTTGACCGAGCTGGACCGAGCCATCGGGGACGCCGACCACGGCGACAACCTGGACCGCGGCATGAGGGCCGTGGTCACCAAACTGGACGCCGCCCAGAAGGCCGGAAACCTCCCGGCCACCCCCGGAGGGGTCCTCAAGGTCGTCGCCACCACTCTCATGGCCACAGTCGGCGGCGCCGGAGGCCCGTTGCTGGGAACCGCCTTCCTCAGGGCCGCCCGCTCCTCCGACGCGTCCGCCTGGGGAACGGAGAACCTGGTCCGGGCGCTGGAGGAGGCCACCTCTGGCCTGGAGGCCAGGGGCCACACCACCAGTGGGGACAAGACCATGGCCGATGCCTGGCGCCCCGCGACCGTGGCCGCCAGGGAGGCGGCGGAGATCGGAGAGGATGAGGTCGGCGTCCTCTCGGCCGCCGCCCGGGCCGCCGCCGATGGGGCTCGGGATACTGAACCGCTTCAAGCGCGCCGCGGGCGTGCCTCCTTCCTGGGGGAGCGCTCCTGCGGGCACCGCGACCCCGGCGCCCAGTCCTCCGCGCTCATCTTCCAAGCCGCCCTCGATGCCGCCCGCGCCCGCTCCTTGGAGCCGATCATGGTGGTCGAGCAGGCCTGAACCGGGCGCCGCCATGGCCTTGGAGGGTCCGGACCCGTTATGGTCCATCCGGTCCCTCACCCTCCGACCCAGCAAGGAGCCCCCATGGCCAGCACGTCCACCACGTCCCAGACCGGCCGTATCCTCATCCTCATCAAGCCCGACGCCGTTGAGCGTCGCCTGACCGGCGAGATCCTGCGCCGCATCGAGGCCAAGGGGTACGCCCTGACCGCTTTGAAGATCCTGACCCCCACCGAGGAGATCCTCGCTGCGCACTACTCCGAGCACGTGGACAAGCCCTTCTACCCCGGCGTCGTGGACTACATGACCTCCGGCAACGTAGTGGCAGCGGTTGCCGAGGGCCGGCGCGTCGTCGAGGGCGTGCGCAGCCTCATGGGCCCCACCGACCCCACCACGGCCGCCCCCGGCACCATCCGCGGCGACCTGGGCCGCGACTGGGGGACCCCCGCCATCCTCAACCTCGTCCACGGCTCGGACAGTGATGAGTCGGCGGCTCGTGAGATCGCCATCTGGTTCCCCGAGCTGGCCGACTGACCTGGTCCGCCTCGGCCTTGGGCCCGCACGACGACGGTGCGCCTCCACCGCGGGGAGGCGCACCGTCGTCGTAGGCGCGAAGGCTGTGATCAGGCCTGCTTGGCCCGGCCCAGAACCTCCTTGAGCGGCACCCGGGCGCCGGTGCGGGTGACGGCCCGGGTGTAGATCGCGGCCGCCGCATGCACCAGCAATGGCAGGAAGACGAGCGCAATCGCCAAGGCGATGACCTGCTCGGTCCACGAGGAGACCCCGAGCACCAGGCGCGCGGGCATCATGAATGGCGCGAAGGGCGGCAGGAAGGCCAGGACCCTGAAGGTCATGCTGTTGGCGTCCCCGGTGGCCATCAAGAAGCTCAGAACATAGGGGACCATCGAGAGCATGACCAGGGGCATGCTCACCGAGCTGACGTCCTCCTGCCGGCTCACGAGCGAGGCGGCAGCCCCGAAGGCGACCGCGAAGATCGCATATCCCACGATCAGCCACACGAGCATCGCCACGAGCACGCCGTCCAGGTTGAGGTTGATATTCGGCATGACGCCGGTTGCCTTCGCGGTAACGACCCCGGCCACGGCGACGGCTCCGGTGGTGAGGAAGGATGCGATGCCGATCCCCAGGATCTTGCCGGCCAGCAGCGAGTTGGGCCGCACGCAGGCCAGGAGGATCTCCACGATCCGGCTGGACTTCTCCTCCACCACGCCCTGGGCGATGAACTGGCCCCCGCCCATGATGGCGAACAGCAGTAGGACGTCGATCGTCAGGAGGATCGTGTAACGCGGGCCGAAATCGGCGGCGTCGCGCTTGGGGGAATCGAGGACCGTGACCTCCGGCTTGGCGGCGCTGAGCTGGGAGGCCACCTGAGCCGGGTCCCCGCCCAGCGTCGCGATCTGCTGGCCCAGGGCCGCCTGCTGGAGGAAGGCCGTGACTCCTGAGACGACCGCGTCATCGACCGACTTCTCCACGGTGACGGTGGGGGCGGAGCCGGAGACGTCGAGGACCATGTCCACGTGCGGCGTGCCCTCGGGGGCGTCGTCGGCCAGGACATCCTTCGTCTCCCGGCCGGAGACGTCAACGACCTCGATGGCCTCCCCGTTGGAGGCGACCACCTTGTCCAACCCGGTGGCCTGAGCGACCGGGACGCCCTTAAGGCCGAGCCGGTAGCCCTCGTTCTGGCTGGAGGTGTAGAGCTTGACGCCGATGATGCCGCCGACGGCAGCGATGAGCAGGACGAGGGTCAGGATAATGGTGGACTTCTTCATCAGGTGTGCGCGGAGCTCGCGGCCGGCGACCAGAGTGATCTCCTGACGGCGGGCGATGGGGGTGGTCCGGGCGCTCATCGGTGCGCCTCCTTCTTGTCCGTCTTCTTCTGCGTCGGGTCGTTGGTCTCGTCGGGAGTTGCGGGTGCCATGAGGACCTCCCGGAAGATGTCGGTGAGCCGGTGGCGCACCGGGCCGAGCTCGCGCACCGTCCCCAGTCGCTGCGCGGCGCGCAGCAGCTCTTGCTCATCCCCACCCGCCGCGGTGATGACCAGGCGGCCCTGGCCATCGATCTGCGCGTCCGGATCATCCAGTCCGTCCAGAGCGCCGGCCTCCGGTGGGGCAGCGCCCGGCGGCGGCTCGACGACCACTCGCCAGCGGGGTGTCTCGGTGGCCTGGAGCTCGGGGATCGTCCCGTCGGCCACGAGCCTGCCCGAGCGGATGATGACCACCCGGTCGCACAGACGCTCGACGACGTCGAGCTGGTGGGAGGAGAACAGCGTGGGCACGCCCGCGGACGCCCGCTCCAGGAGGACCTGGCTCATGACGTCCACGGCAACCGGATCCAGGCCGGAGAAGGGTTCATCGAGGATGAGCAACTCGGGGTCGCTCACGAGGGCGGCGGCCAGCTGGACGCGCTGCTGGTTGCCCAGCGACAGGCTCTGCACCTCGTCATTCCGGCGCTCCTCAAGTCCCAGGCGCTCGGTCCACCGGTCTGCCGCCGCCTTGGCCGCGGAGGCGGACAGCCCGTGCAGACGAGCCAGGTAGACGAGCTGCTCGGCCGCCTTCATCCGGGGGTAGAGGCCCCGTTCCTCGGGCATGTATCCGATGGCGCGCCGTGTGAAGGCGTCCACGGGGGCGCCCTTCCAGGTCACGGCGCCCGAGTCGGCGGCGAGCGATCCCATGATGATGCGCATCGTGGTGGACTTGCCGGCTCCGTTGGCGCCGACGAAGCCGACGATCTCGCCGCCGGCCAGTGATAGGGAAAGGCAGTCGAGGGCCTGGAGGCTCCCGAAGCGTTTGGAGAGGTTGGACAGTGTGAGCATCGTGGCTCCTTGGGTCTCGAAGACGAGAGTCGGATGAGGGAGACGTGCGAACAGCATGTCTAGCTCCCTTGACATGGAAAGTCTGCTTGTCCTGACTCAGGATGTCAAGTCCCTTTGTCGTTTCTATCGTCGTCGTGGCCGTTCGCGCTGTTAGGGTGGCACCCGTGCACCTCAAGACGTTGACGATCAAGGGATTCAAGTCCTTCGCCTCGTCAACCACCCTCCGCCTGGAGCCCGGCATCACCGCCGTGGTCGGCCCCAACGGCTCGGGCAAGTCTAACGTCGTCGACGCCCTGACCTGGGTGATGGGGGAGCAGGGAGCCAAGAACCTGCGCGGCGGCTCCATGGCCGACGTCATCTTCGCGGGCGCCGGCTCCCGTCCGGCCCTCGGGCGGGCCGAGGTCTCCCTGACCATCGACAACACCGACGGCGCCCTGCCGATCGACTACACCGAGGTCACCATCTCGCGCACGCTATTCCGCGGTGGCGGCTCGGAGTATCAGATCAACGGCACCCCCTGTCGCCTCCTCGATGTCCAGGAGCTCCTCAGCGACACGGGCCTGGGGCGCCAGATGCACGTCATCGTCGGGCAGGGACAGCTCGACGCCGTCTTGAGCGCCACCCCCGACGACCGCCGCGGTTTCATCGAGGAGGCGGCAGGCGTCCTCAAGCACCGCAAGCGCAAGGAACGCGCTCTGCGCAAGCTCGACTCCATGGCCGCCGATCTCGCCCGAGTCTCCGACCTCGCCCAGGAGCTGCGCCGCCAGCTCGGCCCCCTGGCCCGGCAGGCCGCCATCGCCCGGCGCGCCCGGACTATCCAGGTCGAGGTCCGTGACGCAAACGCCCGGCTGCTGGCCGACGACGTCGTCCAGGCCCAGTCCCTCCTGGAGGCCGGCGACGAGGACAAGGAGGCCCTGGCCAAGCGCCGCCGCTCAGTCGAGGAGGCCGAGCGTGTCGCCCGGGCACGCTTGAGTGAGCTGGCCGCTGTCGAGACCACCTCCGCCCAACGCCTCGCCCGAGCCGGTGGCATCTGGGAGGAGCTCACCGGGGTGGCCCAGTCCCTCGGTGCGCTCGCGGACGTGGCCGGAGAACGGATCCGGCTCCTGGCCTCAGCGCCCACCGCGAGCCACGGCACCGACCCCGAGGAGCTCGAACGGCGGGCCGAGGCCGCTGGCCGGGAGGAGGCCGAGCTCCTCGACGCCGTCGAGACGGCCCGCACGGCGCTCAGTGACGCCACTCGGGTGCGCACGGACGCGGAGACCGCTGAGAAGGCCGCAGACC
>ERZ773049.348-NODE-348-length-29459-cov-20.361039_pt1 | contig 29459 bp, 17 predicted proteins | sample MGYA00580633_ERZ773049 | MGnify/ENA primary metagenome ERZ773049 (study PRJEB29015, sample SAMEA2737991) | human oral metagenome | biome: human oral; feature: human-associated habitat; material: dental | place: China | collected 2066 ...
CTCATGTGTGTGCGGCGCGTCTGTGGGGTTTAGTTAGGTTTGGCTATATTCTACCGGTTAGTGGGAATGATGACACCTCTTCCTTACGGTAACCCGACACAGCTGGTGGCGCATGTTCTTGGCGGGAGCGTACCGGAACGGGGTGGGGTATCCGCGACAATTGCGGATACCCCACCCCGTTCCGGTACGTTAGCTAGGGCTTGATGCTACTTTGAGTCTGAGTCGCCCAGGGTCACCTGAATTTCCTTGACTTCTGAACCTCGTTGCACCTTAAAGGTGGCTTTTGTATTCGGGGCCATGGAACGCACAGTACCGTTGAGCTCTTCGTCAGCTTCAATACGGTGCCCGTCTACTTCAACCACCACATCCCCCTTCTTCAGCCCGGCCTTATCAGCGGGGCTGCCGCTAGAGATATCGGTGAGTTCCACACCACCCTCGAACAGCTTTGACTTGCCGTTGTCGGTGGTGGCGCCGGTGGTTTTCACACTCGCCCCCAGGTACCCGTGGGATGCTTTTCCTTTGGCAATAATCTCGTCAGAGATACGTTTTGCATAGTTCGAGGTGACGGAGAACGACATACCAGCTGCCGCACCACCATCGGTGCTGCGGTGTCCCTGTGTATTAATACCGACCAGCTCCCCGCGGGTGTTCACGAGGGGGCCACCCGAGTTGCCGTGGTTAATCTCGGCGTCGCTTTGGATCATGGGGATGTACGCGGTTTTCTTATTATCTGCGGGCATCACGCGGGAGGCGCTGGCGACCACCCCAACCGTCACGCTGTCACGGTGATCATAGGGGGAACCGAGCGCGACCACCTGGTCACCGGGAACAAGCTTGGATGAGTCGCCGAAGGTAATGGGGGTCAGCTCAAGCCCCTTGGGGTCAATCTTAACGACCGCAAGGTCAGATGCCGGGTCGGTTCCCACAATCTTCGCCGTGCGAACTGTACCGTCGTGTAGCCGCACCTCCACCTGATCAGCTTTTGTGGAGTCGTCAGTGACCACGTGATTGTTAGTGAGGATATGCCCGTTAGTATCTAGAATCTCGCCGCTACCGGTGCCTGAGCCGCTGCCAACTTTTACGCTCACAGTCACAGTTGAGGGAAGCACCTTTTTGGCGGTTTCAGTGATTACCGTCGGGTCTGTGGAGTTCAGGTTACTGCTGCTTGTAGTGCCGGAACTTTTGGACGCACTGGAACTGACGGCGCCAGCTCCGCCACTGTTTGAGGCAGCAATACCGCCCCCAACCCCCGCACCTACACCGGCGCCTACGAGAGAAGCCAATAGAGCCGCTGTAAGGACCACACCAGTACTGTGTTTTTTGGGTTCGCTCGGCTCAGAACCGGGGTGCTCATTCTTGGGGTACTCGTTCTCGTTATTACCCGAACCCGGCTGGTTTTGCGCGTAAGCATGCTGCTGCTGGTTTTGAGAATAGCCACGGTTCTGCCCGTACTGTTGGTTGCTGTATTGAGGCGGGTACTGCGCACCGTTATAGCCGCTTTGCTGGCCGCCATAGCTCTGGTTCCAACCGGGCTGAGTCATGGGTGTTTCCTCTTTCGTCACGTAAGGTTTCTATCATTTATGTTTTCGAGCGTGAAGCTGTTGCGGGGGTTGCCTCGCGGTAGCGTCGTTGTTTCGCGAGCGCTTGTCCTTCTCAAGAGTAATGGGCCGTTCTGCACGAAAACGGAAGAATTACTATAAAGCCGCCCGGAGTTTGCTGGGAACTATCTGTGAACCATAGGGTGTTTACCTTTCATTTCTTACACCCTTGCTGTACAGGTGTCATTAAGGGCATGTGCCGGAAGCGCCTACTACGCTATATTTTACGTTTTTTCGCCGCGTGCCGCAGCAGATTTTCCAGTGTTCTCACATATCATATAAATACCGATAGATACTAAATAATCTTATATTGGAGCATCGCATGAGAAATCTTGCCCGTAAAACTCTAGCCGCTGTAGTAGTGGCAATAACACTATGTACCGGGCTTTTCGTGTCTGGTTTTGGCGTTTCTACGGCGCAAGCACAACCGGTGTTCAACGCATCTCTTGATCCGAAACGTCCCGTAATAGATAAAAGCGGGGCGCTTGATAACCTTGCGTCAGGACTTAAAAACGAACTCACACAACAACTGGCCAGGGCTAATAGCCTACACGCAAAAGGTGCCTCCAGTGGTAAGGAATACAGCATCTTTATGGTGGTTGTTAACGGCACTGATTCTCTTACTCCGCAGCAGTGGGGCAAAGAATTCCTCTCGCATAACCATGCCCCAACACCCTCTGTCGTACTTGTGATTGATTCTTCTCAGCAACGCGGCGGTATTGCCAGTAATGACCAAGCATTCCTCACAGACAAAGGCGCAGACTTACTATATGTACAAAACAACACCGATATCCGTAACAGCCCTAACCCTGAACTCGCTATACGGTTCCATGTAGGCGAAGGCTACTACGGTAGCGCAGGACGTCAATTCGCAAGTTTGCTATGGAACTTTCAGGGGCTGCAAAGCGATAGCGAAATCCCTGATTCGGTAACTGCAGAAGCCAATGATTTTACCAACGGCAACAATACGGTTCAGGTACTTATTATCGTACTTATAGTGATTGCGGCTGTGGTCATGATCGCCGTTGTTATTACGGTTATCTTTCTTCTCAGGCGACAGAAAAAACACGACCTTCTCCTATCACAAACCCACGCTGAGAAGATGCCCCACGGCATTCCACCGGTTTCAGCTTCCGACCCGCATCAAAACAGTGAAACATAGAAGTCACCCGGTACGAACCGTTTGTATCCTCACTACCCATATACAGGCGGTTAAGGGTCTTGCGAGGATATCTAATCCCTTTCCTACATATGGGGCATACCACTATAGATGAACGGTTAAACCGTAGCTGGGAGTTCCCTCAGAGCCGTCTTGGTGAACACCTGCAGGCAGTGACTATTTGTATTAGGCCGGTAAGATGGGAGGAAGGTGCGCACAGTGCGTGCCATTGTTCTCGAGCTATGTTTAAACGGGAGCGTAAGGTACCAGGAAGGGGCCCTCCTTTGACGATATTGTCTGAGCAGAATACGAGTACTCGACCGGCTGCTTTCTCACCCCGTGTGTGCCTCCGCCGCGTCCTATGCGTAGGTGCCTTAGCCTTTGGTGCAACCGTGCTGCCAGTGGCTGCCCCTCTTGGTGGGTCCTCGTTCGTTCTCCCGTCTGCTTGGGCGCAGGAGCCTATGAGCATCACCGGTACGACGGTACTTGATAACACTTCGGCGCTGGGTGATACTGCCGATTTGAAGAAGAAAATCTCTGACCTTTCAAAAAACCATAAGGTCGATCTGCACGTTGTCACTATTAATAAGTTTGAGAACCCTTCGTCTTCTAGTGAATGGGCAAAGGCGCTCGCTAAGAAGAATAATTGGGGATCGGCTGATGCGGTGCTGGTAATAGCTACAGAATCGCGGCAGGCGTACTTTATTGCCGGTAGCGAGAAGACTCTTTCTTCTGAGCAGCAGTCGAAGGTGTATCAGGACTATGTGAAACCCAAGCTGCAAAGTGGCGATTACAAGGGCGCAGCCGCAGCAGCTGTTGAGGGTATTGATGCGCAGAAGTCCGGTGGCTCTGGTGTGGTGATTGGCGCCGTTGCAGTCGGTACGGCAAGTGTTGCGGCTGTTGGCGGAACATACCTGTACCGCCGCCGCAAAAAGTCAGCTGAGGCTAAGAAAAGCGGGGTTAATAAATACGGGTATCCCACGGTACCGCAAGCCACGATTGAGGAGTTGCAGACCCGAGCGGGCGCTTCCCTTGTGCAGGCCGATAATACGCTGGTGCGTTCACGCCAGGAAGTTGAGTTCGCACGCGCCCAGTACGGGGATGCACAGGTCGCCGAGTTTGAGAAGGAAATTGTACGCGCCGATGAGCTGATGAAGGCATCATTCCACCGGCAGAAGCTTCTGGAGGACGATGTTCCTGATACCCCGGCGGAGCAGCGGGCATGGCTGGGAGAGATCATTGAGAATTCCCGCCAGGTCACTGAGATGATGCAGGCTCAGGAAGAGAAACTCTCTTCACTTCGCAACCTTGAGCATGATGCCCCCGCTGCTATTGAAAAGCTTCAGCTGGGCCTTCCTGAACTGGATCAGCGAATTGAGGCGGTACAGCATACCTACTCGCAGCTGCAGGAGCGTTACCTGCCGAGTGCTCTCGAACCGGTGAAGGAAAACATGGCGCTCATAGAAGCCAACCGTACCCTGCTGCAGCAGGAGCTTGACCAGGCTAATACGCTGTTGGGCACCTCCCGTTCTGAGGCTGTGGTGCATCTACGCTCCAGTGAGGAGGCCGCCCAGCAGGTGGCTAAGCTTGCGGAGGCCGTGCAGAACCGCGCTGGCGAGTTGGAGACAGCTCAGAATAATCTGTCTACTGACCTGCTGAGCGTGCAGCGTGATATTGCGGAGGCCAAGAGCCTGGCCGCTTCGCAGAATAAGGATGATCTTCAGGCGGTTGCTGCGGGGATGGAAGCGGTACTAGGAGAGGTACGTCAGCAGTCAGAGGCACGCCCGAACGACCCGCTGGCCCTTAACGAGCAGCTGCGGCAGCTCACGAGTGAACTGGATAAATCAATGACCTCCCTCAGGGCTGATCGGGAGCGTCAGCACGCAGCAGAACAGAGCTTAGAGCGTGCTCTGCGTTCGGCGCGGGTACAGGTTGATAGCGCCCGTGATTTTATTGGGAACCGTCGCGGTGGGGTGGGCTCGCAAGCCCGCACCTACCTCTCAGAAGCAGAATCGCACTTGTCTGAGGCTCACCGGTTACGCACCACGAACCCGGCTTCCGCCCTTGATAGCGCAAACCGCGCTATTGCGCTTGCTACAGACGCGCAGAACGCCGCGAACCGGGATATGAACAGCTACTATGATGATCGAGGTGGTCGCGGAGGGTTCGATATAGGCGATAGCTCCCTGGCGAAAGGGATGCTTCTAGGCACCATTTTGGGGTCGCTGAGTTCCGGTTCCGCGCACGGACACTCTGGCGGTGATTCTGGCGGATTCTTTGGCGGCGGTGGCTTTGACTTCGGTGGTGGCGGCTTCGATTTCGGCGGCGGCGACTGGGGCGGTGGCGGAGGAGACGGCGGATCGTTCTAGACCTTTAGTATTTTAGGGTTTGCTTGCTTCCGCAGTGCTTCTTATTATGGAGCGCTCACGCAGGTGTTTCCCAGCGATTTTTCAGATAGGTACTCGATAATAATGTGTGTGCGCGCACGGTAAGTGAGGAGGGAAGCCCTCCCCCGGTGTGGCCGCAGGATAAGGAATACAAATGGTAAAGCAGTCCATTTTCGGTCGTATTGCTCAGCTGGCAAAAGCTAACATTAATGCGCTTCTAGATGCGGCCGAAGACCCGCAGAAGATGCTCGATCAGATGGTGCGAGACTACACGAACAACATTGCTGAAGCTGAAGCAGCTGTGGCGCAGACCATCGGTAACCTGCGTATGCTTGAGCAAGACCATGCTGAGGATGTACGTGACGCCGCTGAGTGGGGCTCAAAGGCTCTAGCAGCTTCCAATAAGGCTGATGAGTTCCGTGCCGCTGGAGATACTGCCAACGCTGACAAGTTCGATAACTTGGCGAAGATCGCTTTGGGCAAGCAGATGCAGGCCGAGAAGGAAGCTAAGACCGCCGAACCTCAGATTGCTGCTCAGACTGAGGTGGTTGAGAAGCTCAAGGACGGCCTGACGAAGATGCGCGCCAAGCTGGATGAGCTGAAGGCAAAGCGTGATGAGCTGAACGCACGTCAGAAGACCGCCGCCGCTCAGACCCAGGTGAACGATGCCCTGAAGGCATTTGACGTCATGGATCCGACCAGCGAAGTGTCCCGTTTTGAGGAGAAGGTGCGCCGTGAAGAGGCACGTGTGATCGGCCAGCAGGAGCTTGCAGCTTCTTCGCTGGATGCCCAGTTCAACGACCTTGAAGAACTTGGCCGCCAGACTGAACTTGAAGCCCGCCTTGCGGCGCTCAAGAGCAAGGGTAACGGTGGCGCTATCGACGCGTAAGTTACCTTTTTGACCCGGTGGTAACGGGTGGGGTGGGGTTCCACGTAACTGTTCGTGGGCCCCACCCCTTATATCTGCCCGCATTCAGGCACTTGCGCTCCCAGCCGTAGAACCGGCTGGGTTACCTAAACCTGTTGAAATCGTACTAGCTCAGGTTTGCGTAGCGGTATAGGAACGCCGCCATCGCGTTACGTTCGGTCGGTGCGCCGGGACGGAAGGTACGATCAGGCCATCCGGTGGTGATCCCCTTAGCCGCCAGCCACTGGATTTCCTTGTAGAACGGGTTGGAGGTGTTCACATCAGCGAATCGCTGCGATCCGGGGTTGAATGCGGGTGAGCCGTTAAACCGGTAGAAAAACGCGGCCATTGCCTCCCGGCTGACTGCTTCGTGGGGACGGAATGTGCCATCAGCCCAGCCGGTGGTAATACCCTGCTGGTACATCCACACGATTTCCTTGTATGCGGGGTGCTGCACCGGTACGTCAAGGAACGGCGAAATGGCGGGCAGGTTCACCTGCGGGGATCCAGCCAGACGGTACAGGTAGGCGGCCATGGAGGCGCGGTTCACCTTCGCATGCGGGCGGAAAGTACGGTCAGCGTACCCGACCATTAGACGTTTATCGGAGTTCCAGCTGATTTCATTGTAGAAAGCGCTCCCCTCAGAAATGTCATTGTATCCGGCACTCATACGGTACCCGCCCATATCGAGGGACTGCGCCAGGATATGCGGCAGGTCGTAGTCGTGGTGCGAAAGGTTGGGGATGTACCGCAGCCGGGTGTTAAACCCTTCCTGGGTGTAACGGTTATAACCGGTTTCCACGGCGGTGCGGGCGCTCCAGGTGGGCGGGTTTGTGGAACCGGAGGTGTCTTTCTCGCCCACCCACCAGTACATAGGCTGAGATTTAATGTGCTGCGGGGCTTGGGTCTGCATGCCCGTGTTTGAGCCCCCAGCGACCATAATGGACCCGCCACCGGTTCGCCAGCTCCCCTGCCGGTCTGCATTCAGCTCGTATGTGATGAACTCAGCCCCGCCGGAGTAGCCCATCGTCCACACCCGAGAAGGGTCAATACCGGAATCTGCAATGAACTTCTGCGCGAAGCTGCGGAAGTAATCGCCATTAGCGTCTTGGTTTTCCCACCAGGTGATCCCATCACCCGAGGCGTTCTTATCCGGTGAGATAACGGGCACAAACACCATATTACGGGCGTTAGCGATACGCCCCATTGCGGCGAGCATACCGTTATTGGGGCTGTGCACCTTGGAGTCTTTTGCTTCCCAGTAGTCGCCATCGACGTAGAAGACCACACCTACCGGCTGCGACCAGTCAATCCCGTTAGCGTAGACATGATACTGGGAGCTCAGCCCGTTCGGGGCGGTGTAGCTACGGTAGGTCCCTGAGGCGACAGCCGCCTGTGCGGGAACAGTCAGGGTGCTACCGATAATAGCGGGAATGGTAATGGCTGCAAGAGCCCCAGCCCGCACCTTGTTTTTAAGGTTCACGTTATTCCTTGGGTTCGTAGATATTAAGTTGTGATATGAACTTGTGTATGAGCTAACTGAAAAGGTGAAATGTTCAGGTTCCGGTTCCGCCTTAAAAAGCGTCAGGCCCGGACTGCAAAAATAGGCCCCAAAGGGGAACCGCACATTTCTAGTAGATAAAAGTACCAGTAGAACGCGAGTCTGCAAACAACGCTGAAAGCAGCCTCATCGAAGCAGATCTGCATCTTCGCTAGATAGTTACCTGCATGTATTTTTATCCGTTAAACACAACTTGAGGGTTTGGTAAACTCTCTGCTGCTTTAAAGTTTCGACACTTCAATATATTTTCTTTAAACATCAACTGCAAAAAGAGTGAGGCCTCGTAAGGATTCATTGCAAGAGGCACGCAGCCTGTGTGAGAAACAACACCGCGTATTGCATATTTATTACCGATGGAGGAGAAGCTTCCGAAGGCATAAAACAGCAGGTCAGGGCCATCATCCACCATTATGCTCTCATCCAACTGCCCCCCCCCGATAGGGTAAAACAGCTGACATTCCCTGGCTCCACTAGAATAGCCTATTGCCCAAAAAAGAACCGATACCGGAATCTGTAATAAACTTCTACGCGAAGCTACGGAAAAATAATCGTTTTCCAGCTTCTCTATAGGTTAACGCCGCCGAGAGAAGCCGCTTCTGTGAACAGCCACCTGGGTTATTACCATTCCAGATGACAGGTGCGAACCCCAAAACTTGCGCACAAAAAAGCTCCCGAAGTCATATGACTTCGGGAGCTTACACGTTGCGGGGGCAGGATTTGAACCTGCGACCTCCGGGTTATGAGCCCGGCGAGCTACCGAACTGCTCCACCCCGCGGCGACTTATAAGACTATACACGGCGCGCCGCGCATCCTCAAATCGAAACAGCCACATGAGAGAAAAAGCACACAATTAGCCGGGTACAGGCTCGTACTAAGACGTAAGGAAGGTCCCGGCCAGTAATCTAGCCGGGACCATCCCATTGCGAGCCTCCCCGGGACGCCGCCGCTACTGCCGTGAAGCCGAAGCGCTGGCGCTTGCCGAAGGGCGAGCCGCCGAAGCAGAAGCCGCTGGGCTGGCAGAAGGTGACGATGAGGCACCAGAACCACCCTGTGAAGACTGCTTCCCTTCAATCTCCACAGCCTTCTGCAGAGCATCGTTCAGGCGCTTCTGGGCCTCCCCATAGGCCGCCCAGTCGCCCTTCTTCATCGCCGCATCCGAATCTTGCATAGCCTTCGCCGCGTCCGATAGGGCCTGCTTCAACGAACCGCTAGTGGTATCAGCGCCCTTAGACTCCCCCGCCTTGGATGAAGAATCCGCAGGCTGAGAAGCATTCGAACCGGTCGGCTTATCAATCTTCGCCCCCGACGAGCCACCAAACACCTGGTTCAACGCCTCCTCAAGCGAAGGCGCAAAACCCACCTTATCGCCGAAACTCACCAGCACACGCTGCAGGCGCGGATACTTCGCGTCCCCGCTAGACTGCACGTACACCGGCTGCACATACAAAATACCGCCAGCAACCGGCAAGGTCAGCATATTGCCGTTAATCACCTCGGACGAGCCGCGCCGCAGCAGGTTCAGCTGGTTCGACACCTCAGCATCAGAGTTGAAAATATTCTGTGCCTGCCCGGGGCCAGGAACCACCGACGAGCGCGGCAGCTCCAGCAGCCGCAGCTTACCGTAGTCCGGGCTGCGCTCCCCATCCTTACCGGTGCCAGCATCGCCATTAGCAGCCAAGAACCCGTACATGACGTTCCGTGAGTTCGAATCACTCTGCTGCGGAATAAACGAAGAGGTCAACGAGAAATGAGCCTGCTTATCACCGGGCATCTGAAGCGACAGATAGTACGGCGGGATCGGCCTGCCGCTATCGTTCGTAGGATCATTCGGAATCGACCACACGTCATCGCCCGCGTACAGGCTGTGGGCGCTCGTCACGTGGTACTTATTCAACATGCTGCGCTGAACACTGAACATGTCATTCGGGTACCGCACATGGCTTATCAGCTCAGCACTCATTTCCTTATAGCTTTTCACCGTGCCGGGGAACACGCCACGCCACGCCTTCAGAATCGGGTCATCCTCATCCCAGGCATACAGATTGACCGACCCGTCATAGGCATCAACGGTAGCCTTCACCGAGTTACGGATATAGTTCATCGAATTCCCCCGGCCCTGCGAACCCGAAGAATCCTGCGTATTACCCTGCGAATAGGGGAACTGGTTAGTGGTCGTATAACCATCCACAATCCACACCACACGATTATTCACAATCGCCGGGTACGCCTTCGAATCAACCTGCAAATACGGGGCAGCCTTACGCACACGATCCATCGGATTACGCTCATACAGGATCTGCGAGCCATCACGCACCGCATCCGACAGCAGAATATCGGACGACTGGAATTTAATAGCGTACGAGAGACGGTTCAGCCACGAATCCACGCGCGGCCCGCCGCTACCCGTAAACGTGTACTTCGCGTCTGCACTGTTTGCCTCATCAGCAGACTGCGGGCGGTCAAGCTCAAGCTGATCCCCGTTGCCGCCCACAATCGAATACTGCGGTGAGCTCATCCCGAAATAAATACGCGGCTCATAGTTCTCAGAAATCACGCCGGTTGCTTTAATCCCAGACTGCATAAACTTAGGATTACCATTAGCCGGATCCACCTGGTTACCGTACGCGGCAATCACACCATACCCGTGCGTGTACACCACATGGCGGTTATACCAGGACTCCCCCGAAGTCTGCGACGGGTTTAGCTCACGGGCGGCAATCACCGTATCCTGGGTTTTCTTATCAATCGAGTACCGGTCCACCGCAAGATTCGTATCAAACCGGTAATACGGGCGGAACTGCTGCATCTGAGCAAACGCCGAAGACACCACGTTCGGGTCCAATAGGCGAATATTCTCAATCGTCGGGCTCGACCCGGAAAGACCACCCGCGGCAGTATTAATCGTGGCATCATACGGGGTGGTCTCAACCTTATCCAGCCCATACGCGTAGCGGGTCGCATCAATATTTCGTTGAATAAACTCAGACTGCGCCGCCTGCTCATTCGGAACTACCTGGAACCGCTGCACAATCCACGGGTACACCCCGCCAGCCACCAGCGCCACAATCACCAGCATGGCCGTACCAATCATCGGCAAACGCCACCGGTGCGTCGAGGCAGCCATGAGAAAAAACACCGCCACCAGCACCGCCGAAATAGCCAGAATGGCCTTCACCGGAATAATCGAGTTCGTATCGGTGTACATCGCCCCAGCCCAACGCCCAGACTGCTGCTGCACCGTAGTGTACCGGTCAAGCCAGAACCCCCCGGCGCGCACCAGTATGAATAGGAACAACAACACCGCAATATGGCGGCGAAAAGCGGGTGAAGTGCCCATACCGCCGGGCTGCACACGAATACCACCGTAAAAATAGTGCATCATGATGCCGCCCAAACCAGCGAGCACCAGCACCACCGAGAACAGCTTCACCAAAAGCTGCAGAAACGGCAGGGTAAAAACAAAAAAACCAATGTCCAGGCCAAACTCAGGGTCCTTCACCCCGAACTCTTGGTAGTTAAAGAAAAGCGCAACAGTATCCCACTGGGTGATGAACGTGGTCGCCACCAGCACCCCCAACACAGCAGGCAACGCCAGCAGCAAGGCCTTACGGATGCGCTCCACACTCCGGCGGTACTTGACCATGCTGTCCTCAAACGAGTGCTGCCCGAACATGTCCCGCAGCAGCTCCTCAGCCTCTGCCTGCAGCTCTCCCCGAGCAGACTGGGGTTTCTCGGAGGTTTTCTCCTCAGACTCCGAGCCCTGCCCCTCCTGCTGCTTGGCTTTTTGCGGGTTCTCAGCCGCAGGGGCAGGCTCCTCGGCATGCTTCACCGCATACGACATAGAAGACCACAAAGGCACCGCCACCAGAAGGGCAGTCACCACGAACACCCCAGCCTTCAGAAGCGTCTCGGTCATAAAAACGCCGCCGAACCCCAGTTGACTAAACCACAACCAGTCGGTATACACCTGAGTGGCAAACACAAAAGCAGCAATAAGCGCCGCCACAATCACCAAGGTCCAGCCCAGCGGACCGAACCGGCGTTTGCGCCCGGCGCGATTCGGGTGCGCAGAAGCAGAAGCCGTCACAATACCCTCACAATACGGTTTAAAGATTCATTGAGGCTATTATCTCAAATCACCGGTGAGGTCGCACCGTTGCCGCTACGGCGCACAACGCCCTTACCCGCAGGTGGGCAGACCGTCCGTATGGATACCTTTATCCCGAATACGCTCCAGCGACTGCACCGCCTGATCCAGGTTCTCAACAGCCACAATCTGCATCTGCTGCCTTTGGCCGTTAGAGTCCCTATACTTCAGCAGCTCCGGGTTACTCTTGCGCATCTCGTTCACATCAGAGCAGTTCTCCTTGGGCACCAAGAAAACCGCCACGCCCTTATCCCCGGCGGCAATAATCTTATACTTCGCACCACCAATAGGCCCCACCTTGCCCTCAGCGTTAATGGTGCCCGTACCCGCAACATAATTCGACTCACTCAACGGGCCGGACGCCAGCAGGCTTTTCTCCCCCACCTTCTCAATAGTCCCCAAAGCAAGCATTAACCCGGCACTGGGGCCGCCCACCCCCTCGGTGTGGTACTTAATCTTTGCAGGCATCTCATAGTCCTGCTTCAAAGCCACACCCACACGCCACCGGCCGGACTCCTCATCCTTAACCGGAGTTAACGTGTGCTCCTGCTGCGCGCCATCACGCTCAACCGTCAGCTTAATAGGTTTACCCTCTGAAGCCTGGGTGGCATCAACCATGCTCTTATACCCCTTCAGCGGCTCATCATTCACCTTCAGAATACGATCCCCGCCCTTAAGCACACCCTCAGCCGGGCTCTTCTCAACAGTCTGCAGCACCGTAACAGTCTCCGTCACCGGAATCTTCAGATAGTGAGCCGCCGCCACCTGCGCCTGAGTCTGCGAATCAGCCATCTGGGACGTACTCGCGGAATTCGCCTGATCATTCGAAACCCGCGGGTACAGAATCTCGGTAGGCACCACCAAATACTGTTTACCGTCCAGCGACGCCCACCCATTAATCGCCTCAATACCGCTCAGCGGCGTGTACGGCCCACCCGAAACAGACACCGTCGTCATGTTCAGCTGCCCTTTAGTTGCGCGCTCGCTGCCGCCTTCAATCGAGATAATGTCCTGCCCCTCATGCTGCCCCAGCACATTAAACATGGGGCCTGGGCCTTCCATAACATAGCGGCTAGGCATCACAAACGCCCCAAGAATCAGGCAGAACGTTGCCGCGCCGCTGAGGGTGCGCACAGACCCTCCTCGCCTACGAAACGGCTTCTTAGCCCCATCTTTGGCACCTTTGCCACTTGTTTTGCTCGTAGATTTATTAGATGCTTTCGAAAAAAATGTGCGCTTACTCATGAAACTATAGGGTACCCGATTCTACAGCAGCCTGTCGCGGAAAAATATCACATCGGCACATTGGCTCGACCTCAAAGAACTCATCAACCGGCCCTTTAACGCTCGTACAGGCACAAGCCGACAGCAGGTGTGCTGTGGGCTTATTTCTGCTGCCTACTGAGGAAATTCACAGCTTCAAACGGTACCCTTGTGTGCGTGGGGTTTCTCTATGCCCGCGCACTGTACGATGGTACGAAGGGATACACAATGACTAATTCTCCAAACAATAACAACCCCGGCAACGGTGACTCGGGCGACGGCCGCGACCCCCTCGAAGACTTCCTCAAAAAAATGCAGGAATCAGGTTTCGACCCCAGCGATAACAACAACCCGCTGGGGGCATCATCATTGAACCCTGAAGACCTGAAAAACATGGGTCTGCCCTTTGACCCTTCCATGATGCAAGGCATCCTGGAACAGATGAACACCATGTTCTCGATTAACGCCACCCCCGGCAGCACCCCGGAACAGGGCGTGAACTGGACAGGGGTCAAAGACCAAGCCCGCCGCATGATCGCCGCCGACTCAGACCCCTCAATCGCAGAAAACCTGAAACAGGCCACCGCCGACGCCGCACACCTAGCCGACTTGTGGCTCGACTCAGTAACAGTTTTTGAACGGCACAATATTCCGGTGGAGGCGTGGTCAAAAGCCGAATGGCTGGATGCCTCCTTCAACTCGTGGCGTGAAATGGTTGAGCCAGTCGCCGCAGAGGTCACCCAGGCCATGGTGCTGCCCGGGGCCGATAACGTACCCGAAGAGCTCACCCAACTGCTGGGCAACAGCGGCTTTTTGAACAACCTCGGTTCAACATTCTTCGGTATTCAGATGGCCCAAGCCCTCGCCTCCCTCGCCAACGAGGTGTACTCCTCAACCGATATTGGGTTCCCGCTGGCCCCCGGGCGTACCGCCCTGCTGCCAAACGGGTTTAAAACCCTCGGCGACGAGATTGAGGTTCCCGCACAGGAAGTTCTGCTGTACCTGGCCGTGCGCGAATCCGCGCTGATTCGCCTGCACCGCACCAACCCGTGGCTGCGTGAAGACATTATGGCGCTGGTGAGCCGCTACGCCCGCGGCATCCGCGTGGACATGAACCGGATCCAGGATGCCGCCTCCCAGGTGAACATGCACGACCCCGAAGCCGTGCAGGAGGCCTTCGAAGGCGGCATGTTCAACCCGCAGCGCACCGAAGACCAGGAGCTTGCGGTTGAACGTCTGGAAGCTTTGCTGGCCCTCATTGAAGGGTGGGTCTCATTCGTTGCAGATCAGGCCACCCAGAACCTGCCCAAGGCGCCGCAAATCGCCGAGACTTTCGCGCGCCGCCGCGTTGAAGGCGGCCCCAGCGAGCAGGTATTTGAAACCCTCGTGGGGCTTGAAATTCGCCCCCGTATGGTGCGGGAAGCCACCGCATTCTGGCGTGACTACGACGAGAAACACGGGTTTGAGGCGCGCGACAACCTGTGGCTGGCGCCCGAAACCCTCCCCACCGCCAAAGAACTGGAAAACTTCAAAAAGTACGAAGACCGTGTCTCTGAACAGCTCTCGTTCGACGACGTCGATTTCGACTCGGAGCTCAAGAAACTGCTCGACGGCGGTTACGACGACAACAAATAAGTAAAACCTTTTTCATCATCCGCACGAGGCGGCGTTCCACACGGGAGAATCATATCTGCCGACACGGACGCCGCCTCGTGCAGATCCTTAACCCAATATTGCGTACCGCTACAAAGCACCGTTGAGACGCCCCGGGTCGGATATGCCCGCATCACCCAACCGTTCAGCGCCCTATGACTGGTCTTCGGGTCGGCGCTCATGAGCCTCCTGCGTGCGGGCAAACTCGATACCAGCCAAAAACGCCTGTGCCTGCGCGAGGCGTGGAAGACGATCCTGCAGCCTGTGAAACTGCGCATTATGGTGCAGCACCACAAAATGGCACAGTTCGTGGTACAGCACAGCATCAACCACATACTCCGGGGCGCCGGTGAGCGCATCAGAAATACGGATGCGCCCCGCACCCGGGGTGGCAGAACCCCAGCGGGTACGCTGGTTCGACACCCACCGGATCGACTCAGGTACCTTACCGGAAAGCTCCGGCAGATACTGCTCCACCAAGTACTGGGCCCGCGAAAGAAGGTACTCATCCGAAGCGAAATGACGGCGTTTACCCTGCGCGCGCCGGCGGGTACGCTGCACCCGCGGCAGCAGATCCACCAGATAGCCCCGAATCTGCTCATCCGTGCTGATATCAGGCACCAGCAGCCGAATACTGCCGTCATCGGCAGGTTGAGCCGTCACCGTGCGCCGCCGCCGAGCAGAACGCACCACCTCAACACGCGGGTGCTCCTCCGTAGCCGGAATAACCTCAGAAACAGGATGACGGGGCGTCATGGCTCCTCCCACACAACTCAGCCGCAGCAAGCGGTCACTAAGGCAAATACGGCGCCCGACGAGGACGACGTTTAGGGTCAATATCGTCCAGGAACCGGGACCGTTTACGGTTTCCCCGCCCACCCGCGGTACGCGAAAGAGACCAGCTCAAACACAGGTGCTTACGCGCACGGGTAATACCCACATACAGCAGGCGGCGCTCCTCATCCACCTCATCGCTAGTCTGCGCATACGAAATCGGCATAAGCCCCTCATTCAGCCCGCACAGGAACACCGCATCCCACTCCAGGCCCTTAGCAGAATGCAAAGACGCAAGAGTCACCCCATCCATAACGGGAGCATCCTGCGTTGCGATACGGTGCGCGAGCGCCTCCACCACCTCACGCATGCTCAACGGAGACAGCCCCTGCTCAGCGGGTGCCTGCGCAGCAATCTGCTCTTGGCGCTCGGCGTGTAAAGCATCAACCATAGACACCAGCGCCGCCAACGACTCCCACTTCTGCCGCACCGCACCCCCGGAGGTCGGGGCCTTCTCGGAATACCCCAGGGAAGAGAGCACATCCCGCACCAGAGACGGCGCATGCTCGCTGCCGTCCGTGCCCTTAGCGGAGCCGCGCAACGCCAATACGGCCTGCTTCACCTCAGGGCGTTCAAAAAACTGTTCCGCACCGCGCAGCTGATACGGGACACCCGCCGCGCTCAGAGCCGACTCGATCACCGCCGACTGCGCGTTCGTGCGGAACAGCACCGCGATCTCGCTGGCGGGCACACCGTCCTTGTTCATTAAATCCAGGATGTCCTCGGCGATCCCCTGCGCCTGAGCCTCATCATCGGCGTACTCAAACCACTCGCATTCCACCCCGGTCCCACGCTGAGACACCAGACGCAGCGGCGGTGCCCACGAAAACTCCGTAGAGTCCTTACCCGGACGGCGGGCCTCCAGAAGCCGGTTCGCCAGCTCCACCACCTGCGTATGCGAACGGTAATCCCGTACCAGGTTCACCGTCTGCGCCCCCCGGTAGCGGCGCGGGAACTCCAGCAGGTGGCGGCTCGTGGCACCCGTGAACGAATAAATGGTCTGGGAGGCGTCCCCCACCACGCAAATATCGGTGCGTTTGCCCAGCCACGCATCCAGCAGGCGCTGCTGAAGCGGTGAAACGTCCTGATACTCATCCACCACAAAGTGACGGTACTGTTGGCGGATAGTCGCCGCCAGCGCCTCATCCTCCTCAATGATGCCCACAGTCAGCAGCAGAATATCCTCAAAGTCGATCACGTTCCGTTCGTCTTTGAGCTCTTCGTAGGCGCGAAATAGCCGCACCATATTCTGTGCCGTGAGTTCAGCTGGCAGGGCCCGCTCCCTAAGGCGCGCCGCAAGCGTATCGGGGGTGAGCATCGAAACTTTCGCCCACTCAATTTCGGCGGCAATATCGCGCAGCAGCGCCCGGTCAGTGGTGATACGCAACCGGTTTGCCGCCTCGGTCAGCAGCGGGGCCTTATGGCCCACAATCTGCGGGAAGGTTCCCCCCACCGCCTGCGGCCAGAAATACCGCAGCTGCCGCAAAGCCGCCGAATGGAAAGTGCGGGTCTGCACACCTGCCGCCCCCAAAGACCGCAAACGCAGGCGCATCTCTTCAGCGGCACGCGTGGTAAACGTCAAAGCCATCACCCGCTGCGGAACGTACCGGCCAATAGCGATACCGTAGGCGATACGGTGCGTGATGGCGCGGGTCTTGCCCGTACCGGCGCCCGCCAGCACGCGCATCGGGCCGTCAAGCTCCGTCACCACACGCCGCTGATCCGCGTCCAAACCGGTGAGAATATCCTCGGCTGAGAGCATAGCGGGAGCTGAGGGGGACCCCTGCTCGGCCGAGGTGGGACGGGGCGCCTCACCCGCTGCAGCGCCAGCACCCCGAACGGGGCCGGGCACCCCAGCGGTACGGCGAGAGGGTGACGGCACATCAAACATGGAGGGGGTTTGCGCATCACTTGATGACGAGCCGCGTGAGCCCCCTCTGCTTTTTCCCCCGCCCATACAGGTGCCCCTTCTCCTTTATCGCCCACACCGGGTGCGCCAGCACGAAAGTAGTTACGGTGCGTGCCCCGCAGCCGAAATACCCGCCGCACGGACACGAAACATCCACGGTTCCCCATTGTATCCCGCGCACAGTACGACCGGTTAGAAACCCGCTGCCGACTCGCTCGCGGCGAAGCGCAAACCCCAAGAACACGGGGCGTGCCCCACGCAGATACCGTATTCGTCCCGATATTAGGTAACCTTAAAGAGTGACTTTATCTCCTCTTCAGTTAGCGGCCATCGTTTCGGCGGGCGTGCCGGGTATTTACCCTGTCGCCACCGCGGCTGCCCCCGAAGAATCCGCAGAATACGACACGGCGATCATCACAGACTCCGCCGACCGCAACTGGCGTGTGCGCGCACCCCGCAACCACGACGCCAGTATGCGCCTAGAAGCAGAGCATCAGGTGCTCCGTTCCTTCACCCACGGGCTGCGCGCCCGCCTGCCGTTTACCGTACCCACCATCGCCGGAACCGTACCGTACAACGGTATGAGCGTATTCGTGTACACCTATGTTCCCGGCACCCACCGCGACCTTGATGAACTGGCTCGTATTAACCGTGCCAACAACAGCACCCTCGCCACCGACCTGGGCAGGCTCATAGCCACACTGCATGTGATGCCTGAAGACATCATGATCGAATCAGACCTGCCCGTCTACTCCTCCCAGAACCTGCGCAGGCGTAAACTCTCCGAACTGGACAGGGCAGCCTCCACCCGCAAAGTACCGGCCGAACTGGTGGCGCACTGGCGTGCTTTCCTAGAACCCGGGCCTATTTGGGACTTCCGTACCCGCGTGGTGCACGGTAAGCTCGGCACCGAAACCATCAGCATCCACAACGGTACGGTGGCCGAAGTGAGCGGCTGGTCAGAAGTGCATGTGGGCGACCCCGCCCAAGACCTCTCCTGGCTTTTTGCCTGCTCCGACACCGCCTTCACAGATGAAGTGGTGCGGGTATACTCCTCACAGATGCCGCAGATGCCCGACCAGCACCTGGTAGAACGCGCCGAATTCTACGCCGAGTTCGCTCTGGCCCAATGGCTCACCCACGCGGTGGAATACGGGGACGCGCAAATGATCGCCCACGGCGAGCAGATGCTGCAGGCGGTCTGCGAGAACCTGCGTGACTCCGGGGAAATGCTCGGGCAGAACCAGCCGCTGCCGGAGCGGGCCGAAGGGCTGGAATAGCCCCGGCGTCTCGCGCGGGCGCTGGGTCGGCTAAGGCTCCCAATCCCAGCGGGTAATGATGCGCTCCAGCTGCGCCTCGGACTGCAGCCCGCCCGCAATATCGGAATCCCACACCGTCTGGTCAGACCCAACGTAGTAGAACGCCGCCCGCACATCCGCAGGGTCAACGCCCTGAATCTTGGCAAACGCCAGCCGGTACAGCGCCAGCTGGATGCGCTTATACCGCATCTGCTTGGCGGTGGGTTTACGGCCGGTCTTCCAATCCACCAGCTCCCAGCGTTCCCGCTGCCCCTGCTCGGTGCGCTCAACCGTGCGGAACACCGCATCAATACGCCCGCGCACACTCACCCCGGCCACATGCGTCTCAACCGGGTACTCGGCCCGCCAGATGGTGCGGTTCGCCCACTCACTCGCCAGGAACGTCTTACGCAGCGCATCAAGGCTGAGGGTGGTGTCAGTCTCGTCATCGGTGTAGAGTTCGTCGTCAAGGTCCAGCATGGGGTCGGCACCGAAATGGTTCTCAACCCACTCGTGGAAGAACGTCCCGGCACGCGCCGCCGCTGAAGGCTGAACCGGCACCGGGCGCACCATCCGCGCCCGCGCCTGCTGCGGGTTCTCGGCCAGTGACATCAGCTCGGAGGCCGACAGGTGCTCCGGTTTCGACGGGGCGGCGGGAGTGACCGCGCGCCGTGCCAACGCCAGCAGCAGCTCAACCTCCTGCTCCCAATCCTGAATTTCCTGCCGGGTGTGAGCATCGGCCTGTGGGGCGTTAGCACCCGGGGCAAGCTCAATACCGCCGCGGGCCACATTCAGGGCGGCACGCTCCACCCGAGCACGGCGGTCACCGGGGACGCTCACCTGCTGGGGGAGGTTCACGGCAGGGCCTTGCTGCTGTTCCGAAGGCTCCGCAGGGTGCGCATCGTCCGACTGCGCCCCGTAGCGCAGCTGTGCGCGCATCCCCTCGGTGAGAGCCTCATCAGATTCCCAGCGCCACACGGCGGGCCCATCCAGAGGATCGAAAGGCCACAAGGCCGTCAGCACGCTCCCCTGCTGGGGGTTCTGTTCCGCCCAAGCGGCCGGGGTGAGCAGGCGCTGCACGATCTGCGGGCGCACCCCCGAACGCGCCGGACGCTGATGCGCCGAAATTTTCATCAGTTCCTCATGGGCGAACACGAACTCGGCATCGGCGGTTTTACTCTTTGACTGTGCCGGTGCCCCGCCCTCACCGCCGCCGGGGGTATCACGGTCAAACGCCGCGAACTCGGCGGTAACATCAGCATCGGGGTGCGCCGCACGGTACACCCGGTGCACCGGCGGCAGCCGCAGAATACGCGCATTCTTAATGGGATCCGCCCCATCCGCTGAGAGGGCACGGGCAACGTTCGCGCAGGTGCTGGCTATGGCCGCATCCCGCGCGGGGCCATCCTGCGGGTCAGCAACGGGGGCGACGGAAGGCACCGGGGTGCCGTTGAGCAGCACCGCCCCCTGCGGAACCGTGTACCCCCAATCCCTGATGTCACGCCCGAACACTGCATCAATACTGGGGTCCGTCTCGCGGGCAGCCGACGGGACGTAGTACCCCGTCCCCAAGTACCCGGGGTACAGCCACGGCGCATGCTGAATCCCCTCATAGGGGGGCTGCGCGTCCCCCTGGGAGAACTGCACCAGCTCATTCCAGTAGGTGCTTGTTTTCACCGGCTTAACATGGGCCCCTGTCCACCGGCAGGTAGTGATGTACAGCAGGGACCGGGCACGAGTCATGGCAACATAAATCAGGCGACGCGCCTCAGCACCCGCATAATCATGCACCATGTCTTCGCCCTCTTCGACCGCCAGGTTCAGCTCACTAAAGGTTTCCAAGGCCGTGATTTCTTCGGGGCGCTCCAACGCCGGCGGCAGATAATCCTTATCGCCACGCAGCGGCCACGGCAAAACACCCGGTTCAAGACGCTGCCACATGCGGTGACGCTCGGCGCGGGCATCGCTCAGGCGCGGCAGGTACACCTGATCCCATTCCAGCCCCTTTGAGGCGTGCATCGTAAGAATCTGAACCGCATCCTGCCGCGGCTCTTCCACGGCCGGAGCCAGGCCGTTCTCGTGCTCAGCCGCCTCCTCAAGCCACGCCAAGAACCCCGTAAGGTAGCTGATGCCGCTGGCAGACAGCACAAACCGGCGGGCGGTGGGGGCATCCTCCTCGGCGGCGGTACCATCCGCCCCAGCATAGATCATGGCGTTAATACGCGGGGAAGTCGCCGCGTAGTTGGCGGCCACATCATGAAAAGCATCAAGATGCACCCGGGATGTATAACTATCCGAGCCTTCGTGGGATGCCAGCTCAATGTCGAGCATCATGACCCGCTCAATCTCGTACAGCAGAGTCCCCAAATCCTCAGTGGTGAACTGCCGCAAATACTCCAGCTCAGCCGCAAACGCCCGCAGACGCGCCAGCCCCTCAGCACTCAGACGGCGGCGGTGCGGTGAATAATCCGGCGGGTAGATCGGGTGCCCCTGCTCGTTAGCTTCCGGCAGGTGCTCTATCGCCTCAATCAACGACCCGTACTCGCTGAGGTCTTCCACAGCGAGCTTGCGGGCCTGCTCAAAGCTCTGCTGCGCCCGGCGCAGCTGCTCATCAGAAGTGCCGGAGACCTCCTGCCCCGGCTGCTGGGCATCGGCCCCGCTCACGTACCCGCGCTCCCGGACACGGGTGAGCTCATTCGACCACTCCCCCAACGCCAACAAGTCTGCGGTACCCAGCCGCCACCGTGCCCCGGCCAGCAGACGCACCAGCGCATCCGACCGGTTAGGGTCAGCCAGCACGCGAAGCATCGCCACCATATCAATCACCTCGGGGCGTTCCAAAAGCCCGCCCAAGCCAACCACCTGTGCGGGCACCCCCAGTGCCTCACACGCCTGCCGGATCGGTTCCATCTGGCTGCGGGTGCGGGTCAGCACCGCCATGGTGGGCATACCTGTGGGGTTATCCCGGAACCGGGCACGTTCAGCGGCTATTTTCTCGGCAATACCGCGCGCCTCATCAGCGTCGGTGGCGTACCGGGCCAGCTGCACCGAACCGCGCATCGCCGCCTCACCAGACTCACCGGGGCGGGTAATGACCGAACGCGGCCGCAAATCCGGTACCTTAGGCGGCTGAGACGCCCGCACCCACCCCGGCATAGTTTTAAGGGGCTCAGCGATGAGGTTCGCGGCATCCAGAATCGCCGTATCGTTACGCCACGCAACGGTCAAATACAGGGGCGTCTCATCGGCGGTGGGGAAATACCGGTAAAAACTGAACAGCTGGCCGTCAGATGCGCCGCGAAACCCATAAATTGACTGTTTAGGGTCGCCCACCGCCATCACCGGATGCTCCCCATACCCTGGGTGCTCCCCCTCAGCAGCACGTGTGCCGAATAAATCTGAGAAAAGCTGCAGCTGGGCGTGGGAGGTATCCTGAAACTCGTCCAGAAGCACCACCTTATACCGTTCCCTCTCCAGCTGCACCGCCTGAGGAACGTCCCGGGCGATACGGGCCGCTAAAGCAATCAGATCCCCGTAATCAAGCACCTGCATGCGTGCCTTCACCCGCGCGTACCGCTGCACCATGCGCGCCACAATAATCTTCGTCTGCAGCTGGCGCAGGGTATCGTTCGCGGTTTTTCGCGGCCCGGGGGTGCTCAACGACTCGTAGGCGGCAATCTGGGCGGTGCAGAACTCGATCACTGTCTGCGGGGCCACCAGATGCTCGGCGCACTCGCCAGCTAATTTCAGCACCTGCTTCACCAGATAAGTCTTCGACGCCGCCTCGCCTTTACCCCCCTGCGGAAGCTCGCCGTCCCAATACTGCACTATCTGCGCCACCAGCTGCCACGCCTGCGCGTCCCCCAGCATCTGCGCATCCTGCTCAATACCCAGGCGCAGCCCGTAGTCCTTCACCAGCGTATTCGCGTACGAATGGTAGGTGGATACCGTGGGTTCTGATGCCCCCTCCAGCAGCTCCTGCTCGGTGAGGTCTATGAGCTTTCGTTCACGCAGAATATTCAGGCGAGTCCGCATACGCTCACGCAGCTCACCTGCGGCCTTGCGGGTGAAGGTCACTCCCAGCACTTCATCGGCGCGCACAAACCCGTTGGCCACCAGCCACACCACCCGGTCCACCATGGTGGCGGTCTTACCGGATCCCGCACCGGCAATCACCAGACGCGCCTGCAGTGGGGATTCGATAATGCGAATCTGCTCATCGGTGGGCGGGTTTAGCCCCAGTTCCCGCGCGATCTCAAGGGCGCTGAGGATGCGCCTGCCCCCGTGGGAAGGCTCCCCGGCGGTACCCTGCCCGCCCCCCGGCAGGTGCTCATCACCCTGCAGCGTATCTGCGGGCGTGTGGGTTTCGGTGTGGTTATTGTTCATGCTCTGTTCTCTCACTTAGTACGCGCCCTACCTACCCCTGCGTGACCTGCCTGCCCTGCGGGCACAGCGGGCAGATTTCGGGTAGCCTGCATTTCTCGCCCGGGCGGTGCCGCGCCTGTATGAGGGCCCCTGCAATCAGCTCGGCGGCGCACCGGATCAGCTCAACAGCCCACTCATCGGAGTCGGGCTCAAGTGGGGGCTGTTCTTGCGGGCGGTTCTTGGCGGTTGGGGCGGTGCCGTCGCCCAGCTGTACGAGTGCCGCCCCAGCCGAACGGCGCCCCATAGCACGGTACACGTTATCGTCGCTGCCACCGGGTGCTCCGTCGGGGTGTGCGGCTGGTTCCGTTCCCAGTTCGCGGCTCATCGTGTCCCCTGCCCCGGCCTCAACCGCAACCTGGTAGGCGGCCAGCTGGGCGTGCTGGGAAATATCGGCTTTTGCGGGTTTGGTGCGCCCGGTTTTTAGGTCAACGATCATGTACCGTCCGTCCTCGGTGACCTCCAGCCGGTCTACCCGCCCCGAAATTTGGGCGTCGAGCTTCTCCCCGGGAACACGCACTTTAAAAGCGCCCTCAACCCCCACCAGGGTGCGCCCGTCTCCGGGCATAATTTCCTTAAAATACACGGCCAGTTTCTGAATCATTTTCTCGGCGCGGCGGCGGGTTTCCTCTCCCTCCCACGTCTTGGGCAGCGCCAGGGTGGTCAGACGCTCCTGAAGGACGGCACTGAGTGTCGCATAGTCAGCGGCGGGGTACTCCTCGGCGATAGCGTGGATGAGCGTGCCCAGCGACCGTGATGTGTCTGTTTGCGCCTCGGCCCGGGCGGCCGCCACAAACCAGTCAAGCGGAGACTTGTGGATCGTCTCAAGACGTGACGGTGAGATGGGGACCGTCAGCTTCTCGGGTTCTTGCCCTTGCCGCCGTCGCGGCGTGAATGCTGGCTCCTGAGTTGACAGCGGCAGCAGCCCCCACCACTGGCGTGGGTGGGCGCCGGGCACCTGCGCGTCGGCGAGGCGGTGCAGTTGGGCGGCGGCCGCGTGCGCAAGCGCCGGGTTATGCTCTTCAACGGTGGCGTTGCGGCGCAGCTGAGCCACGAGCGCGCGCAGGGTCATGGGGCGCCGCACCCGGGTCACCTCCCCGGCACGCACTTCGGGTACCAGGATGTCGAAGAATTCGCTAGGTGCCTCATCAGTGGATGAGACGGCGGTCAGCACGAGGCGCTTACGGGCGCGGCTAATGGCCGTGGCGAACATGCGCAGCTCGTCGTGGCGCACAGCCCGGATGCGATCCGCCATCCGCACTTTCTGCGCCGCCTCAACCCCCATTTCGCAGATGTCGCTTAGCTCGCCGGTGTTCAGGAGCGAGCCGCGCACTTTCGTATTAGGCCAGGTTCCTTCTTGGATACCGCACACGTACACGGTGTCCCACTGCCGCCCGGCGGCGAGGGCCGGGGTGAGGATTTCCACGGCGTCGTAGCGTTTCCCGCGGGCAGCGAGGGTGTCCATGGGGAGGTCTTGGGCATCAATGTAGTCAAGGAACTGTTCTGCGGATGAGCCGGGCATCTGGTCCACGAACCGGGTGGCGGCCTCGAAAAGCCCGATCATGGCGTCAAGGTTGCGGTGCGCCCGCTCGGCTTCGGGCCCGGTTGCGGCGCTGCTGTTCACCCAGGTTTTTTCTAGCCCGCTGGCCTGCCACAGGGCCCACAGCACGGTCTCGGCATTAGCGCCCGGGGCGTTGAGCGCCTGCTGGCCCGCCGCGAGCACACGGGAGACGCGGCGGATAGCGGTGCCCACCCCGTAGTCCGGCAGAGCTTCGGGGTTCAGCAGCGCCCCTAAGAGCAGATCATCGCTGGAGCGGCGCCCACCGGCACGCAGTTCGGCGGCGCGCAGCTGCTGGCGCAGGCGGCGCACATCCATGCTGGAGGCGCCCCCCAGCCGGGAGGTGAGCAGGGTGATAGCGTTGTGCGCACCGGAGGCGGGGTTCGTGCGGTTTTCTTCGGCCAGCACATCTTCAAGGCTTCGCCGGGCGAGTTTGGCCTCGTCCTCTTCTGCCGTGGTGTGGGAGGCGTTGGCAATTGTTTCTGCGGTGAGCGGTTCGTCCCCGTCCGGTAAGGTTTCCGTCCCGGAAGGTGATGCATAATTATCCGGTAAATGCAGTTGTTCGGCGCCGCGTTCACGGGCGTACATGAGCAGGGAAAGCGCATCCAGAAACGGCCGTACCGCCGGTTCGTCACGCACCGGCGTGAGCGCCGCACCGGTGACGGTTGGGATACCCGAGGCCGCTAGTACCCGGCGGATATTGGCCACCCGGGAGCCATCACGCACCACAATCGCTGACCGCGCGTAGGCGGCACCCCGGTACAGGTAGTCCTCAAGCAGCAGCTGCGCCACCTGATTCACCTCATCCTGCGGGGAGAGGAGCATGTACCCGAAGACCCCTTCGGGTGGTGTGCTGTAGCGGCGCGGGTCGAGCAGGTCACCTTCGTCGCTGAGCTGCAATAGCGCCTGTTCTTGCGCTTCGGCGGCGGGGACACGCAGCTCACGCACGGTTTTAGCCCCGGTGATAACGGGCAGGCGGCGGGCCAGTTCACCCCACGCGGCGGCAATACCGGGACCCATCCGGTACGAGGTATTTAAATATTCCGTCTCTAACGCGGGGAATGACTCTCCAAGTGTCCTGGCTAAATCCGGCCGTGCCCCACGGAAACCCTGCACCACGGTCTCGGTGCAGCAGGTCATCAGTATGCGCCGCGTGAGGTTCTGCCCGGTTCCTGCGGTCAGCGCAGCAGCCACATCCTCACGCGCCTGCCCCCGGTACGAGCTCAGGGCCGCCTGCGGGTTCTGGGCGCACAGAATATTCAGCAGCCGGTAGGTGGCGGGGCTGAGCTCCTGCACATCATCAATAAGGATCAGGTCAAACCGTTCCCGTTCGGCGCTTAGCCAGTCGGGGTTTGCGAATAAAAAGTTGCAGGCTTCGTGGATGAGCGCCGCCGGGTCGTAGGCGTGCGGGGCGCGCAGACGGCGGATCTGCCGGTATTCGGTGTGCAGGGCTGCAACCGACTGCCAGGCGGGCCTGTTCAGCTGTTCGGCGAGCTCCTGAACCCTCTCAACGCTCACATCGTACTCGGCCATACGGTCAAAAAAGTCGCGTATTTCGTGCCTGAACCCGCGTGTTCCTAGGGCCTCTTGCAGGTCTGCGGGCCAGCGCACTCCCGCGCCCGCGCCCTCACGGTGACCGCCCAAGATCTCGCCAATCATCACATCCTGCTCGGGCCCCGACAGCAGTTTGGGGCTGTACTGCACCCCGGGCAGACTTCCCAGGGTGTGGGCACGGCGGAGCAGGTCGAAGGCGTAGGCCGCCCACGCACGGGTGGGGGCGGTAGACATGCTCGTGGTGATACGGCGCGCCAACCCGTCACGGATGCGGGTTGCCCCGGTACGGGTGGGGGCAAGCACCAGTAGCCGCGCCGGGTCTCCCCCATTGGCAATAAATTCGGCGGCGGCTGCGATAATACGCTCGGTCTTGCCGGTTCCGGGTGCCCCGGTGATGAGTTTTGCGGTCATGGTTCAAGTCTATCTGCCAGCTGGGGCGGCTGTTGCGTTATATGTCAGAGGGTGACGGTCCGGGCCGCGGCGGTGCAAAAACTCACGTATAGTCGAATTCATGAGCTGGATACACGGCCCCCGAGCCACTTTCGACCTTGAAACCACAGGCGTGGATGTCGAGACCGCGCGCATTGTGACCGCATCGTTACTGTTATTAAACCCTGACGGCTCGGTGCGCCGTGCCGGGGAGTGGCTGGCTGACCCGGGGGTTGAAATCCCTGAGGCTGCTGCTGCTGTGCACGGGGTCACTACGGAGTATGCGCGGGCGCACGGGCAGCCAGCGCAGCAGGTGGTGTGGGAGCTGGCGGGGGCTATCGGCTCGTTATTCCTTGACGGGGTTCCGGTGATCGCGTTTAACGCCGCCTACGATTTCTCGGTTCTGCACCATGAGATGAAACGGTACAGTATCGCCAACGGGGAGCTGCCTGGCGGGTGCATCCTTGACCCGTACATTATTCACAAGCACGTTATTCCGCGTAAACGCGGCAACCGTAAGCTGGAGACGCTGGCCGTGGAGCACAAGGTGCAGCTGGATAATGCGCACACTTCCAAGGACGATGCCTTAGCCGCCGAACGGCTGCTGGTGAAACTCACCGAGAGGTTCCCTGCGGTGCTTGATGTGGATGCCGCTGCCCTGCACGAGCAGCAGGTGCAGTGGGCGGCGCAGCAGGCCGCCGATTTTCAGGCGTGGCTGCGCACAAAACCGGGTAAGGAGAACGAGGTGATTGACGGCCGGTGGCCGGTGCGCCGGTAGCCTTGGCCGCAGCGGGGGGCTACCCGGTAAGTCAACGTAAGGCGTATTACGTGCTGCTGCGGGGTGTATCGCTACCTGCCGCAGTCTCTTTGACCTATGCTAAAGAGGCCGGGTTTTATGCCCGTACCCCACCCCGCAGATTCACTGGTTGAAGGCTTCAGATGGAACAGCACAACGATAAGGCGTATACCGACACCAACACATACAGCATCTATTTAGGATCGTCCAGGGAACAGCATAAGTTCATTGTGGCGCAGTCGCAGGTGGTGCTGCGGCTGGGTCGTATCCTCATGAAGTCGGGGGCGAGTGCCTACCGTATTAAGGCGTCAATGGCGCGCTTGGCGAAGGCGGTGGGCTTGGATGAGCACCACGCCCAGGTGACGTTCACTGAGATCGCCACCACCGCCTACGGGAACGGGAATTTTCGCACCGAGGTGGCCGAGCAGCGCACGATGGGCATTAACTCGCACAAGATTGATTTGCTGGGCAATTTCATTTCTGAACTGCCGGAGCGGATCACCCCACAGGAGGCGAATGCCGAACTGGAACGCATTGATTCAATGCCGCACCTGTATAAGCGGTGGATGCTTGCCCTGGCTTCGGCGGTGGCGTGCGCGGGGTTCGCGTTTTTGAACCGTGGCGGGCTGATTGAGTGTTCGGCGGTTTTTATTGCCGCCGGGTTGGGGCAGTTTTTGCGTTCGACCCTCATGAAGCGCGGGGTGAGCCATATGGCGATCTGGATGGCGTGCGGGTTCCTGTCGGCGGGCGCCTATATTGGGCTGATTAATCTGCTGACGGGGCTGCAGCTGATCGGTTCTGAGCACATGGTGGGGTTCATTTCGTCGATCCTGTTCCTGGTGCCGGGGTTCCCGATGGTCACGGGTATGCTGGATATTTCGCGTATGGACCTTTTGGCGGGTATGTCTCGGCTTATGTATGTGACGGTGCTTCTGGTGAGCGCATCGTTTGCCGTGTGGGTGCTGGCTTCCCTGTTTCATCTGCCGTTGGCGCAGAACGCCCGGCCAGACATCCCGGCTGGTTTGTACCTGCTGTTGCAGGTGGTTTCTTCGGGGGTTGCTGCGGCGGGGTTTGCGATGCTGTTCGCGGCGTCCCCGGTGGCGTGCGTGTGGGGCGGGGTGATTGCAGCAGTGGCGAACCCTGCGCGTATTTGGCTGGTTGAGGCGGGCTGGACCTCCCATATGGCGGCCACCTTGGCGGTGTTCGCGGTGGGTATTATGGCGGAGCTTGTGGCGCCGCTGCACGGGCGGCAGTATTCTCGGATTTCGCTGTCGGTGCCTGCGGTGGTGACGATGGTTCCGGGTGTGCCGTTCTACCTGGCAATGTCGCATATGTCTTCCGGTGACTTGTATGCGGCGATGGGTGGTTTTGCCCAGTCGTTTCTGACGTTTTTGGCTTTGGGGCTGGGGCTGGCGTTTGTGCGGCTGCTGTTTGATAAGAACTGGCTAATTGACCACGACACGCAGGTGCTGAAGAAGCTAAATATGAACCAGCACATGCGGTAGGAGGCAAAACATACCCTAGTTCTCATAGGCGCAGGGTCAGTGACACCCGTGAGAGGCAGATTTTAAAATGCTAATTTTAGCTACAGTAAGTGGAGTGCAGGCAGCTCAAGAATATCTTTTACGGTTAGCTTACTAATATCTTTTTCAACAAGAGACAATTTCCTGTTTTTCAATGACTTACTATCTTGGAAATAATACTCGTATATTGCTGTATTTGTTTTATCATAAATGTACCCATAATATTCATCTTCTCCATTTTCGTCTTCAACAAAATTCATAAAGAATATTTTGTCACTGTGAGGCAAAGATTCTTTTACAGATTTGAATAAATTAGGAACTTCACGTGATACAAAATGAGTACAGTCCAAAATACTTTCCAGCAGAACTTCATGAGTTAATTCTTGAGGATCCATATCTAGCTCCAATTTAACATAGAAATTATTCTTCTACTAAAACCATGCGTTTAAAGCAGTCATAC
>ERZ773049.349-NODE-349-length-29344-cov-12.213869_pt1 | contig 29344 bp, 27 predicted proteins | sample MGYA00580633_ERZ773049 | MGnify/ENA primary metagenome ERZ773049 (study PRJEB29015, sample SAMEA2737991) | human oral metagenome | biome: human oral; feature: human-associated habitat; material: dental | place: China | collected 2066 ...
TTTTTTCATATTTTATGATATACTTCATTATATATGATAGATTATATTTTTATTATATCATAAAATTTGAAAGGAAGGTGTACTATATGGCAAAACCTAGAAAATCAAAAGATGAGAACAGAATGATTGTTATTTTTGATGACGACCCTGCGGTAGAGGAATGGCTTTTGGCTCAAAAAAATAGAAAAGCAAGCCTAATCCAGCTTATTAAAGTTACACAGCTTAAATATGGCAATACTGATGTAAATAAAATGAGCCTGAATGACCTTTTAGGAAATATTCCTTTTAGTCAGCATAGCAATATGAATAATATATCAGATGTTACATCTCGTAATGCTAAAAATAAACTGCGAGGTAAAAGTGAAAAAGTTTCCGATACAGAAGTAAAAACTGATGAGAACTTGGAAAAAGTTTCTCCTGTAAAAGAAACTTCATCTAAGGCTGGTAATTTTTCGGTAGATGATGACCTTGATGACGTAGGCTCATCTAATAATGGCAATAAGCAGTTAGCTGAAAATAATAACTCAAATGATGTGTCAGATAAAAAGGAAAGCAAAAAAATTGATACGTCTGATAAAATGCTGCAAAGCATTATGAATTTTTAATAAAATAAGAAAGGAAAAATAAAACAATGAATGAGATTAAAATTAAAAGTGGACTGGACATAGGAAATGGCTATGTCAAAGGGGAAATTTTACAGAATGAATTTTTTAGAAATGGAGAAAGTATAAGCGTCCCAAGTGTTGTAAGTTCTTTTTCAAATCCTAATTCAATACTTGCTGAAAGCAGCGACGCTATAAGAAGCACTATATCAAACTTGTACAATAAAATGGATGTGTCGTTCAGTTCAGCCGTAATATCTAATACAGGTCGATTTCTTGTAGGTGCTAAGGCTATTGCGGAAGGGGATATGAATACCACATTTGATGTGAATACGCACCAGTCAAAGGCTCAGCAGGAGCTTAGCTTCATACTTGCGTTAGCTACGCTTGGTGCTACTGCGTTAAAGGCTTATTTTGACAAGACTAGCCAGCTTCCAGGTGAAATTGTAAAGGCTGAAGTTGATGTAGTTTTAGCGCTTCCTATTACAGAGTTTCAAAGGGAAAAGGAGCTTTACGAAAAAGGGTTTATCAATAATACCCATATAGTTACTTTTCATAACTTTAAAAACTTAGTCAGGGTAGAGCTTAGCTTCAAGCACGTTATCGTTGTAAGCGAGGGCGCTTGCGGACAGTTTGCGTTAAGCCACGACGTATCGCTTCTTGAAAATTCATATAAGAATACGGATGAGCCTAACGAGAATATTGCCGCTGAAAAAAATGTCATAGGTATTGATGTTGGAGAGGGAACTGTAAACTTTGCCGTAATGAGAGACGAAAGTTTTTCTCCGACTGCTTCAAAGACTTTGATAAATGGATTTGGTACTGTGCTTGAAAGAGTAGTTGATAACTCTACTGAAGTTGCTCAGCATAACATCACTACACGTGACGGTCTTGGAGATTTCCTTGTGCAAGGTCTTCATAGCGGCGCTAAGAACAGATACAACCTTATAAAGTCTATCGTTCTTAAGGAAAGCGTTCCATTTGTAAACAGTATTGTCAAAAGACTTAACAAAATACTTGCAAGCGGTAATACAGGACTTTTTACTACCGTCATTTATGTATACGGGGGAGGTTCAATCTTTATTAAGGACTTATTGTACCCATTGCTTGTAGATAATATTGAAGATAACGACCTTAAGATAGTATATATAAATGAAAAATATGCAAGGCTTGTAAATTTAAGAGGTCTATCAATGATAGCAAGTGCCAACTTCAATGATAACCTAAGCGAAAATGATTAGCATATTCTATGATACGTGATTTTATCACGTATCTTTTTTATGCAAATGAAAAACTGGCTTTTTGTTAGCCAGTTTCTTTTTTATCTATATAGTTCCTTTATTATGTTCTGCTTGTAATTTTCAACAAGTTCCTTTACAAATGCTTCGCCATTGAAGCCTAATTTTAGTAGCGCTAGCAGTTTTGGATTAAACCCCCCCATAAATATGTTTTGGTACTTGTCTGTTTCAGGTGATGTAATACCTCTTTCTGACAAGTTCCACCATACAAGTTTCAAGTTCGGATTTAGCTTTCTTAATGTTTTCATTGCCTTGTCCTTTGAGCAGCTGCTTCCAATATCAAATTCCATATCAGATAGAACCACTATCCAGTCTGGCACATCCTGCGTCACTTTTTCAAGAAGCTCCATTACACGTCCAAAGTCAGTGTTTGATACATCTTTAAATGAGTTTAACACATTCATATCCGCTTCGTAGCTTTTCCCTAGCTCAAGCAGAGCGGGTCTGCTTGAAAATGTTATAATGTGGCTATTCATATAGCTTGTATTTTTTGCTATGTAGTGACCTATTGCACGTGCTTTTAGCTGGCATTTGTTTTTTTTCATACTGGCTGAGTTGTCAACTATGGCTATCATTTTTCCAAGATTGGCTTTTGGCAAGTTGCTAAATAATACATCCGCTTCCATTGACGTAATGCTATTTCTATGATAGTTTTTGCAGATGTCGTATACATTCATAGCGCCTGTGTTTATTTTAGCGTTTCCTTTTGACACTTCGTCCATATATTTTAAGTAGTTCTCATCTTTCTTAAACTCAGTCTGATGTCTTAGGATTGCAAGAGACGGAACTTTCTCATAGTCCGTAATCTTGTCTTTTCTTGACAAAATGCTTTCGGTTGTGTCAATTCCTTTTAATAAGCTGTTATACTGCTTTGATGTTAAACTGAAGCAGTCCCTGAACGCACGAGCCTTCATTCTTTTAAGATAGCTTCTTTTTCCAGCAATTCTAGGAAGCCATTTTTTAATATTATATAACATCATTTTTTCAAGAGGTGTTCCAGCCCCCTGCACTTCATTGGCACGTGTCAGCATACCGTATATGAACTCCCAGTATTTACCGCCTTTTGAATATTTATTGTATCTATATAGCTTATATCCCATATTGAAGATGTCGTCAGCTCTGCCTGATACCAGCACGTCATACGGCTCTATATTTGCCTGAAGCATTAAGTTTTGTCCTAATGTTCTTGCGCCGTTTCCGTTCTGTCTTGGGTCTCTCATAAATCTTGCGTACCATTTGCCAAACTCCGAGTTTTTATCTAAGAAATCAGGGATTTTGTCAGGATTATGTCTATAGTAGTTTGAAGCAAATAATACGTCCAAATATTTATTTCTTGTGCTTTTATATGCTCTGTCTCCATTTTCAGTTTCTTTTTCGTTGAATACGTCAAATAATTTCATTTTACATCTTGTCCTTTCTCTAAAAAAACTGTATTGGTGCTTTTGTGTCAATACAGTTTTTCAGTCTAAAAAAATAAAACAAAAAAAAAAGATAATAAAATTTATGCCTTGAGTAAAATCTTGGATAATTTAATTGTTTTACTACATTGCTAGTATACCATATATTATGTATTTTGTCAATGCAAATATAAGAAATATTAACAAAAAAAGGAACTTGTAAAAAGTTCCTTTGATAATCGCCTGCAAGTCATTGATACTCACGACAGCTTTCAGACTTACGACCTATAGTCAGCTTACTAATCAACCCTTTTCTCTATTGTAGGCTGGTGCAGCGGGACTTTACCATTATTCATTCTTAACATTAATAATATTCCAATTAAATGTATGCTGAAAACTTCCACAGTTGTGCGGAAGACAATGCCCGCTGCACTTTACACAGTTAGTATATCATATCTGACTTGTTATGTCAATAACTTTTTTTAAATATTTTCAGTAAGTTTTTCAATTTCCTCGTCTCGTACCTGCTTTATATATGCTAGTCCATTCTGAATTTTTAAATATTCCAAATCGCCCTGTGAAAATCTTATATTTTCAATTATATATTCAAGATGTCTTTTAAGGTCTTCATTGAATGTATCAAATTCATCTTCTAAATATGTTTTATTTATTTCTCCGCAAATATTTCCAGCATACACGCTTTTAGCTCCAGTTCCTCCAAATACAGCATTTAGGGGTTTTGCGTCTTCGTTTATGTATTCACTGCCTGTACTTAATTTTACTTCACATCTGCTTTTCTTGCATAAGTTTGCTAAAAACATAAGAATATTCCTGTCGCACATAGCCTTAAATTCAAATGTCGTGCTTTGGCTTGCAAGATTTGGTCTTAATGTAGCAAATACTAAGTCTGCAACAGTCTTAAGGTCGTTCCCTTTGTAGCCTTCAATTTTTATTTTTATGAAGTAGTCGCTATATTGATATGTTCTTATTAGCTGGCTATTGCTTTCTTTTTTAAATTCTGTCTCTTTTAATGGCAATTCCAGCAAGTGTCTTATGCTGTACAGTTTTTTCAGGTTATCTTTTTTAGTCATAGGTATTCTCCTTTGAGTTTTTCTTTTTTTTTATATTATAGCATATAAAATAATTAAAGTCAAAATAAAATAGGCTTAAAACAGCCTATTTATAAGTTTATTTTTCAAATGCTCTTTCACGAGACTTTTTGTTCATACGTTCCTGTCTTGCGTTATCTTTTTCAATGTTTTTAACCTTTGCTTTAAGTTTTTGGTTCTGCATATTATTATACATTGAGTTTAATTCGCTTTCGTCAGCCATAATTTTATTTATAACGCCTTTAAGGTCGTCAGGCACTTTGTCAGGGTAGCTTTGTGCTAAGTACAGGTCTTCGTCATAGTCGCTGTCCTGTGCGTAGTATTTCATATCCCCTCTGTTTGCTTCAAAGAACGCTACGTTTGTTACAACAAGTGCGTGAGCATTTATCGCTTTTCTTACTATATTTTTTTGCTTAGCCCAAACTTCTGCTTCGGTTAATGTCTTAAGGTCATAGTTTGCACGTCTTGGAACGTCGTATGTAAGTTTTCTAGTAGTCCCTCCAAGCACTTCCCAAAAACGGATTTGGTTTATGTTGGATGTTCCTATTGCATAAGTTATTCCGTCTTGTCTAAAGTCATTGAACCAGTTTATTCTGTCGTTGTCAGCACCTGAGACAAATCCAGGCTTTAATTTATACGAAAAGGCAACTTTTAAGATACCGTCTTCTGACTTCGTATTAAAGTAGCTAAGACCCTCTTTTCTTAATATTATTATTTTTGAGCCGCTTTCAATTCTTACTTTCTTGTTGTTTCTTTGAAATACATAGTTCTGCTTAGAACCCTCTGGAAGTCTGTCATTTGACACCCATACGTAGTATCTTTCAGGAAATTCATACTCCTTGTATATCTTATGGTTTTGCCCCATAAATGAAGCGTTTCCCTGTGCTATGTTTTTTATCATTATAAATCCAAACACAAATAACGCTCCATATAGGCACATTAATATTGTTTTTTTCATTTTTTCAGTCATTTCAATCAACCCTTTTCTTCTATATATTTGTTTTTTTCCTTATGTTACAAATATATCACATTTTATATTAAATGTCAAGAGTTTTCTTGCAATTTTTTAGATTTTTCCAATAATTTTTTATGTAAGGTTATAAGTTCGTCCATTGAGTTTGCTAGATATACGTTTTTATTTTCGCCTGACGGTATCATCTGAATTTTATCGCTACCAAGGTCAAAGAATTTTTTCCATTTTATGTCTGTTCCTATTTCACTTGCATTTCCTTTTGTTTTTTCATTATATCCAATAGTTGTGGCGTCAACCATAAATATTATAACGCCATAATCGCTTTTACTACGGATAAGCCGACCTATTCCCTGGTAAAATGTAATTGCCATATCATTTTTATACCAGCTCCAAAATTCATTAGAGAAAGTGGTTTTGACTGGAAACGTTATCAGGTCGTTTATTAATGCCTTAGTAAAGTAAGCGTTATTGTTGCTTGCATTTACTTGAGAGTACGGAAGTTTTGAGATTATTACTGTTGTAAGGCTGTCTCCTTTTATGTCAATACCCTCCCATAGTCCGCTAGAACCTATTATAACTGTTTTAAGGCTGCTTTCTTTTACAGTTTTTATGGCTGTCTTTAATGACGTTTCATATTGCGAGAATATGTTTACATCATTTAAGTCTTTACATTTGTTATAAATATCGTATACGTCGCCTTGCGTTGTCGTAAGTATTAATGTCCCGTTTGGATTTTCTGTAATCATTTTTGACACATTATTTTTAAGTAATGTTTTACCGTAATATTTATCCTTTGGATTATCTTTGTTAAATGTCATTTTTTTGGTTAGCATAATCCATTGCCTGTTTTCCAGCTTAAATGGAGATTTTATTTCGCTTACCTCAAATGTTTGTCTATTTTCAAGATTTAACATTTTCTTGAAATAGTCATATCCGTTCTTGTCAGATGTAGTCATTGTTGCAGAACTGTAAATTATTTTTGGAACAGTTTCTCCGTCATCGCTTACAAGGTTTCCTAAAAAATCTTCATATAAAAATCTTGTGTTTGTGTCAACTAAGTTTATTATTATTTCCTGCTGGCTGTTTTTGTCTGCTTCCTTTAAATTGGTTACTTTTTCCAAATTTATAATTTTTAATGCTGCTATGTTATATTTAACATACAGGTCGTTTATTTTTTCAATGTACATTTTCTTTAAGTCAGCATAATTAATTTTTTGTGAACTGTTCGTTATTATGTTATAATTTCTATATTCTATTATATCTTCTATGAAATTTTTATACATTGTAATGTCATTTGCAACACGAGATATTAACCCTGTTTCTCGTATTACTCCTGCTAAATATTTTATGTTTGCATATATTTCCTTTATGTCGCTTCCGTTTTTATTTTTCAGCATTTTTTCAAATTCCCGCTCGTTTTCATTGAGCCATTGTTTGTTACTATACCCTAGCTCTTTTGCTCTTTTTTTAAACTCGTCATTTACTTCATCTGAAACAGTTATGAATTTTCTCAAATTCGCACATTTTAAAAGATTTTCAGGATATATTTGGTTTACTTCCTCTATTGGATTATCTACCATATATTTATTAAGAAGTCTCACTATTTCTGAGATAATCGCTTCATCACTTTTATCATCTTTACTTTTATTTATAATATCCTTTTTATTTGTGATAATATTGTACTCTTTAATTTTATCTTCTAAATATTTTGTTATAGTTTTTTTATTTTCGTTATCACCATTATTCTTATTATCGTTTTGAGAATATTTTAGTTTTTGGCAATATTTTAAGAAATTATTGAAATCACTTATAAAGTCTGTAAAATTTTCAAGATGTTCCCTATCGTCTTTTAATGTTTTAGACATTTTTATATCAGCATTGTTTTGTTTTAGTACAGCATTAATTAACAAATCTATTTCACTTATAAGTACGCCGCTTAGTTCAATATTTATTTTTTTGGATGTAAGTTTTTTAAATTTGTTCAAATACTTGTTTATTGAGTTTATTTCATCTTTAAATATTTTATCCAGATTATTTATAATGCTGAATGTTGTATCAGTGTCAAATTTTTCTGTGTCTGAAATATTCTTTACTGTTTGGTAGTCCAAGCCAAATATTAAGTTTTTGTTGACAGTTGTATAAGTACCTTGGCTTGGCATATCAATTTTTGTAAATTCTGTCAGCTTATCTACATTAGTAATTTGTTTTTCAAGGCTTGACAGGTCTCCGTATCTTTTTTTCAGCTTTTCAATTTTATTTTTATATGACTTCAGGCTAAACTTTTCTGAAAAGCAGTTCATTAGTTTTGACGGTATGTTATGGCACTCATCAAGTATCAATGTCTCTATGAAATTTAAAGGCACTGCCTGTGACAGTCTGAAAAGATAGTCATAATTCATAATCATAATTTTATATGATGACAGACCTCTTTTACATACACATCTAGGGTCTGTGCAGAAGTTTTTGTTGCTTTCTTCGCAAGATATTGCTGAAAACAGGTAGTTAAACGTTGACTTGCTTATGCCTTCGCATTTATCAAGGTCTAGGTCGTCTAAATCAAGGCTTCCTATAGCTGAAGATTTTAAATTTTTATCTAATTCTGCTTTAGGGTTTAAATCCTTGTAGTTTTTAAGCAAAAATTCATTAAATAATTTTTCATCCTTTGTTTTTTCTCTTTTTGATAAAAATTCCTCCTTAAACATTGTGGCGCATATATAGTTTGATTTTGACTTATATGTACCTATGCTAAGCAAGCTGCTTTCAAGCTGATGTTTTAGTCTTGACATATTTATATCTTCTAAAGTGTCAAGTATTGAGCTGGTTGCCAAATATTTTATCACATTTGGCGCAATGTTTTCCTTAAGGTCTTTGGTAAGCTGCTTTTGCAGCGATTTGTTATTGGTTACAATTACAATATTCTTTGGCTCTAGTTTTAAGGCTGTTGCAATTCCTAAATCCATAAGCGCTATGTAGGAATAGATAAACGTTTTCCCTGTCCCTGTCGGAGCTTCCATTAGGATATGTTTGGGGCTGGAAATAAATGCGTCCACGACTTCTTTTACCGCAGACTGCTGCTCCTTTCTTATTTCAAAATTTTCATTTTCCATTTCTAAAAAGCCTTTTTGCCCATTTAGTCCAAATAAATCGTATATTGCTTTTTGTAAAAGTTCTTTTCTTAATATTTCATTACTCATTTTTTATGTCCTTTCCTGTAAATGTTTTATTTTTAATTGATTATAACACATTACTTAAAAAAAGTCAATTATGTACTGTACAAAAAAAGCATAGATAATCTATGCTTTCTGTTTTTCAGCCATAATTTCGTCGAATATTTCTTTAATTATGTTTTCGTTTTTGGCATTTGACATATCTATCGGAAATTTTCTGAGCATTAGTGCCGCAAATGTAATCTCGTTTATTTCGTAATCCTTAATCTGAGACTTCAGCATATTCTTTAGGTGTCTATATGACATAACTTCATTTGCGCAGATTATATAGTCTGTACTGCTATATATGAAGTCCTTTATCAGCTTTCTGTAGTCACTATGCTCACTTTGCGTAAATTCAGCAACATTGTCTGCGGGTTCAAAATTATAGTTTATGAACGACGTTATGGTTCTTTTATTAATCAGAAGATTTTGGCAGAACGTTTTAAAGTCCTCTTTTTTTATTTTTATGAAGCTGTCAAGTTTTCGTTTGCAGGTGAGCGCTGCTAACTTTAATCCAGTCTCAAATGAATAAATATCCTTTATAAGCTCTATATCAGCGCTTATTAATATTTCCCTATCGTTTTCACTTTTTGATATGCTTAATATATTGCACGAAGTTGCGTCAAAATATTCATTCTTAAGCACATTCTTGTCATCAAGATAGATACTTATGTCATTATTTAAAGCGTTATCTGCAATATGTATTTCGTAGATGTCCTGTCCCTTGTTCATATACTTGTAAAGCGTGTCATAAATTAGCGACATCTTTACATCGGAAAAATCGAGGTCATTATTTAGCGGTTCTTTATTTCTAAAGTTTGCTACGTCGTTTAATGTCTTTTCAAGTCTCGCAGGCTCTCTTAAAAAATCGGCAATCCTCCAGCCAGTAAAAAGCTGTAAAATATAGTTGTCAAGCTCATATTCTGAGTTAAAACTTAATGAAATTCTGTCAAGCTCATATTCGTCCTGCTTTGCTTTCTTGTATTCCTTTAGCACGTATGGCGTGAATACATATCCTACAAGCGCCTTTCTAAAAGAGATTTTATATTCTTTTCCCTCTATACATTCTTTTTTCAGGTCTGCAAACCCTATTGTCCTGAATAAGTCCCTTTGACTTCGTGCAAGAGACTTTTCGTTGTCATAGCCTTTAATATCTATTAAGTTCATTTTTAAAATCAAGTCCTTTCTCGTAATATATAATTTCAATGTCATAATAGTTTTTAATGTCGTCCTTTGTAACACAGTATTTGTCTACATCTATTGCATAGTATTTTTTTATGCCTTCAATAATGGCAGACTGTCTTTTTGATATTTTATAAGGCTCTATTAGTTGCAGCTTCATTTTCTGTGTTGCTGATATTAGGCTTATTATTATAATGTCTTTAAATGAAGCCTTTATCTTGTTATTTCTTATAAACTGGCTTAAGTCTTCTATTTCTGAAAATACTGTGTTCTTGTACTCTGTTATATTTCTGCTGTTTACTGGCAGAGTAATTTCAACCCCTTTTATCTTTGCTTCATTTATAATATCTTGCGTATAGTATCTTATTTTTCGTTTTACATAGGGTGCTGACTTTATTGCAAGATACTTTTTAGACTTCATTGTCAAGATAAAGTCTATAACTATTAAAAATGACAATGTTATCACAATTGATATGACGCTTCCGCTAAGGCTTGGTATTGACAAGGTCATAAATATGGATATTATTAAAAGCACAGTTGACACTGCCCTATGAAATATTTTCTGATATTCTTCAAGCTCTGTTACATATTTATTTATTTCTCTGTCCTTTGTTATTGTATATTCAATTATATTCATTTTAATTTTGTCCTTTCTTATTTACGTTTTCCGCTTTTCTTTAGCATATCCTCTAAAAAGCCTGTTGATAAGCCAAACACTTCTTCCAGCTTTTTAACCATTGTCTTTGCTGGGACTTGGGTGTTGGTTTCGTACTGCATTAATTTTGTGTCAGTTACATTCAGCTTTTTAGCAAGTTTTGCAATGGTTAATTTTTTTGCTTCCCTTAAAAGCTGAATTTTTGCTCCAAATGTCACAGGCACTTCCTTTTCACGTATAACGCCTTTTTCCTTGTCCTTTTTGTTGCTGTATACGTTTGACATCTTAATAAAGTTAATTTCATCTTCTGAAATATAATCCCTTATGTTAAATAGTGTGCTTATATCATCATCTATTATAATTTCAAAATAGTTGCTGCTTTCATCCATTAGCTTTACATTCAGCAGAATGTCTATCTGCTCATCGTCAAGAAATACCTCGCCTTTTATTGTGTCCAGTATTATTTTGTTGTAGTTGTCAATATCTCTTGTCCTGTAGTCTGAAAATCCCAGCTTTATTATTACAAATAGACGCTCTGTGCTGGGCTTTCGCAACGTCTTTCTGAACTCATTTACAATTTTTGGCTTTACTTCTTCCTTGAATTTGTTTGCCTTGGGACTTGGTGCAAGACCCCCTATAGTATTTGCAATCCATATAGAATTTACTGAGGGTATGTCAGCATATATTTTTGTCCTGAACAGTAATGCCATTTAATAACGCTCCTTTCTTCATTTTATAATATTTTTCAAATTTTTCAATGGTGTCGCTTCTTATATACTTGTTCAGGGCATTTTCATATCTATATAGGCTCATAAATGATATATTCATCTCCTTGCAAACCTGCTCCATAGTCTTATTCTTTTTAATACGTTCGCTTTTTAAAATATCGCCTATATGTCTTGAATTTGGGTACTGTATTATTTTTGCATATTTTATGTATTCCTGTGGCTTTCTGCCAAGAGCCTTTGCATATTTTTCAATGGTCTTATATTTTATAACCACGTTTTTTAGTTCATAATAGCTAACCTGTGTGCCTGATACCCCTAGAAGCTTTCCCATTTGGGCAAGGCTTAATTCGTTTTTGTACCTGTCGTCCCTGAACTTGTCTCCTATTGTCTTTATTAAGTTTGAGCTTTTTTTCATATTTTTTAAATATGCTCCGCTATAATGTGTCTTACAGCGGAGCATTTCCTTTCATTATATTTTGTTAGTCAAATCTTAAATATTGATTGCACTGCTTAGCAGCATTTAATACGTTTCTACAGGCAATCATTATTCCGCCTTTGTTTCTTTTGCTTATGCTGTACGGTATTTTTTTACGAAGACCATTTTTGATGTTTGTATCTACGGCTAGCATTGCAAGCGTTGTCAAGTCGTCATTGCTTTGCTGTATTCTTGCGTCAAACATATAGTTTGACAATTTGTTTCGCACCTCTGCAACTTTAGGCATATATTCGTCGTTATATAACATTCTTACTACTCTCACCTTGCCTGTTATGTCATAATCCCTTACAGTATTATAAAATCCATATCCCTTATATTCAGGAATAAATTTATTAAACATCTGATTAAATCTGTTTTCGTTAGCAATGTCCTTATATGTAAAATATCCAAGCATTGCACAAAGCAGCGTTATAATACCTAAAGGCTTTAAGAATACTTTAAAATTTGCTTTTTCTCCAAGTATTTTTATTATAATCGCAAACAGTGCAAACAGCATAAAAGCCAGTATTACGACTTTAAATATTTTTAAAAGCGGCATAATGTTTAGTCCGCTCATATACAGTTCGTGTAGCATATATTTTCCTGCTTTCCTTTGTTAATTTAGTTAGTTAAATCTGCTGTTGTCCTTAAAGAGAAGTTAATTTGTCAAAATATCTTTTAACTTTTGGGATGTATTCCCTTGTCTCCTTAATATTTTTCCAGGCATTTCCATTCAGCCTTTTACATCCAGCATTGTAGCATACTAGAGTTTTTATAACGCTTCCTCCGTGATTATAGTAGTCTCTCGCAAGGTGCATTACACCTCCTTTTATATTTCCTTCTACAGAGTTATTTACTCCAAACTCCCTTAGGTTAAAGTCCATTAGCTGCATAAGACCCATTGCTCCAGCACGTGACACTGTCGAGTGCTTAAAGTCGCTTTCGGTGTTCATTACTGCAAGAACCAGGTACGGGTTCATCTTATAGTTTTTTGAATGTCTCCATACTTTTTCAAGTATTCCGTAAATTTCGTTACGGCTTAATTTTGGGTTTTGCGTATGAATATACTGCACAAGCCTTTCAGCCTTTTCCTTTGATATAGTTACATTTGTTCTTCTAGGCTGAGATTTTTTGCTTTGCGTGTGTGTCATTCTGTTAGGCGTTCCCTTGCTTGCATATTCGTTCAGGTCGTATGCCGCATATTGTGCTGGGACTTGCTGTACATTTTCGTTATCTTTGCTCGTGTCATTAGTTTTCTGATTTTGTGAAGCCTGATTGTTTGCTTTGTTTATTACCACGCTTACTTTTACTGGCTCGTTAAATTTTCCAATTGCCGCAAGCCGCTGCTTTTCATTTGAATTTGTACCTCCATAAAATCCTATGGGGCTTGAATTTGCAAAAAGTGTAAGGCTTGTAATGCTTGTAATCGCCAGTATTAAAGCTGTATGTTTTTTCTTCATTGTTTTTTTTATCACGCCTTTCATTTTGTAATAAAATGTGCAATTATTCCGCTTATGACTACCATACCTGGCAATACTAAGTCGCACATTAAATTCAATTTTTTATATTCAGGGTTGTTTAGAACCATTTGCTTATATACCATTTCTTTTTGCTCCTTTGTAGCAATTCCCTGTGTCACGTCCTGCTTTATTTTTCTTCTGAAATATGTTGCGACCCCCCAGAAAAGACCGCTTCCATACAATGTTATATTGATTATGAATACAACTATGTCCTTTGGCTTGTCTTCTCCGCTAAGATACAGGCATATTAGAAGAACTGCTGCAAAAATTAAGAAGTCATATATATCAAAGTTGAATGTTGAGCTTTCAATCTCCTTTATCTTAGCGTTAAGTTCATCTCTTTTAAGATTGTCTACTGGCACTCCGAACTTTTTTGATTTTTCCTCCATTTGCATAATTTGAGTTTCAAGCTCCTTTTTTTTAAGCCTTTCCTTTTTCTTTGGAAGTTTACGCCAAATATAGGCTAGCACACCGCAGGCTATAACAAAGGCTATAATAAGTGTCTTTACCACATACCCTCACTCCTTTCGTAATGAGCTTTCTATTTCCAGTTCAGGCTGTTTTCCGTATCGCTGTCTTTTATGTTTTCCGTATTTTCAGTTCCACTATTTGTGCCGCTTTGCTCTTGTGCTGCACTTTCATCTTGTGAGCTTCTGTCCTGTATAACTTGAGGAGTATAGGCAGTATCAAACTTAATTCTGTCATTTACCTGAATTGCATTTTTTACAGTGAAGTTTCTAGGGACTATCATTGTAAACTGCGTTCCAGTTGTAGCACATACAGAACCTGTCTCCCTTGCAATTTTTGTTATCCTTGCGTTTGTGTCCATAAAAATTACATCTACAAGTCCCTGTAGTAAAGATGTATTTACACAGGGAAGTTTTGGCTTGTCATAAGCAAAAAGCAGTCCTACATTGTCGTTTATAGGTGTCTTTTTGTTTAACAGCTGCTGCTGTTCCAATGGATTTGTTGAAATTCTAAATCTCATCTTCTTTCCCCTGAATGTAAGCGTAAGATACGAGTTTTCGTCATATCTTTCAACTGCGTCATCTTCAAATACTGTCTTGCTGTTTACATAATGCGGCGTGTCAACTCCATTTATAAGGCTTTCAGTCTTTGGAGCTGGCGTTGGCGCAAGGTCATTAGTATTTAGCTTTATAGTAGATGTTCTTGCGCAAGATACAGCCATTAACAGTGCTATGAGTGCTAGTGCATTTTTAGTTTTTTTCATATTCTTTAGTCCTTTCCTAAGCTATTTTACAGCTTTTAATTTTTTCTTTTTTAAGATACTTGAATTATACCACATCACTTAAAATTTGTCAAAGTGCTGACTTAAAATTTGTCGGCGTATTAGGATATTAAAAAAAGCCTTTATCATAAGGCTTTTTTATTATAATTTAATTTTATGTGATATTAGATTATTATATTACATTGACAAACATTGTAAAAGAAACATTAGAGGTTTCTTGTGCTTGCTTATCTTTATAAAGCTGAAGTTTTGTAACTGAATAAAGCTGAAGTTTTGTAACTGAATTGAGATTTTCAGTTATATTATAATAAGTTGTTCCGTCTATGTTTTCAGTTGACATAGCATAGTTCAGCTCTAAATCTTCATTGCATTTTTTTAAATGCTTTTCAATAGTTTTACCTAGACCGTCTTTTTCTATATTTTCATCAAACAATATATTTGATATGACTGTATCAGGCAAATAGAACAGCGGTATGCTGACCGTGTTGTCAAATTCCGCAAAATTTTCAAAATTAATGTAGCTTCCTGCAATTAATGTTTTTATAATATCTAAAAGCTGCAATATTTTTACTTTTAGAGTGTGATTGTCCTCATACTCCTCAATTCTTTTAAGTATTCTTATGAACTGGCTATGTATTGCTGCGTCGTCGAACTCTTTTTTAAACTCTATTGTAATATCGCCTGATATAGTTTCAGGGTCATCTTGCTTTATTTTTATGTCCTTATTATCTTTAATGACTGGAAGATTTGATATTATTTCCTTTACTTCCATTATGGCTTCAAAATTTTTTTGTCTTTCGCTTTTTTCCATTTTAGCACCTCTTTATTGTTTTATTTTATGATGTATTATAACATATTTTATAATAAAAGTCAACTAATTGCTTTACAAACTTTTTATGATGTGGTATAATTGATGTCAAGGATTTATTTAAAAACAGAGCGGAGGTGTGCTATTTGAAATGTAAATTAATAAAGTGCTTCCTTTTCATAACTATAATAATTCTGCTAATGGCTGGAATTTATTTTTTAGGAAGCACACATAAGGTTAAAAAAAGCAAGATTGAGACAATATCTATAGAACTATATAAACTTGCCAAGCCTGAAACTGAGACGTACCAAGGATATTTAGATAGATTGTCAGAGTTATCTCAAACTTATGACAAGTCAGACGTAAAATCAGCCAAAAAGTTTATACAGGATAACGCAAAAGCCTTCTTAGACACTATAGACGGATGTAATGAGTGCGTAATTTCAGTTGAAATTGATAACATCACGTCTCTTGACAAGGACAGCTACATTGCCGACATCAGGCTTGTGAATACGCTAGACGACACTGTTAAAAGTGAATTTCCAATGGAGCTTGACATCAAGTTTATGGCAAGTTCTGCCAAAGTGTCATTAAGCAAGTATATTCCTCAAAAAGACACTAAATAATAAAATGTGATATAATATACCATATAACAACTGAAAGGAATGATGTAGTATGTCAAAAGACACAGAACTTTTAAATAAGATTTTAAATAAGGTTAATTTAGGAGATGAGCCGCTAAAAAATTCATATGTTGAGCCTGAAGCAGATATACCAGAAGACAAAGGCAATGATATTTCAGAAGATAAAGATACTAACAGTCGAAATCGTGTCAGAGATGACTTTGAGAATAAATATTCTGCAAAAGAAGACGATAAAGACGAAGACAAGCCTTTTACAGAAAGAAGTATCATACTGGAAAACAGCAAATACAATCCTAATATGGCAGATGTTGAAGTTGCGTACAAGGATAACGGTATGCTTGCGTTTCATATGCTTGGCGAACGTGAGCAGAACTACTACGTGACTTGCAAAAATATGAACGGTGCAAGCTGGACTGACGTTGACGCTAATTTTACAAAGGACTACATTAGAGATGAGTTTGATAAGGCACACGGATTAATTGATATTATTGATTTCTTATCTCCAGCAATCACTGACTATGGGGAAAGTCATCTTGAAGACGTCAAGGTTACATTGAACGGTCTTAATGACAGGGGGCTTAGTTCTCTCAGTTCAAACTTGCCAAGGCTTACAGGCAGCATAGATAAACTTTATACAAGCGAGCAGCACCCTAATGACAAAGGGGAGTTTCAGCTTCGCCTTAACATTGACAGCATTGATAAGAAGACTTTTCCTCAAATGGTTATAAATGTTGAGCCAAACGATATTCCAAGCAGTGAATTTTCGCAAAAGGCTACTCTTATTTATAATCCTTCTGACAAGGGACGTTTTTCTGAACTTGTGGACGAGCTTAGCAAAATGTATGAGGTTGTAGACCCTAACAGCAAGGATAAGGATATGGAACGTGAGCTTGACGATGTTTTAGAGTTTTAGATGTTAAAAAGAGAGATTTTTATAAATCTCTCTTTTTTTATCTTTAGTTTTTAAGTATCAAATACATAAGTCCTCCTATTGCTGCTGCGTCAAGTATTGATGTGTCAGTACGACCTTGTTGTGCAACTTCTTCTTCACGTCGTCTTTTAGCGTCATTATAGTCATCAAATGATGAATTATTAAAGCACTCCTTAATTTCTAAAGCCTTGCATATTTTACCAGCTTCGTCAGGGCTTACCTGCTGCTGAACTTTAGATGTTACAGGTATTTTTTCCTTGTCCATAACATACAGCTGCGTAAAAGGCTTTATCTGATATTCTTCTACAAATATGTTCTTATCCTGTGCCTTGTTGCTTATTTCTTTTGTTAGTTTATCAACTTCGCTGTCAAATTGGTCTTTCTTTTTTCCAGCTTCGTTTATGATTTCGTTAGCATTTGTCAAGCTCTTGTTGTCAAATAAGTTTTTATTGCTATTGTAGATTTCCACTATCTGCTTTTTATAGGCTTCCTGCTTTGATTTATTTTCTGCTGGTGTAATTTCCGTACTGTATGCTTGTTTAAATATAATGTTAATTACAAGTGGCACAACAACTATAACTAATACTGTTGTAATTGCTATGGATAATATGTCGTCAAAAGATTTTGACGCAAAAGCTGCTGATGTTGCCATAATTATTACAACCATTAAAATTAAACCTATTGCTAATTCAGGACTTATAAAAGGTTTTGCATTTGTTCCTTTGTTTTGCAGTTCAGTTAATAGTCTACTCAGTTCTATTATTTTATAATATACATTCATTTATTCTTTTCTATCCTTTCATTAGATTATTTACAGTATTGACCTTCGATAAATTTTCCGTAGTCTTCCTTATTTACTTCATAAGTCTTTCCATTTTCAAGCGTTACATAAAATTCCATATCCCTGTTTGCACTATAGGTCTTTACGACTTTATGCGTCTTGCACTCATTTATAATAGCAGTCAGCTTTTTATTATATTCTCGCTTATTATTTTGCTCAGTTATATTTACTAAATATAATGGCAGTAATAATATTACTGCACATACTAAAAGTATGATAATTTGTGTTACATTGCTTAAAGTATCTTCTGCGTAATCAAACATTAATTTTTCCTCCAATTTATTTAATTTATTTAATTTATCTTTTTATTAGTTTATTTACAGTATTGACCTTCAATGAATTTTCCGTAATCTTTTTTATCTACTTCGTAAGTCTTTGCATTGTCAAGCGTTACGTAAAATTCCATATCCCTGTTTGCCGTATATGTCTTTACAACTTTATGGGATTTACATTCATTTATGACAGCAGTCAATTTTTTATTATATTGTATACTTGTATTTGTTAAATATATTGGCAATATTACTACTATAGCACCTGCTAAAAGTATAATAATTGCTATTATGCTGCTTAAATTATCTTCTGCGTAGTCAAACATTAGGTTTTCATCCAATTTATTTAATTGTTAATGGTATCATCTATTATGTAAATAAATACCATACTACTAATAACATTATCAGTACAGTCAATATACTTATATTTTTTAAAATTTCGTTTTCCATTTTGTTTATAATTCCTTTCTTATTTGTGTTTAATCACAGTCTTTAAACAAATAAATTACGTCCTTCTCCCAAATATATATGATATTTCATTCAATGATATTTCTTCCATTATTATACCCTCTTTCATATTACTTATTTTTCTATAAACTTTATGGCGTTATCAATATCTTGTGTTGATTTGCCGTAATCTGTATTATACATTCGGTTCATTACTTTATTTATGGTGTCATCTATTCCATTTGCCCAGTATATTCTACAAAACGTATTGTCTGATGTTGAATAATAATTGTTGCAAAAAGTTTTTAATTTTTCGACATCTGACTTAAATTTGTCAATCGTTACATCTGCTGGCAAAAATTTTTTAGCGTTTGACAGTATATCTTCATTTGAACTAATTATTGTATCTCTGTCATTATTTCTGCCACTAGCATATAATAGTGGAAAATTTAATATAATTGCAGCGATAAATATTGCTGGTATAGATACACATATATACGTTTCTAAAAGGTCTTGTTTGCTTGTTTCAGGCTTGGACGTTAGTGTAAATATTATAAATATTGCTATTAATACTATAATATATATTAAGATTTGAGTGCCTGTTGAAACTTTAGATACGTCTTTTACGATTTCAGGCACGTTTTTTATATTTTCCAAGCTGTGGTATATGTTTGCATAATCAACCATAATATTATCTCCTTTCTATAATTTATTATATTTTCAGTATATCACATTACTTAAAAAAAGTCAATTTGAAACTGTAATTAAAAACTGGCTAATTTAAGCCAGTTTTCATATTTATTGATATACGACGTCAATTCTTTTACCAGTCATTGCGTCCTCTAAGATATAGTCTCCAGTTTTCTTATCGAACCCTTTTAATACTGCAATTTCCTTAACCATAGGTCTTTCGTGGGTAACTGGGTTAATTCCGACATTGATAATCATATCTACAGCCGTTGTGATTAGCCGCCAGTATTCGCCAGTCAGCACTTCTGACAAGTATTGCTCAAGTTTTAAAATTGTACCGTAGGCGTTGTTTGCGTGGATTGAAGTTATACCTCCGCTATGCCCTGAATTGCTTGCCTTCAGGTATTCAAGCGTTACGTCCCCTGTACGTATTTCCCCAATCATAATTCTGTCAGGCGAAAGTCTCATACATTGACGCAAAAGCCCCATTGTGGTTATGTACCTGTTTGCAATTAATCTTGTCCAAATCTTTGAGCTAATCATAAGTTCAGGCACGTCTTCAATAGTTATTATCTTGTCAGGGCAGTTTGCAAGAACTTCGTTGAATGAATTTATCGAAGTTGTCTTACCTGACGACGTACCCCCTGAAAACACTATGTTTTTCTTAGCAAGTATCTGCTTTGATATAAAGTCTACCTGCTGGCTTGTCATTACACCTCTGTCTACATACTGAGATAAAGGTATTACAACTCCGCTTGGCTTACGTATTGAAAATACGTTCTTAAAGCCGACAGCGTCATACATAATGGCTGAAAATCTCATACCGTTTGGGGTTACCCCGTCCAGCTTTGGATTATCCCTTGAAATTCGCTCCCCGTTGTAGGTTGATATTAACTGAATTATTCTAGCACTGTCAGTCTGAGACAGCCTTATTCCTGTATTATATCTTTCAGGCATACCAAATTCTTCTATCCAGATATATCCGTCCTGCTCAAGCGATATTTCTACTACACCTTTTTTGTTCATATATCCAAGAATATCTTTTCCAAACGACTTCATCGCAAATTCCTTTTGCTCCTCTGTAAGAATAAAGTCCCTTTGGTCTTGGGTCAAGTGGCTGTATATCGGGTCATCTTTTTTTATTTTTAATAAGTCTTCTTCGGTCAAGTTTACAATCTGTGTTCTGTCAAACGTCTTTTTAGATGTTGCAAACTTTATAGTGTCTTCTACAGACAGGTTTGACATTGTATCAAGGGAGAATGTGTCAAGGTCTCCCTCCTCCACAATCGCCTTTCTTATGTTTTCCTTGTAGATGTCGTCAACATTGCTTAACACCTCGTCTATTTTCTCGGTCGACAGCCCTTCAAAAGCCATTGTGTCGTTGTCATCTTCGCTATCATCTTCGGTGCTGTCTTTGTCATCTTCGATGTCGTTCTCTGCTTCATCGTTATTGTCTGTATCAGATTTTGTATCTGTGTTTATCTTTGTGTCATCATCTTTGATATTTTCTTCATTTTCTGATAGTCTTCTTTTTTCCTGTTCCTCTTTTTCTATCTCTTTGACTATGTCTGACACGTCAGGCATATCAAAGTCTTCAAACAATTTATTATCAGCCATATCCTGTGTTTTCCTTTCCTTTAGTCTTGTGACATTGTGTTCAGTGCGTTCATTATTGACATTGTAACCAGCTTGAATATTATAACTGCAAATGCCATAATCGCTGCAACGCCCATAGCCTTAAATATAAGAGTTATGTCAAATTCCTTATATCCAGGCGGAATTTTTATCCATAGCACAAATCCTTTGAGTACAGACCATAGCATTGAGTACAGCCAGTATACTACAAGGTATTTTACAAAGGCTGACACCATTATTTTTAACGGGAAAAATAGTCTGCTCTCAAATCCTTTTACAAGCCCCAGTATGAAATATACTACGGAAAATCCTGTCATAATTATTATGTTTACTGTTTCTGTCAGAAGCTCCCCAATTATTATTAATGACGCAATCATAATAATAACCATAGCTGTAGCATAGAATATAAGAAATATCATAAACGCTATGAACTTTGCTATTTCAAATGACTGGAGCATTTGCATAGGCGCTTCGTACATATAGTTAAGGTTTCCTACTACTACTGCTATAATTGTTGCTATCATATTATTTTCGTCTTGCGGCGTTCCCATTAGCTTTTGTGCCAGAGGTCCAGTCATCATTGTTACAAAGCTGTTGGCAAGCCCAGTTCCGCCAAACCAGTTTGTGGCAAGGTAGTATAAGCAGCCATACTTTAAAAATCTATGTATGCTCATAACTATAAGGTCTTTGGGCTTTCCTTTTATATTCTGATATACCCCTATTGAATAGTCTATAACTGCAATTGAGCCGAATATTGGCATTAATGCCTGTATCATTGTATTCATTCCTTGCGACACTATTTCAGTTATGAATGTTATCAGCTTCAATACATCTAATGTAACTCCGTCAGGTGAATTTTTCACAAAGTTTGTGGCTGAAAAGGAATACGAAGATATTATGAAAAGCGATATAAATATTGCTTTTACTGTTGCTTTCTTTTTCATATTTTTTCTCCTTTCCGTTATCCTAGCAAGTCTTTGTTTTTCTTCTTGATGTTACCAGTTCTTTTTTCAGCTTTTGCACATAATTTTTTAAACGCCTTGTCATTAGGGTTAATCCCAGCACTTTGTAATTTATCTTCGGCTTTCGCTTTTGTTTCCCTTTGCTCCTCTGTTAATACTTTTCCGCTTTTTTCCAAGTTGTCAAGTTTACGGTAGTCTGATACTGCACTGTTTAATTCAGATGTGTTTACTGCGTCAGGAGCTGATTTTGCAATAGCCTGGCTATATACGTCTGAATTTACAATATGCACGTTATGAATTTGGTTTGTTACTGCCCCAAAGTCTTCAGCTTTACCTCCGTTTGCTACAAAGGTTTGCTTTTCCTTGGCAAGTACATTCTGAGCATTTGTTATTATAGCCTGAGCCTGTGCCGTAGGCGCTCCGCTTGCGTCAACCTGTCTTGAAGCTGAAGCTATGTCAAATGTCGCTTGTTGAATATTCTGTATTGACTGTGCATTAAGGTTTCCGCTTTGAACTATGTTGTCAATATTTGCTCTGTTGTTGTACTGGTTGTCTATATTCGCTTTTACAGGCTGACCTTTCTTAATTACTACTTGACCGTTTTTTGTCACGTGTCCGTCAAGTTTTATAACTTTCTGTTCCTGACCCATAGCATTTTTAATTGTCATAAGCTGTTCAGGCTTAAAGTTTTTAAGGCTTTCCCCGTTACCCGCTTCCCTGAATATCTGCTGATTACCGCTTGCGTCTGTCATAACTCCTACCCTTATACCCTGGTCTGTCATTTTGTCTATTGCGACCTGCTTAGTTGTGTCGATATTTCCGTTTTGGTCTACACCAAATCCAGTCTTACCGATATAGTTTGTACCGTCTTTTGTGATACCACCTATGTTGCTGTCCTGAGTTTGAGTAGTGTTGTTTCCGTTTACGTCCATTTCAGTATTATTCAAGTCTTCAGGGTTGAATGTTGCAAAATCTCCAGTCTGCTTAGCCATTTTTTCGACATCTTCCTTGTGCATACCTTCGTATGGGTTTTCGCCGTTCGCAACTGACTGAGAATGTGCGTCTGCCATTCTTTTTTCTGCACGTCCTACAAGCTGTTCATTATTTCTTAGTGTATTTGCGATGTTTTCTCTAGCCTGACCCATAGTTCTTTGACCTCCAGCAACCATTATTGCATTTTCGGCAACTGAAGCAATACCTTGTATCATCGCTTTTCGTTTTTCCTTTTTAATCTTAGCCATTTCTTTTCTTTGTCTTGCACCTAGCACACCGCTGTTGTTTTTATAGGCATTTTTTGCATTTCTTAGTTTATCTATGATATTTCCGCCTTGAGTGTTCTTAGCCGCATTTACAGCGTCCTTTAGTCCTCCTGCAAAGGCAACCTTGTCCTTGGCTTTTTGCGCTATTTTTTGTCCACCTTTTTTAGCTAAGTGTCCAGCCGCTTTTTTCCAGCCTACTTCTGATATAGCACCTTTAATTGCACCTACAAGACCTCCAGCACCTACTGCTATTGCAGCCGTTGTTGTTACTGCTGTAACAGCCTGCTTTGCCATTGACTGGATAAATCCTGAACCGCTTGCCGCACCTCCGCCACCAGCTACCAGACTTTGAGCCTGAGCTGGCGCAATGCTGCACATATATGACATTATTGCCATTATTCCGCAAAATATAAATATTGATGTAGGCTTACCTCCGTCAGATAAAAGCTGCTGCTGTTCTTCCGTTACCTGAACCGTAATTCCTATCATTGCTATAATAAGCATTATTTTCATAGCTCCTGATAAAAGAGTATTAAATGCCTTCATTCCAAAGGACTGCGTCTTGTCGAATAAAAGAAATATGATATATATTCCTGATAGCCCTCCTAAGAGGTCATATTCGACAATAGCTACTAAAAAGTCGCATAATACTTTTATACATACAAGAAGCAGCAGAAGACCAGTTATAAGAAACATCAGCTTCCATACAAGGTTTACATTTTCATCTCCTACAAATGCCATTACCTTGAACGGCGCTCCCATAATAAATGCCGCAATGTTCCCTGTCGTAACTGGACTGCCTGAACTTGCGTCAACGCTTCCCCTGAACTTGTCTGAAAAGTTTAGACCTGTACGCAGGAAGAATTTCTTTATAGCCTGTATAAAGTTCCACCAGTTGTCCCCTTGCAGAAGATATGCTACAAATCCAAATTTTAAAGCGTTTCCAAAAAGCCCTTGCGGAATTTTGTCAATTCCACGCTGAGTAACTAGAGGAAGCACGGTTAATGCCACCTGTAGTGTCGCAATTCCTACTAGAAGCACGCTTACAGTATCTAAAACTGTTTTTACAACTTTTCTTATGTTTTCTCCTAGAACTCTTTCGACTTCATCCACTGCGTTTACAAACATATTCATACTTTCCTTACCGTTTGCCTGCGCTTCCACTACAGAGTGAATTTCGCCGTCAGTAGGATATTCTCCGTCTGATATTATTTTTTCTATTTTTTTCTTGTCTAACCCTTTTTCATTCACTAACTTGTTAATCTGCTCATCCGAGAGCTTGTCACCTTTTTTTATCTTCTGGTATTCAGCCTTCATATCGGCTTCCATTTTCTTTTTGTCAACCTTGTCAGCCTTTTCACTTTTTACAGCCCCGCCTTCTTGAGGTTTTGCCTGTGTTCCAGCCTGTGTTCCAGCTTGCGCCGCTGGCTGTGCTGGGTCTGCAAAATTTATGCTTGAAAAAAGCATTGCAAGGCACATTGTCAAAAACAGTATTCTTTTTCGGCATATTTTCATAATGTCCATTTTTACCGTCCTTTCATATATTTATATATTAACAGAACCTTTCATAAGAAAACTGTATTATTTTCTGCAAAAGTCAGTCGCTTATAAAAGGTTCTTATTGCCTAAATTATTTTCCTATTTTTAATAGAGGGTGTTTCTTAAAGTATTCCTCCCTTACTTTTTTGTAGTTTGTAGGGGGTTTTTTGTTTGCCATTTGGTCGATTGCACGCATATCTTTCTGAGCCTTGTTTTTTGCTTCCTGTGCCTTTTTTCTAGCCAGTTCGTCTTCTGCCTGCTGTTGCGCTTTTTCAAGCATTTTGTCTGTCTTTGCTGAAGCGTATGCCGCTTCCAGGTCACGTGCCGTGTCATTTACCCCCTGCATAGCTTCTGTTGCAAGCTGTACAGCCTTTGTAGGGCTGTCGGCATTTCCAATGTTTGACAGTACCGCAGATAATCTATCTCCTGTGCTTTTAACGTTTGCTGTTATCCCTTCCCCTTTTATTGCCATTTCCAGTTTTTGGTTAGCCCTGTCAAGACCAGCCTTGTACTGTGCGGCTAAAGTGCTTGACAGCTTTGTAGTTGAATATCCTTTAATTTTATCACTCATAACGGCTTCAATGCTTGCAACATTTTGAATTGACTTGGTAAGGTTGTCTACAGTTCGACCCATTCTTTTAAATCTGTCAGGGTCTTTTCTATACATTGCCTTTAGCTGGCTGTCTGTTAAAGTTGACAGTCTTTTTAGCTGTGCTTCAAGAGTTAAATTCTGATTAACCCACGTATCAAACTGTTTCTTACGCTTATTTGCTTCCTCAATATATTTTTTATATTGTGTAAACTCAGTTGCCATTGCAACCTGATGTCCAGCAAATCCTAAGTTCTGAACGATAGATAAGGCTATTATTAGCCCTATCGTCTGTCGCTTAATGCTTTTCATTTTTAATCATCTCCTGCTTATTAGAATTTTATCTGCCACGTCTAGCTCTTGTATTGGTAGATTGTGATTTTGGTGCTGATTTTAATTTTTTATTTACTTTTGTCTTTGCTTCGTCAAATCCTTTTGCAACTGCCCTAAATCCAGCAGTTTCTCTTGCAAACTGGTTTTCCTGCTGACGTCTAATGTAATACTGCGCCTGTTTAGCCGCCTTATCCTCAAGGTCGTTATTTATAATCATTTGCGTCATTCGGGATAAAGCCGTGTTAAGAGACACAAATTTATGAGTTAAAGTCTGTACACCTTGCTGTACATTCTTTATATTTTTTACTTCCTGAGCCTGCTTTTGCGGTGACATATCTTTAGCTTCTTTTTGAAGCTGTCTTTGATATTCGTTAAGCGCTTCCATATTTGACTGGATAACCCCGTTTGTCATCTGCATTGTGTCGTCCAGCGTTTTTACCAGGTTTGTCGGATTGTAGTTGTAGTTTTTCATACGTGCAGTCATATTTCTTATATTTTTAGCAGAATTTTTGTATCTGTTGATAAGGCTTTTGTACTGACCCAATATAGTATTGTATTTATTTCTGTATTCGTTGAATGTTGCCTGTGGCAGTGACACAAGCTCCATTAACTGAGCTTCCTTTTGCTTTATTGCAGTTTCAAGCTGCTGAACTTGCTGAACTGTCTGCTGAGCAGTTTCAGATAATATCAGAAGCTGTGTCGCTTCACTTGCCACAACCGAGTACGAGTTTTGCGATGTTAAAGCAAAAGCTCCTGTTATTGCTGTTATGGCAAGCATTTTCTTAGCTTGATTTGAGAGTTTAATTTTTCTCATTTTTTATCACTCCATTTCAAATTTTTTGTTATTACTTAGTATATCATATTTTATTATTTTTGTATTGTCTTATTAAAGCCATTCAATGCTTAATCTATGAAGATAACTGCATATCCCTGTATCTCATAAGAATTGGCTCTACATTTGATAAATCCCTTTCAGTCAAAGGCATTACTCCGTCTTTCGGGTGTTCACGGTCATATTTTACTAAAAATTTAAGCCACGCTACATTTATTGAAAAAATGTCGTCCTTGAACTTTTCCTTGAACTTTTTAATTACAGCCAGGTACTGTGCATTAAGACGTCCTGTGTAGGCTAGCTCAAGCGGTGTAAGTTTTAGCTGGAACAGTATAGAACCGCTTCCTTTTCCGCTGTCGTCACTTGCCTTGTAGAAGTATTCCGCTTTGGCTTGCGCCTGAGAAATTGTACCAATTTCCTTTATGTTAAGGTTCATCTTTTTATAAAGCTCCCTGTCCTTTGATACAGCCTTGTCGTTTGCAAGGTAAATATGTGTAAAGCATTGTGACAGGATTACGTGTCCTATTTCGCAGTTTACGATGTCATCCAGTTCCTGTGTCGCAAATATACAGCTTGTATTCTTTTTTCTGAATGTCTTTAAGGCGTTTGCCATAAATGCTGACATCGTAGGGTCTTTTAGAAATAGCCAGCACTCGTCAAAGAATAGGTATACTGGCTTTCCAGTTGCAATTATTTCAGTTTCTATCTTATGAATAAGGTAGTTTAATACTGGCATTAAAATCTTGTTGTCCTTTATTATTTTTTCCATTTCAAATGTCAGAAATATGCTTTCGCTAATATTTGTTGAATTTCCGTCAAGATAGCTTCCGTAAATACCTTTATTCGTATAGATTTCAAGCGCTTCCTGAATTTCAGGTATCTGCATAAACGATACGAAGTTTGTTAGAGTTCTATCTTCCTTGTTAGGCGTTGTAGCTAGTGACTTAAGTGCTTCCCTTATGGCAGTATTTGTCTTAATCCCCAATAGCTTAGGGTCTTGCTGTCTTATTAGAAGTTCTATAAACGATGTTGCCCAGCTCATACTTTCATTGTCGTTTATGTCAACGTCCCCTAATGGCTGTAGTGATATTTTTGACTGTCCGAACTCGTACACAGTTCCGCCACAGCATATATTAAGAGGTATGCTTGAACCTCCGACGTCAAAGTATATGATTTTGCAGCCGTCGTATTTAAGTGCGTTCATTGCAACTGTTCCTAAGAATGTTGACTTACCTCCACCTGTACGACCTACGCAAAGCATATGTCCTACGTCTCCTACGTGGTTGTTGAAGTCAAAAAGGTCATACATCGAACGTGTTACAAGAAGACTTTCCTCAATCTGCCCATTTCTTGAAAAATGCGGATGTATCTTCTTACCTTGAAGCCTGTCGGACAGCGGCATAATTGATACGTAGTTGTCGCTTGTTATAGTTGTTTTTCTTAAGTTTTCGCTTTGGTTTCCCACTATGCACCCTGCAAGGCTGTCCAATGTATTAATGCTGTCTTCCATTGCTATAAATCCGTGAGCGTCGATTATATTTTTTATCTGTATTGTATGCTCCCTTAACGTGTCACGGTTGGTATCTTCAAGTATAATGTTGAATGTGTGATACCCAAATGAAAATGCGTCTTCCTGAACTTCTGACACAAGAGCGTCAGCTTCGTCCATTTTTTCTTTTGCCTTTTGGTTGATGTTCTGGTCTGCACCGTTTCCGCTACCGCTTGTAAGCACAGCAGACATCATTTGCTTTTTATCCCTTAATTTTCCTGAGTGATATGTTCTAGCCTGTTTTAAAGCCTTTATACTTTCCTCTTTACCAAGGGGTATGTATCTGTGTATCATTCTGTACTCAAATGGCAAGTCTTCAAGACGCTTAAAAGCACGTGTTTCAATTTCTTCAGGATATGCCTTTACAGTAAGTATTTTAGCATATTTACCATTAAGTTTCAGTATTGCCTGGTTTTGCGGCTGAATTACTGTTAAATATTCATCCACTCTTTCGCATAGCGGAATAGGCTTGAACGTTCTTTCCTTTTGCAGCCCGTTAATGTTATTGTAAAGGTAGCTCATCATTTCAGTCCTGTTTAATCTCTTACATTCAATTAACTGTTCTGCGTAGGCGCTCATAACGGTCAGCATTTGGTTGTTAAAGTCTGAAATTTGCTGCCTGAACCATTTGTCAAAAATTTCTTCCTTTGAGTTCAGTTTCTTTTCGCTTGACACTTCAGGCGAGAATAAGTCCTTTATAAACTTGAACCTTTCATTTGGCGGGCAGTATGACAATGTTATGTACTGCTCTGTCTTGTAGAACGTTTCCCCTGTGTTTATGATGTTAAAACGTTCCCGTGTCGCAATCTGTGTTGGGATAGGCGCATTTGGTCTATCCACAAACTCCCTTTTAGACATCTTTCTTCTTTGCGTTTCGTAGTGAAGACAATATCCGTGCGGAAGTCTTTTCATTATTGACTTTAGCATATCTGTCTTTGAATTAATTTCAAAGTTTTCATAGTAGTCCAAGTCATAGTTTGTAATTTTAAACGTTGTTAAAAAGCCGTTATACTTTGTAAGTATCAAATCATCTGCTATAAAGCACGATATTGGATTGTAATACTTATACTGCTTGTCGTAGATTAAAAGACTTTTTGTGTCTTTTATCTGAGGTATAATCTGCTCTTTTTTCCATTTATCAAACGCTGTTGCTATTTCGGTAAAGAATTTTGAAAAAAAGTTTGTTTTTTTTGACATAGCTTTTTTTCGGTTCTTGCTTACGTTCTTAGCAACTTTTTTTCTTGTTTTTGTTGCCATTTTCTACTCCTTTTCTTTCATTAGTTCGTCATTAAAGCGATTAATGACATTATGTACGGTCTTAGCCGTGATGTTGTATTTTTTTGCAATGTCTTTTATTTTCATATTCTTTTTTCTGTCCAGTATGATAGAGTATCTCTCCTCATCTGTCAGCCAGCGTACTTTTTTTACTGGCTCTTTTAACATCTCCTGTTCTAGTTTTGTCAACACATTGTCCCTCGCTTTCTGATGTATTATCCGCTATCTTTAGTTTTGCTTTTAAGTAAGAAGCTGATAGCGGATATTGTTAATTCATATATTTTATTTTTAATTTAAAAATTTCTTGAAAAAGTTATTTTTGAGTAAAAAAATGACTTTAATAA
>ERZ773049.350-NODE-350-length-29286-cov-7.876638_pt1 | contig 29286 bp, 21 predicted proteins | sample MGYA00580633_ERZ773049 | MGnify/ENA primary metagenome ERZ773049 (study PRJEB29015, sample SAMEA2737991) | human oral metagenome | biome: human oral; feature: human-associated habitat; material: dental | place: China | collected 2066 ...
CTGTTTTGCAGGCCAACACCCCGTCGGGGCCCAAAAGGCGGTCTGTTTTGCAGGCCAACACCCCGTCGGGGCCCAAAAAGTGCTGCCCGTTGTAGACTTCTTTACTTCTGCCTATACATTTGTCCCCCGTCGGACGGCGGAACTCTTTACTGGCGTCCGATGGGGAGGGCCAATCGGCGTCCGGCCTCATCCCATGAAGATAAAGAGCACATACAATCACCCCTATCCCCCCTTTTCAAACAAAATGGCAAGGACAATCGAGATCAAAAAAATCGGAACGGATAAGCTGGATAACTCGCTCCATGTGCGTTACCACAGCGAACTCTATGGCATCGTCCATCGGTTCGATCTGACCAAAATCGGTCTCCCGAACGAGCTGATGAACGAATGGGATGGCGACCTCAAGGTGGAAGGCAACATCAACAAGGAAGCGCTGATGAATGTCAACACCGAACTCATGGACAAGAAAGATGTGGAGCGTGACAACCTGCTCACGTTCATCTTCAGCCTGATCCGTGACTATCGCCTCTCGCCCGAAGCAAACGAAGTAGAAGCAGCCAAAATGCTTTACACCCTGATCCGCGCTTACGACCGTATACAGCAGAAGTCTAACGACCGCGAATCGGCTGACATCGATGGCTTAGTGACAGACCTCAGAAGCGAGAAATACGCTTCGCACGTGACCACCCTCCGGCTTACCAACGCCGTAAACAAGCTGGAGACGGTCAACAAGGAGTTTGACGCCTACGCCTCTAAGCGCACCCAGGATCGCACCGCCTCCGCCAAGCTGCCCCCTGCACGTGTGGCACGCGCCAAGACGGACGAGGTGCTCGACCAAATCTTCTTCGTGCTCCAAAACGCCTACAGCTTCGGCAAGGCGCCCGTGGAGAAAGACCTCATCGCCACGATGGTCGACGAGATGAACACACGCACCAGTGAGCTGAACGAGGTCTATCGCCAAAGTCAGGCTCAGAAGAAGGCCGCTAAGCAGCCCAAAGATCCCAAGACACCGAAGGAGCCTAAACAGCCCAAAGAGCCGAAGGAACCGAAGCAGCCAGACACGCCCAAGGACCCGAAGGATCCCAAACAGCCGGGCAAACCGGGCGAGAAGCCCAAGCCCGGTGGCGACGACGGTGGCCCCGACATCCATCTGCCGGAGGAATGACGAAGAGGCGGCCAGGCACCGACGGGTGAGGCCACTCACCGGGTGTTCTGGCCGCTTGCTATCGCTCCCGCTACGTGTCGCACGCAAAAAAGGAAGGCGCCTCCCCTCTGTTCGTTCCGAGGGTGAAGCGCCTTCCTTCTTTATGGGGTGGCTCCGGGGGGTCAGATGCCCAACGTGCGACGAAGCTCGGCCACTTGGGTGTCCCACAGCTCGATCGCGTCCGCCCTCTCGTCCGGCGTGGCAAAGTCAGTTATCTCGAGCGCCGTGGCGCCGGTCAGCTCGATGTGGTGTATGATGAACTCGAAGTAGCTCGCCGCCTCCTCGTCGTCCACCCAATGGAAACGGATGCAAACCTCGGGCTCTAACTTGATGACGACCGCCTGCTCCTGCACTTTCCGCCAAGTGAAGGTGTAGGTCTGTGAATGGATATTGACGTCGTCAGCAAACCAGGACGAGAGTCCGCGCGGCGTAGTCAGATGATTCCACAAGCTGTGGTTCGACACCTTGTCGAAGATGTACTCGATATGGAACTTTTCCTTTTGCATACACATAACCTTTTGTTTTTGTGGGCGCAATATACGACAAGGCCTGCATTCCGCCCCGGGCTGCCTTGCGGCCGCCTCCCCAAGTCCGACCAGCCGCAAGGCAGGACGGCCCACCCCCGAAGCCTCGGTTCACGGCCCCCCTCGATCGTCGAAATCGGCCTACTTTTGCGCCGCTCGCCTCCACTTGCGAGCCGTAACTATTGCTATTATGACTCCTATTCAATCAACGATCCTGCGCGCCGCACTGGCGGGGTGCCTGGCCTGGGGAATGGCCTGGGGCGCTAAGGCGCAGATAAGTCTGGGGGGCACACCTCCCAGCTTCCGCTATGAACAGACGCTGCGCAGTCGAGCCGCGGCCGAGAAGGTGGCCGTGAACTTCAGCATAGCCGACGAAAAGCTGGTCGGCAGCTGGCGCGAGAGCGAGGGATTGGCGCCGCGGTGCGTCTCCCGACTCATCGACGTCAAGATGAACCCCCAGAACGCCGGCGCATGGACCACCCTCCCCGACGGCCAGACCATCTGGCAGCTGGAGATCGAGGCCGAGGGCGCACAGGCCCTGATGCTCTATTACGCCGACTTCCTCATCCCCGAAGGTGGGCGCCTCTACCTATATAATCAGGACAAATCGGAGCTGTTGGGGGCCTATACCCACGCCACCAACCCCGATGGTGGACGCTTCGCCACGGGTTTCATTTCGGGCGATGCCATCACGCTGGAATACGCTCCGGGCCCGGACGGCCGTCAGCCACGACTGGAGATCGAGGCCGTGGGGTATGGCTACAACCTGCCCGAGGGCGACCGTACGTGGCGACAAGGGGCACAGCTCCGACGGACAGCGGCCTCGTGCGAGGTGAACGTGAACTGCTCCGAGGGCGACTCCTGGCAAAACGAGAAGCGGGGCGTCTGCCACATGCTCCAGCGGATCAACGACCGCGGCTACGTCTGCACCGGCGCCCTGCTGAACAATACGGCTCAGGACCTGAAACCCTACATCCTCACCGCCACCCATTGCGGACAGGATGCCACCGGCGTCAAGGCTACCGACGAGGAGCTGCGCCAGTGGCAGTTCATCTTCCATAAGGAGTACAGCACCTGCCGCAGCGACGGGCAAACGACGCCCACGCGCAGCATGGTGGGTTGCACCCGCCTGGCCTCCACGCCTACCCACGGCGGATCGGACGGACTCTTGCTGTTGCTCCGGCAGAGCATCCCGGAGGATTACAACGTCTACTATAACGGTTGGGATCGCAGCGAGCAGGCCTCGGCCTGGGGCATCTCGCTCCATCACCCGCAGGGCGACTACATGAAGATCTCGACCTACACCCGCCCCCTGACCTCGGCTACGTTCTACGGCGAGGGTAGCCTGGAAGGTGCGCCGAATGCCCACTGGAACGCCGTCTTTGCCCAGACCGACAATGGCCACGGTGTGACCGAGGTGGGTTCGTCGGGTGCACCGCTCTTCAACAGCAGCCACCGCATCGTGGGTTCGCTGACGGGCGGCACGTCGTCGTGCACAAAGCCTGAGGGCGACAACCTCTATGGCAAGCTCAGCTATCACTGGAACAAACAGGCGGGCACGGATACGCACTTCGACCGTTTCCTCGACCCCACGAACAGCGGCGTGGAGGTGCTCGATGGACGTTATCACCGCAGCGCCAGTGCTCCGAGCGGATTGAAGGCCGTCATGGATAACGGACGCGTACGCCTGACATGGACAGCCCCGACTTCGGGCGCTCCCCGTACCTACTACATCTATCGCAACCAAACGAAGATCGGCGAGTCGACCACGACTTCCTACATCGATGTGGCACCGGGACAGGGGACGCTCGCCTACGCCGTGACCGCCGTCTATGCATCCGGCAACGAGTCGAACGGCAGCACGACCCTCCTCGAACAGGTCGCCCTCAAGGCACCGACGAACGTGAAGGTGACACGCACCACCAATGGCCGGGCAGCCATCCTCTGGGAGGCTCCTGTGTACGAGCAATCCATCTACTGGGGCGGCTCGCGGGCACACTATCAGGTGAACGTGAACAATACGGGCGAGGCGCGTCCCTTCTATTTCGGCCAACGCTGGGAGCCTACGGACATTGCGCCCCTGAACCTCCGCACCATCACCGCCGTACGCTTCTCCCCCACACGCGGCAACACGTATGAAGTCTACATCTCACAAGGTCGCCGTGTCTACCGACAGGCCATCACGCAGACCTTCACCTACGGCGTGACAAACACCGTAACGCTCACCACGCCTTTCACCATCGACGGTGCCGAAGCGCTCACTGTAGCCATCTATGTGGCCCACCTCACGGCCGACGCCACCAACTTCCCCGCCGTCTGTGACGAGGGCCCCGCCATCGATGGCAAGGGCGACCTCTACTCCTTCGACGGCCACGCTTGGGAACGCCTGCACACGGGCAAGGACGCAGCGAAATTCAACTACAACTTCTTCCTCTCCGCCGTGGTCAGCTCGCGCAGGGGAGTGCAGGAAGAATGCGGCACGAATGCAGACTGTCGTCGGGCACAAGTGCTTCCCCCGTCTGATGTTACGCCTCGCCTGCGCAGTGCACGGGTGGAGGACGTCAGCGAACGTGCGGCGCTACGCAGCATGCAGCCCTATGCCTTCCCCGAGGTGACGGGTTACACCATCTATCGCGATCGCGCCAAGCTGACCACCGTCGGCACCACACCGACGCGCTACACCGATCCCTCAACGCTGACGCGGACGGTGAACTATCAGGTGGCAGCTGTCTATGGTCGCAGCGAGAGCGAACCGAGCGCGGTCGTGTCCTTCACCCCGACGGCCAACGCCGAGGTGGATGCCGCTGAACCGGCCATCTACCCGAATCCCTTCGGCGATCACCTCACCCTCAGTGCCCCCGAGCGCGTCAGTCGGATAGAGATCTTCAGCGCGGACGGCCGACTCCTGCTGAAGCAAGATCGCCCGGGCACGACGGTCGGCACGCGCACACTCCCCACGGGTATCTGCCTGATTCGCCTCACGCTGAACGATAACTCGCAACGCACGCTCCGTGGCCTCAAGCATTGACGTGACGCTCACCCCCGACGCCGACGAGTCGCTGCGCCGCTTCGTCCATTCGCTGCCCGAGGCGTTCGAGCAGGGTGGCCGGGTGATCTATCGCCAGCGCAACGAGATCCGTGTGTTTGACCTCCCGGACGGCCGCCAGATCAACGTGAAGCGTTATCGCGTGCCGCCCCTCCCCTTACGTTTCGTCTACACGTTTTTCCGTGCCCCCAAGGCTCGACGCGCCTACGACTATGCGCTGCGCCTACGTCAGGCGGGCATCGAGACGCCCACACCGCTGGCCTGCCTCATCGAACGGCAGGGCGGACTGCTCCGCCGCAGCTACTTCGTCAGCGAGCAAGTGCCCCACGACCGCAACTTCTACGAGTTCGGACGCGGCGGCATCGACGGTCGGGAGGACATCCTCCGCGCCTTCGCCCGCTTCACAGCGCGGGTGCACGAGGCGGGGTTCCTGCACGCCGACTATTCGCCCGGCAACATCCTCTTCCGGAAAGGCGCCCAAGGCATAGACTTCTGTTTGGTCGACATCAACCGCATGCACTTTGGCCCCGTATCGGTGCGCAGTGGCTGCGAGAACTTCGCCCGACTGTGGGGCGGAGATGGGATGTTCTTCCTATTGGCCAAAGTGTATGCCGAGGCACGCGGAGCAGACGAGGTGCAATGCACGGCGTGGATGCTCTCGGCCCGACGGGCCTTCTGGCGACGCTTCGCCCGCAAGCGCCCGCTGCCTATCGCCCTGGATGATGTGGCGGCGGAGGGCCACCGGAAGAAGTTGTCCGTGATCCTTTCCACCTACAACCAGCCCGAGTGGCTCGAGAAAGTGCTTTGGGGTTACGAGGCGCAGACGGATCGGCGCTTCGAGGTGGTGATTGCCGACGACGGATCGGACGACCGCACCCGAAGCCTGATCGAACGCATGCAGCGCGAGGTAACCTTCCCCATCCGCCACGTCTGGCACCCGGACAACGGCTTCCGCAAATGCGAGATCCTGAACCGAGCCATCGCAGAGGCCACGACGGGCTACCTGCTTTTCAGCGACGGCGACTGCATCCCGCGCTGCGACTTCGTGGCCATGCACCTCGCACGCCGTGCACCAGGACGCTTCCTCAGTGGCGGCTACCACAAGCTGCCGATGGTGACGTCGAAGGCTATTACCCGAGACGACATCCTCAGCGGCCGGTGCTTCCGCAGCTCGTGGCTCAAGTCGCACGGCATGCCGCGGTCGTTCAAGAACAACAAGCTCACCGCCTTCGGCCTCAAGGAGCGTCTGCTGAACACCTTCACCCCCACGCGCCCGACATGGAACGGGCACAACGCCTCGGGCTGGCTCCTCGACATCTTGGCTGCGAACGGTTTCGACGAACGCATGGCCTATGGCGGCGAGGACCGCGAGCTGGGCGAACGCCTCGAGAACGCAGGCATCCGTGGCCGACAGATCCGCTACTCCGCCATCTGCCTCCACCTCGACCATTCGCGCGGCTACGTCACACCCGACGCTCTCCGCTTCAACCGCGCCCTGCGCCGCGAAACACGCACCCATCGCCTGACCCGCACACCCTTCGGCATCGTCAAGGAGGAGCAGCCGAAACAACAGCCAGAAGTATGAAGGAGGCACGCGTGCACAACTATCGGATGGGGTGTGGTAACGCCGGCAGACATTCTGCCGAGGCTACCATGGGGTGTGGTAACGCCGGCAGACATTCTGCCGAGGCTATCATGGGGTGTGATGACGCCGGCAGACATTCTGCTGAGGCTATCATGGGGTGTGGTAACGCCGGCAGACATTCTGCCGAGGCTATCATGGGGTGTGATAACGCCGGCAGACATTCTGCCGAGGCTATCATGGGCGATAGCGTAGAAAAAGAAGACATTCCCCTCGGATCAGAGGTGCTTGGCAGGCCCTGCCTCGGCGATACTAACCATAAGAAGGCCCCATCTCTTTAGACAACCCGTGTATACGGCAAACAGATCATAAACACCCGATAAGATGAAAGCGTTTCAGCTATTCAAGTACAATTCAACCGATATAAGACTCCAAAAAGTAGAGATTGACCGGCCTCGTATCCGTCCCAATGAAGTATTGATCGAGGTCAAGGCCGCCGGGGTAAATCCTCTCGACAACCTGATAACTCGGGGTGAAGTCAAACTCGTAACGCCCTATCGATTTCCCTTGACTATGGGAAATGAATGCTCGGGCATCGTGGCCGAAACAGGGCCTGAGGTGCACGACCTCTCCGTTGGAGATAGGGTTTTTACACGCCTCCCGACTGACCAGATCGGCGCCTTTGCCGAGTACGTCGCCGTTCCTGCTGTTGCCGTAGCTCACATGCCGCAGGGGCTTGATTTTATCGAAGCTGCAAGCATCCCGCTTACGGCACTTACAGCCTACCAGGCATTAGAGTTAATGGCTCCCAAGGCAAGCGAGCACATCTTCATTTCCGGCGGATCTGGCGGTCTCGGCGCCATGGCTATCCCTTTAGCCAAGGCACGCGGACTTGTTGTTTACACCAATGGGAACAAAGCGAGCCGCGAACGGGTACTGGCGCTTGGTGCCGACCGATACTTGGACTATCGGCAAGAGGATTACCTCAAGAAGCTGTCGCCCGTGGACTATGTCTTAGACAGTGTCGGCGGTAAGGAGCTGAGCAAACAGATCCAACTGCTCAAGGCGGGAGGCATGATTGTCTCCTTACGAGGACTGCCCAATGGGCGCTTTGCCAAACGCTTCGGGTTGCCATGGTGGAAACAAAGCCTCTTCTCGCTCGTTGCGCACCGCTTAGATCGGGAGGCACGGGCACGGAATGCAACGTATGAATTCCTATTCGTAGAGGGTAACGGCAGACAGCTTACCGAAGTGGCATACTTGATTGAAAAGCAAGGCATCCGTCCCTCGATTGATAAAGTCTTTGCTTTTGAACAAGCCAACGAGGCACTGGTCAAGGTGGCTCAAGGCAGCTCTGCGGGCAAAGTGATACTGAGCCTTGCCGATTAACAGAAACAACCGGCGGACAGATGGGCCGCCCCGACATAGAACAATTCTCTAATTACGGCCAAAGGCCGATAACGATTCTGATAAAATGATCCTATTCAACGAATTCAAGCGCGAATACGAGGCTATCCGCACCGAGATCGACTCGGCCCTGCGCCGTGTGCTCGACTCCGGCTGGTACATCCTCGGGAAAGAAGGCGAGGCCTTCGAACGTGAGTTTGCCAACTACCTCGGCGTCCGCCATTGTGTGGGCGTAGCTAACGGTACCGAGGCCATCGCTCTGGCCTTGCGCGGCATGGATATTGGCCCCGGCGACGAGGTGATCACCACCGACATGACCGCCTTCGCCACCGTCACCGGCATCGTACAAGCCGGCGCTACCCCGGTCGTCGTCGACATCCGTCCGGAGGATGGCCTCATGGACGAACGCCTCATCGAGGCACAGATCACCCCACGCACCAAATGCCTCATCCCCGTCCACCTTTACGGGCAGAGCTGCGACATGGACGCCATCCTCCGTATCGCGCAGGCGCACGGGCTGAAGGTGATGGAAGACTGTGCACAAGCAGCAGGCACGACCTATCGCGACCGTAAGGCGGGAGGCTGGGGCGACTGCGCCGCCTTCTCCTTCTACCCCACCAAGAACCTCGGCGCCTATGGCGACGGCGGCGCGATCACAACCAACGACGACGCCACGGCCGAGCGCCTCCGCTCGCTACGTAACTACGGGCAGACGGTGCGCTACCACCACGAATACGAGGGCATCAACAGCCGGTTAGACGAGATGCAGGCGGCCATTCTGCGCGTCAAGCTGCACCATCTCGACGCCTGGAACGCCCGTCGGCGCGCCATCGCAGCACGCTACCGCGCTGGACTGACGGCTGTGGAATGCCTTACGGAGCATGCGTACGGTCTGCCGAACTACCACCTCTTTGTCGTCCGGGCTAAGGACCGCACCGCACTCTCCGAGCGACTGGCACAAGAGGGTGTCGGCACACTGATCCATTACCCCATCCCCATCCGTCGACAACGTGCCTACCACGGCCCATGCAAGGACGTGCCACGTACCCCGACAGACGACTTCGCCGACGCGATCCTCAGTCTACCGATGTATCCCACTCTCACCGACGAGGAGGTAGACACTGTGATTCGCGCCGTCAATCAGGCATAAATTCATCACTAACCCTATACTGAAATGAAAAGAGTAATTGCAACCAACCAAGCGCCCGCGGCCATTGGGCCCTACAGTCAGGCTGTAGAGGCGGGCAACCTACTGTTTGTGTCCGGTCAGCTGGGTCTCGACCCGGCTACGGGCGACTTTGTTCCGGGCGGTGTCCGCGAACAGGCCGAACAGGCCTTCCGTAACCTCCGCGCTATCCTCACCGAAGCCGGATACACGCTGGCCGACGTGGTGAAGGCCACCGTCTTTCTGGTCGACATGAACGACTTCGCCGTCGTCAACGAGGTCTATGCCGCGCAGTTTGCCGGCATGGATTGTCCCGCACGGTCGGCCGTCGACGTGTGCAAGTTGCCGAAGGGCGGTCTCGTGGAGATCGAGGTCATTGCCGCGCACTGATCCCGCTCTCGCTGCGTCTGACAGCACAGAAGAAGGGGGTATGTCCCAATGAAGGACATACCCCCTTTCCGTATTTGCATCTCAGGGCCGAAACGGTCAGAACTCCAGCTCCAGCCCGATCATTAACTCTTCGGGAGCGAAGCGTATACCGAAGCCGTCGTGCCCGAGGCCTGGCTCTTCGCCGGAGAAGTAACCACTGCGGTAGCCGAGAAAACCGAAGCGAAGGCAGAGGCACAGCCCCTCGGTCAGATCGACACAGCCACCGGGACGGATACCGACCTCGAAGCCGTTGCGACGCTCCACCGATCCGCCCTTGCGCTCCTCGGCAAAGTTGACTCCCGCGCCGCCGTCCATGAACAGGTTGAAAGGCCCCCGATGCATGTAGTAGCAGCGCACGAAAGGGGAGATCTTGAAGGCATTCTCTACGCTGCGAGCAGGGCCTTCGCCTGCCGACCCGTGCTCATAGCCGAGAAGGAGGCCTGTGCCCCAGGTGTCGTTGAAGAGATAGCCGATCTCGGGACTGAAATCGAAGGTGGTCGTGCGCTCCTTCGTGTTACGCCAATAGGTCAGTGCACCACCGGCGAAAATGCGCCCTTCGTGGTCGTGATCATGCGCCTCTGTGGGGCGCCCAAGCTGCGCGTGCGCCACCGAAGGGGTGACGAGGGCCAGTAGGACAAGCAGCCCTACGAGGCACGTCGGCCGACGGCCGAGACGAGTAGTAGTTTTTCATCATGTGTGTAGTATAAAATGGGTTTGAAATCTTCGGATGAATCAAAGGGAGGCTATCGGGAGCCGATCTAATCACAGACAATTCGCCATCACAACGTCTTGCCCTCGCTCAGCTGGATGGCCTTCTCGTGTTCGCCCACGATCCAGACGATATCGCCGGGCTCGAAGACGGTGGAGGGCGGCGGATTCTTGATCGACGTGTCGCCGCGCTCGATACCGATCACGAGGCACTGGGCTTTGTCGCGGATGCCGGACTCACGGATCGAGCGGCCCACCAGCCGCGATCCCTCCACGACGATGAACTGCTCGATATTCATCTCCTTCCGCTTCTGTTTACGGCGTGCTTCGGCGGCCTTGTTGTAGCGGTCGGTCACGTATTGTAGGAAGCGCTGGATGTCGGCGTCGGAACCGACCACGACTACCTTGTCCGACGGGTAGAGGCGCTCTTCACCGCCGGGGATATTGATCCGCCGACCGCCGCGAATGATGGTCACCACGTTCACGTTGCACTTGCGACGGAAGTCCAGCTCTTTCAGCGTCAGCCCCACGCTGGGCGAATCGGGGCGGATCTCAATATCCGTCAGGTGGAGGTCACGCTCCAGGAGGTGGTTGGCGAAGTCACGCCGCACGGGTGCACGCCGATCCTTCTCGGCCTCACGCGCCGAGAGATTGCTGACGAAATGTTGCTCGATGAGGATCGACCGTGCCTGGACGCCCTTCGAAAACAGGATAACGAGCACGACGCTCACCGTGATCGCGGCCTCCCACAGCGGATTGATGTGCAGCAGCATGGCCGTAGGCACCTGCACCAAGGCCAGCGCCAGGACAATGCGCAGCGCAATGAGCGAAACGAGCGGACCGCGGTTGTATTTGTTGTCGCTCCAGAGCCGCTGGAAGGCTTCGGAGCGATTCTTCTTCATCATAATGGCCCGCAGCAGCGGCGCCATGAGCAGGAGCAGCGCCACAAGCGATACCAGTCGGCCGTTGAGCCCCGGGAGCAGGCGGCAGATGAGCGGCACGGCGAATTGTAGCCAGACGAAGAGCAGCACAAGCGTCACGGCCAAGTAGACGCCCACAAACCGACTGACGGCACGCAGGAACTGTCGCCATTCGCTCTGCTGGCGGATGGTGTTCGAGCCCGATGCGTAGCGATCCAAGAAGCGGATCCAGCTGGCGGGCAGGCCGCGCTCCAGGCGGGCATAAGCCGGATCGGCCAGGCGGATCATGTAGGGCGTGAAGAAAGTGGTGACCACGGAAACGGCCACGATGATGGGGTACATATAGGGCTGCATCACCTTCAGCGCTATGCCTTGCGAGGCGAGGATGAAGGCAAACTCACCGATCTGCGTCAGCGAGAAACCGCTCTGGATGGCTGTCTTGAGCGGTCGGCCCGAGAGGAGCACGCCGCATGTGCCGAACACCAGCTGACCGACCATGACGACCGCCGTGAGGATGGCCACGTACCACTTATATTCCCACAACACCTCGAGGTCGATCAGCATGCCCACGGAAACGAAGAAGATGGCCCCGAAGAGGTCTTTCACCGGTTTGACTAACCCCTCGATATGCTCCGCCTCGACCGTTTCGGCCAGGATGGCGCCCATCATGAACGCGCCCAGGGCCGACGAGAAGCCCATCGCGTTGGCGATATACACCAGCCCGAAGCAAAGCCCGATGCTGACGATGAGCAGCATCTCGTCGGTCAGGTATTTCCGTATCGCCCGGAGGATCGTGGGGATGAAATAGATGCCAAACACGAAGCAGCCCACCAGGAAAAGCACCAGTCGGCCGATGTTCATCAGCAGCTCCTCGCCCTCGAACGAGCGGCTGACGGCCAGCGTGGAGAGCAACACGAGCATGAGCACGGCGAAGATGTCCTCCACGATGAGGATACCGAAGACGACGCCCGTAAACTGTCGGTTGCGCAGCCCCATCTCGTCGAAGGCTTTGAAGATGATCGTCGTGGACGACATGGACAGCATGGCGCCGAGGAAGATGCAGTTCATCCGATCCAGCCCGAGGGCCGAGCCGACCATGTAGCCGACGAACATCATGCCGATCAGCACCGTGGCGGCGCCCACCGTGGCCGTGCCCCCGACTTTCATCAGCTTCTTGACGCTGAAGTCGAGCCCGAGGTTGAAGAGCAGGAAGATGACGCCGATCTCGCCCCAAGTGTCGATGCTGGACACCTCGCGCACCGTCGGCAGCACCTTGACGGCCGGCCCCGCCAGCACACCCGCCAGCAGGTAGCCCAGCACGACGGGCTGTTTGAGCCATTTGAAAAGCAGGGTGGTCAGGCCCGCAGCAATGAGAATAACGACCAAATCGACAATAAGCGCAGGTAAATGCATAGGGTTTGGAGTCAAATTCTAATGTACGGGCGCAAAGTTAGGGCGCATCGAGGCTGCAAACGGCGTCTGCAGCGCATTTTCTCTCGCGGTTTGGAGCCAGAATCCGGTCTGCGGGGCGTAGTTTGGATGGGGATAAAGTCAAAATCCGGCCCGTGGGGGCGTTTCTTCTTTGCTGTACATCCAACCCGTCTCTCTCCTCATCTCTCATACATTAAGCAATACACTAACTATCTACCATCTCATTCACACCTCCACCTCGCGAATCTATGCCCTGTATCACAGCCTACCTCTCCGCTTTATTCAAAACAGCCAATCACCCACTGAGGCGCACCTCCGATCTCATTCAAAAGCACAAACCCGTTTATGAATTACACGTTGCGCCACAATCAAGATCATTATTCGCCTACATTTTCTCCTCTTGATCGCAATCAAGAGCTATTTCGAGCTACATGATTATACTTTTGATCTTATTCAAAAGCGCTTTCGCGTTACAGGTTATGCTTATTGATCACGATCAATGAACCCAACCAGTAAAAATATAGGTCTACCGCCCGAAGACGATAGCCCTAAAACGATACGTCGATCCATGATCGCGCATAGGGTGCTTTTATTTCAACTCAAAGGTTTGCAGGATGCGCTTCCCCGTGACAGCTTGCTCGCCATCATTTCCCTCCTCGCGACTGAACGCAAGCAGGTAAGCCTTTCCGTTGATGATCCACACGTAAAGCTCGTTCGTAGTCACAATGTCCAACGCGGGTCGCTGCGTATAGATCAACCGGCGCCCCACGTGACCGGCCCACTCGACGCGCTCATTCTTTGTCACCTGACCTTGCAAGAGTTTAATCGCCTCCTCGACGTAGCTATCAGCATCGTATTTTCCATTGGGTAATACCTCCACGACGAGCGACACATTCTCGCGGAAGTGATCCCCGTCGCTCTCTGCCGGGGCATAGAGATAAAAGACAGCGTTCTCGCTCTCGGGTTGCAGCGTCCAGTCGATTGGATAGCGGATGGAGAAATCGGACCGATCGATGGTCTGCCATGCTGCAGAGTCAGCATATTGCCGTGCAGCCTCACGGGCCGCCAGATCCTCTTTATCTATCCGCGCCTGTCCGCCGCATGCAGTCAAGCAGATGGCCAGAACAGCCACATTCAGTATCGGGGCTAACACCCGGAATTTGGGCGTAAACCCATGTGGCAACGCGCCCAAGACGCCGTTTTTGGGCATGAACCAACCGAGCAACGCGCCCGGGACGCCGTTTTTGGGTGTGAACAGACCGAGCAACGGCCTGGGGAGAGGGTTTTCAGACATAATCATGAAGAAAAAGGGGGTAAAAAAAAGCGAGGCGGCCGGGCCCTTCACGGGTGCGCGCCGCCTCTAATAATCTTATAGGAAACGAGATCGGCCGAGGCCGTCTCTAATGAATTGTTTCTGTTATCGCACGAGGTTCGTGAAGGCCGCGTCCTTGGCGTACTTAGCGAACTCCAGGTCGTTGGCGGCCTCACGGGCCAGGGATTTCTTCTTGCTGATGGCCGCCTTGAGGTGGCTGATGACGCCGGCAGCGTCGTTCGTGCGGGCGGAGACGATGGCCTTGAGGTAGTCCGTCGTTGCGTCCGGGCGGGTGACGGCGTTGAGGGTCTGCGAGGCCTTGCTGTAGTCCTTGGTGAGGATCTGGGCCAGGGCGGCGTTGTTCGTCTTCGCAGCGCCGAACGAGCTGACGGCCTTGGCATAGTCGCCCTGCTCGAGGTAGAGCATGCCGAGGGCTTCGCCCAGCTCAGCCACGTCAGAGGCGCCGCCGATGAGCTGCTGCGCCTTGTCGCGCTCGCCACGGGTGAGGGCCAGGAGGCCGAGGTTGATGTTGGCGGCGCTGTTTTGCTGCACGCTGTTGGACTTGTTGAAGAGTTCCTCGGCCTTGCGGAGGTCGCCGGCGTAGTAGCGCTGCATACCGATGTTGTTCCAGGTGCGGCAGTCGTTGGGGAAGAGCTCGGAGGCCTTGGTGTAGATCGCTTCGCGGTCCACGTCGTTCGTGGCCAGGGTGGCGGCGTAGAGCAGCTCCTCGACGTTGAGCGCTTTGGGGTTTGACTGGGCCAGGCGGCTGATCTCCTCGTCCGATTTGCCGATAATTTCGATGTTGGCCGTCAGGCGTGAGCGGCGCAGCTTGGGCAGGATCTCGTCGGCCAGGGAGCGGAAGACGGTGGAGATGTTCTTGATCTCACGCTCGCGCTGCTCGGGGTCGGAATACATGGAGAGGACGCGGAGGACGAGGTCTTTGTCCTGCAAGTTCGACTTCGAGACGAGCTCCTTGAAGCCCTCCCAGTCCTGCGCCGTGTAGTGTGCGCCGACGGGGACGTCGATTTTGCGTTTGTTCAGTTCGCCTTTCAGGTAACGCGTCGTGTTGGCTTCGCGTCGCTCGGCCAGCGATTCGTTGAGCGAGAGTCCGCCGTCGGGTGAGGCGTAGGCAGAGACTTCGACGGAGACGTTTTGGTTGGCTGCGTCGTTAGCCTGCTTCACGCGATCCTTCCAGTCCTTCAGCTCGCCTTTGTTCAGCTCGTTGGAGCGGAGTTCGGCCTGCTGGATAAGGAAGAGGATGTTGGCGTCGTAGGCCTCCTTGATGATGCGCTGGAACTTGTCGGCACCGACGGCGGGGTTGGCCGTGGCGGCGTTAGCCAGCGCGGAGGTAGCGATGACGCCGTCGGCTATTTTGATGTCGGGCAGTCGGGACGACTTGTTGCCGATCTTCACGTCGAAGGTCAGGTAAAGCTCCGATCGCTTCATCTCGGGTTTATACTTGAAAGACGACTTCATGGTGACGTTGCCACCCGTACCGTAAGGGATCACTTGGTTGTTGGCGCGGACCTTTTCGCCTTGGAAGGTGTAGGCCGTTCCCCACGTTTCGCCGCCGGGATAGCGGAGCACAGGCGTGATGGTCAGCGTAGCGTTTTTCTTGAACCACTTGGCGGGATAGGCGATACTAATCGTGACGGGCACTTGTCCGCCGACGACCTCTAAGGGCTGCGGATCGGCCTGAATGTACTGCGCCGAAAGCGGCTTGAGCTTCCCCGAGCAGGAAGCGAGTGCCATGAGAATGGCGGCCATTACAAGGAATGGCAAGAAGTTCTTTTTGCTCATGATTTTCTCTGTGAGTGTGTGATTGATGTGTGTATTGTTATTGTGTATCTCTCTTATGAGTGTCCCTTCCCCCTGATTTTGGGAGCGCAAAGCTAAGTGAATAACTAAATTCTAATAACGGAAGTTGGATGGGCGCAGGCAGCTGTGCGATGGTCGGCCGAGAGGCTGGAAAGCTCCGCGGCGGCCTTGCGCCCATCAGGCTCCTCGCAGGGCCTCAACGGATCGAAACTGAAAGGCGGCCTTTGCTGTCGGTTTGTTACCGCACGAAATGCTGTTTAGACGAGATCGTAAGCTCGTTAAAAAATCCGCAGATCAGGCTTGTTTTATTCATGGCAAAGTCTTTTCCTTTGCCCCATCCTCAATCAAATAATAATGGAACAAAAAACTATCGTAACAGGAGTGATCGGAGCTGACGCACATGCTGTCGGCAATAAGATCATCGCCTTTGCGCTCCAGCAGGCCGGATTCAAGGTCGTCAACCTGGGCGTGATGGTGGCACAGGAAGAGTATATCGAAGCCGCGTTGGAGACTAACGCAGACGCCATCCTCGTTTCGTCGCTCTATGGGCACGGCGAGATCGACTGCAACGGGCTACGCGAGAAGTGTAACGAGGCCGGTCTGAAAGACATCCCCCTCTTTGCTGGCGGCAACCTCGTGGTGGGTAAGCAGAACTTTGAAGACGTTGAAAAGCGCTTCATGGCGATGGGCTTCAATAAGGTTTATCCCCCGGGCACAGCGATCGAGACAACGATCCAAGACCTGCAAGCACTCCTCGAAGCACGCGAAGCCGCTGCGGCCGCTCAATAAGCATTCTTCCCCCACACACTCTCATTCAACGATGAAATACCTAACTGTCGATTTCGGGTCTACGTACACGAAATTGAGCGCCATCGACGCTGATCGCGGTTGTGTGGTGGCCACTGCTGCGGCCTTCACCACGATCGAGACGGACGTGCGTGTGGGCTTCCGCAACGCACTGGCGCAGCTGGAGGAATCGCTCGGCGAACCGTTTGCGTACGACGAGCTACTCTGCTGCAGTAGTGCTGCGGGCGGGCTGAAGATGGTCGCATTAGGGCTCGTGCCTGAGCTGACATCCAAGGCGGCCCGTCTGGCAGCCTCCAGCGCTGGCGCCAAGGTGGTGAAGACGTACGCCTTCGAGATTTCGAAGCAGGAGCAAGACGAGATCTACCGTATCGACCCCGACTTGGTGCTGCTCTGCGGTGGTACAGACGGCGGCAACAAGGAGGTGATCGTGGCCAATGCCCGACGCCTCTGCGCCATCGATCGCAACTTCTCCGTCATCGTGGCTGGCAACAAGTCGGCCTCGTACGAGCTGGAGGAGGTCTTTGCGGCGTCGAACAAGAACTATGTGATCACGGACAATGTGATGCCGGAGTTTAACCGGCTCAACATTGCGCCAGCGAAAGAGAAGATCAAGGAACTCTTCATCAGTCGCATCATCGAGGCCAAGGGGCTGACGCGTGTGCAGGAAATGACGCCGCACCGCATCATCCCTACGCCACTGGCGGTGATGAACGGTTGCGAACTCTTCAGCAAAGGCACGCGCAAGGAGCCCGGTGTGGGCGATCTGCTGGCTATCGACATCGGCGGCGCCACGACGGACGTCTACTCGATGACGGACGGTAAGCCGACGATCGACGGCGCAGTGACGAAGGGTCTGCCAGAGCCGTATGCCAAGCGTACGGTGGAGGGCGATCTGGGCATGCGTTACAGTCTGTCGTCGCTGGCCGATGAACTGGATCTCGACGCGGTGGCCGATGCGGCTGCAGCCGGACGCGATCAGGTGGAGGCGTGGGTGCACCGCTGCACGGAACACCCGGACACCTTGGCGGAGTCGGGCAGCGTGGAGCAACGCATCGAGGAGGAGCTGGCACGCGGTGCCATACGCCTCGCGGTGGAGCGCCATTGCGGCGTCTACCAGACGGTCTACACGCCGTGCGGACAGTTGTTCGCGCTGACGGGGAAAGACCTCGCCGATGTGGCCTACGTGGTCGGTATCGGCGGCGCCATCATCCACAGCGAGCACCCGGACTACATCCTCGAGGGTTCGAAGGCCGACGCGAGCGACTTCACTTACGCCAAACCGCAACATCCGGCTTACAAGCTGGACCGGCGCTACATCTTCGCCTCGATGGGGCTGCTGAGCGCCGTCAATCCGGAGCTGGCGTTGCGCATCATGAAAGAAGAGATCATATAGCGGCCTGTCGGCCGCAGGTAGTTATGCGCCCATTCGGGCGCGGTAGTCAGGGGGCTTTGCCCCCGGTAGTTACGGCCTAAAGGCCGGGTAGTCAGAAGTGATTCTACCCTCTACCTACTGCGCCGAAGGTGCATAACGTACCCGGCCAAATTGGCCGGCGTCCCTGACGGCCCCTGCCGGGGCAGGGAAGTTTGGCCGGGTACCCGGAAAACTTGGCCGGCGTCCCTGACGCCTTGATCTTCTTTTGCCTTCTTTTCTTCCCTTGATGGAAGAAAAGAAGGTGGGGGTAAAGGGGCAAAGCCCCTGTTCTTCTCCTTCTCTTGTCTTGATACGGGAAAAAAAGGCAGAGCCCTTGTCCTTCTCCTTTTCTTGTCTTGACACAAGAAAAGGAGCAAAAGAAAGTCAAGGCGGCTGCGGCCGCCAGCGAAGTTTGGCCAGGTACCCGGAAAACTTGGCCAGGTATAAACTGGGCGTATGTAATACACCCGACAGCGGTCAAAGGCCGCATCATCAAAATAGAAACAGCAATAAAATATAGACATGGAAATCAGCAATAAAAAGATTTCAGAAGATGCCTTCTTCGCCGAGCGCAAGGAGGTGCTTGGACAATGGCACACGGGTCGCGACATCGATTTCGACGAGGCCGTGGCCTATCAAAAATCCATCCCCGCAGAGAAGCGTTTCGGCGCTAAGCTGCAAAAGGCGACCGAGGAACGCCGGACACTGATCCAGCCGCGTGCCGGTGTGGCCCTGCCGGAGGAGCACAAGAAGCTGCTCCAATTCCTCGAGACCGAGGGCGAGGCCGACCTGTTGCCTACAACAGTAGACAGCTACACCCGTCTGAACCGCTACCACGAGGCCGAGACGGGTATCGAAAAGAGTAAAGAGACGAACCGCTCGATGCTGAACGGCTTCCCGATCGTGAACTATGGCAAGACGATCTGCCGCGACGTGACTTCGGCGCTCAAGAGCCCCGTGCAGGTGCGCCACGGTACGCCCGACGCCCGCCTGCTGACGGAGATCTCCATCGCCGGCGGATTCACCTCGTACGAGGGCGGCGGCATCTCGTACAACATCCCCTACTCCAAGAGCCACTCGATCGAAAAGACCATCGCACACTGGCAGTACGCCGACCGCCTGGTGGGCCTCTACGAAGAGGCTGGCGTGTCGATCAACCGCGAGCCGTTCGGGCCGCTGACGGGCACACTGATCCCGCCTTGTATCTCGAACTCGGTGGCTGTCCTCGAGACACTCCTCGCCGCTGCGCAGGGCGTGAAGGACATCACCGTGGGATACGGCCAGTGTGGCAACCTGATCCAGGACGTGGCCGCGCTGCATACATTAAACGTACTCACGCGCGATTACCTCGATAGGTACGGCTTCCATGACGTGCGCGTGACGACCGTCTTCCACCAGTGGATGGGCGGATTCCCGCAAGACGAGGCCAAGGCCTTCGGCGTGATCTCGTGGGGTGCGGCCGCCGCAGCGTTGGCCAAGGCCACGAAGGTGATCGTCAAGACGCCGCACGAGGCGATGGGTGTGCCCACGAAGGAGGCTAACGCCGCCGGGCTCCGCGCCACGAAGCAGGTGACCTCCATGCTGCGCGACCAGGACTTCCGCTCCATCCCAGCCGTGCTCGAGGAAAGCGAGATCATCTCGGCAGAAATGCACTGCATCCTGGGCAAGGTCGAGGAGCTGGGCCGCGGCGACTATGCCGTGGGCACGGTGGCCGCCTTCGAGGCCGGTGTGCTCGACATCCCCTTCGCCCCCAGCCGCTACAACGCGGGTAAGGCCATGCCGGCGCGCGACAATGTGGGCGCCGTCCGCCTGCTCGACATGGGCGCGCTGCCGCTCTCGAAAGACATCGTGGACTTCCACCGCCGCAAGCTCGAGGAGCGCGCCGCGTTTGAGAACCGTCCCGTGAGCTTCCAAATGGTCATCGACGACGTCTACGCCATCGGCAAGGGCTTCCTTGTCGGACGCCCGCGCGGAACGAATAGCGAACAGTAAAACGATGGACTTCCGAGGGGCTTGGTTTGGATCAAACCCGGTGGTTTGATCCAAAACTGGCCCGCGATTGGGGCCAAACCAATGGTTTGAAGCAAAACCTGACCCCGATTGGGGTCAAACCAATGGTTTGAAGCAAAACCCGACCCCGATTCGGGTCAAACCAATGGTTTGAAGCAAAACCCGACCCCGATTCGGGTCAAACCAATGGTTTGAAGCGAAACAGACCTCCGATTAGGGCCAAACCAATGGTTTGAAGCAAAACCCGACCCCGATTGGGGCCAAACCAGGTGGTTTGATGCAAAACCGACCCCCGATTGGGGCCAAACCAGGTGGTTTGATGCAAAACCCGACTCCGATTGGGGCCAAACCAGGTGGTTTGATGCCAAACCGACCCCCGATTGGGGTCAAACCAGGTGGTTTGAAGCAAAACCCAACCCCGATTGGGGTCAAACCGGGTGGTTTGACTCCATCCACAGCCCCGGCAGAGGGCATCACACATAGACATAAGGAATAAGTACACACAATCAAATAGAAACAGAAATGAAAATCACCCAAGTAATCTGCGCTCCCGGCAAGACGGGCTTCTTCTTCGACGATCAGAAGGCCATCAAGAACGGAGCGAAAAACGACGGCGCTTTCTATGAAGGAACGCCTGTAACCCCCGGATTCACGGCCGTTCGTCAGGCAGGCGAATCGATCTCAGTCATCTTCGTACTCGAAAACGGTGCGATGGCTTACGGCGACTGCGCCGCGGTGCAGTACTCCGGCGCCGGCGGACGCGACCCGCTCTTCCTGGCCAAGGACTTCATCCCCGTCATCGAGCGGGAGATCGCTCCGCTCTACGTGGGCAAGGAGATCACCACCTTCCGCGAGATGGCTGACCGCACCGACAAGTATGTAGACCCCAAGACGGGCCAGAAATATCACACCGCCATCCGCTACGGCGTGACCCAAGCCTGCCTCGACGCTGTGGCCAAGAGCCGCGGCGTGCTGATGGCCGAAGTCATCGCCGACGAGTACGGCACGAAGATCTCCGACACCATCATCCCCATCTTCTCCCAGTCGGGCGACGACCGCTACCTGAACGCCGACAAGATGATCATGAAGGCCGCCGACGTACTGCCGCACGCCCTTTTCAACCACGTCGAGACGAAGGTGGGCCTCAAGGGCGAGAAGATCAAGGAATACGTGGAGTGGCTGCGCAACCGCATCCAGAAGCTGAAACCCTTCGAGGGCTACAACCCGACGATCCACATCGACGTCTACGGCACGCTGGGCATCGTCTTCAACAACGACCCCGAGGCCATCGCTCACTACATCGGTGAGGTGGCTGCCATCGCAGCGCCGTTCAAGCTGCGCGTCGAAGGTCCCGTGGATATGGGCGAGCGCGAGGCACAGATCAAGGCTCTGCGCGACATCCGCGCCGTGATCGACCGCGAAGGCATCAACGCCGAGATCGTAGCCGACGAATGGTGCAACACGCTGGAGGACATCATAGACTTCTCGAAGGAGAAATCCGGTCACATGGCTCAGATCAAGACGCCCGACCTCGGCGGCATCAACAACGCCATCGAGGCAGTCCTCTACTGCAAGGAGCACGCCATGGGCGCCTACCTCGGCGGCACCTGCAACGAGACGAACCGCTCGGCCGAAGTCTGCGCACACATCGCCATGGCCACCCAGCCCGTACAGTATCTGGCTAAGCCGGGCATGGGCGTCGACGAGGGCTATATGATTGTATTCAACGAGATGAGCCGCATCCTGGCCATCCGGAAAGCGAAGAAGTAAAACCCTTAGAGGGTAGAGGGTAGAGATTAGAGGGTAGAGGGATGCTTTGATCTCTATCCTCCGATCTCTACCCTCCACCCTCTAACCTCTACCCTCTAAATAGAAATGGAAGAATTAAGAGTCTTATCCCCCACCGCCATCCTGGGCTACGGCTTCCCGATGGAGTCGTTCGTGGAGGGCATGAAACGTGCGCCGCACGTGATAGCAGTCGACGCCGGATCGTCCGATCCCGGCCCCTATTACCTCGGCGCCGGCAAGTCGTTCACCGACCGCAACTCGGTGAAGCGCGACTTAGAGATTATGATCCCCGCCGCCATCGAGGCCGGCATCCCCGTCATCGTCGGCACAGCTGGCGGCAGCGGTGCTACGCCGCATCTGGACTGGGCTGTGGACATCGTCAAGGAGATCGCCCGCGAGAAGAAGCTCAGCTTCAAGATGGCCATCATCGGCTCCGAGCTGGACAAAGAGCTCGTTAAGGAGAAGCTCCGCAAGGGCCAAGTAACGCCCCTGCACCCGGCCAAAGAGATCGCCGAAAAAGACGTCGACGAGGCCGTGCACATCGTCGCTCAGATCGGCGAAGCGCCCTACATCAAAGCCTTGGACGAAGGCGCGAACGTGATCATCGCCGGTCGCTCGTACGACCCCGCTGTCTTTGCCGCCCTTGCCATCAAGCAGGGCTACGACAAGGCCCTGGCGCTCCACATGGGCAAGATCCTCGAGTGTGCCGCCATCGCCGCCCTGCCCGGCAGCGGTAGCGACTGCATGTTCGGCTACCTCCGTAAGGATCACTTTGTGCTCGAGCCCCTCTCGCCCCTGCGCAAGTGCACCACGCTCTCCATCGCCGCCCATACGCTCTACGAAAAGACCAACCCCTACGTACTGCCTGGCCCCGGTGGCGCCCTCGACTTGCACGAGTGCACCTTCACGCAGGTGGACGACAACAAGGTGAAGGTGGCCGGATCGAAGTTCGTCCCCACGGACAAGTTCTTCGTCAAGCTCGAAGGCGTGCGCCGCGTAGGCTATCGCACCATCTCGTGCGCCGGCGTCAAGGATCCGATCATGATCTCCAAGATCGACGACATCGTCCGCAGCGTCAAGGATCGCGTGAAGAACAACTTCGAGCACTATGGCATCACCGACTTCTACCTCGACTTCAAGATCTACGGCAAGAAGGGCGTCATGGCCATGTTCAAGGACGCCGAAGAGTCGCACAGCGACGAGCTGCTGATCATCATCGAGGCCGTAGCCGCCACCCAAGAACAGGCCAACACCATCTGTGGCTTCGCCCGCAGCACCATGCTCCACTTCGGCTACGAAGGGCGCATCGCGACGGCCGGCAACCTGGCCTTCCCCTTCTCGCCCTCAGACGCCAAGATGGGCGAGGTCTTCGAGTTCAACATCTACCACCTGATGCAGGTCGACAACTCCACCGAGCTGTTCCCCGCGCGCTACATCAGCTTCAATCAGGGACAGGAATAAGAAAGGAGGATATCTATCATGCATTACAAACTGACAGACGTGGCTTCGGTGATCCGAAGCAAGAACTCGGGCCCCTACGAGCTGACCTTCGACGTCATCTTCAAGGACTATGAGATGTATGAGCGCGTTAAGGCCGCCGGCGTATTCAACAACGCCATGTTCGCCTCGCTCTACCACATCCCCGAGACGGACATCATCGGCATCGTGCACTTCGACCCCGCCAAGGCGATCAAGACCACCATCGTGCGTCCGATCCCCTCCGGCGCGCTCGGCGAAACGGACGTCTACGGCGCCCAACAGCACGTCCCCCTGATGAAGCTAGAGTTCGATTTATAATCAGGAAACGAGCCAATCAAGAAGCGGGGGCAAGACCGACACGAACGGTTTCTGCCCCCGCTTTTGTTCCAAACCCGATGCGTTAGTGATGACTACCCTTATAGGTTAGCATCGTCCTACCCTATAGGTTAGCGAGGAACTACCTTATAGGGTAGTGCCGGCATAACATCCTCGTCTCATTCGGCCGGTAGGGTAGGGGCGTATCGCATACGCCCCACATGTATCGGGTCTCTTGATCATACGCCCTTTGCGGGGCGTTCTATGGGGCGTATGCAATACACCCCTACCTCCGTCCCCGTGTCAGCGTGCGTCGGCCAACTGCTCGGCTATGGCGTGCAGACCGGCCACAATGCGCTCGCGTTGTCGGGCCCTGGGGGTACGATTGCCATTGATGTAGTGCGACAGTTGTCGGGCGTTGATCCCTGTGGCGCGACTCATAGCGCTCAGTGTGACCACGTCGCCGTAGTACTTGAGCAGGGCTCCGGCGGTAAGCTCGAAGTCGAGGACATACTCCCCGCGCATAATCCATTCGGGTAGTTCGCCTTCGTCTGCCCCTTGACGATGGAACTCCAAGGCTGAGGCATAAGCCTGTTTCACCTCGCCGGGTGTCTTACCGGTGGCCACGCAACCGATTATATCCGGAGCCGATGCGCCGAAGTTGTCGCCCGTCCATTCCACAATCACGGTCAGTTTCTTATTCATATCTCATTGTTCTCCTTTCTTTATGTCGAGGCATTCTCAGCGCTAATCAACGCCATCCAGCCTGTTTACTGATGATGTTTATCATGAATTGGCTCTGCGTTTCGCTCATCTTTCCGTTTATCGTCACGGTGCCCCTTTTCGTCGGGTGCTTGAACTGTCGGTGCGACCCCCGTTGCCTAGCCAGATACCATCCATCAGCCTTCAGCCGAGAGATGATTTCGGACGTTTTCATTCTATCCATTGCTGCTTATTCCCTCCGTACATTGTCCTCTTTTCAGAGGCAAAGATAGCCCGTCGCGCCTCCGCCGCCATATATATAAATGTGTCCCCCGCCCCTCCCGGATGATCATTAAAAGCGGCCGGTTGCTCATTCGTCGGACAGGCAGCGACCCCGAGTAAATAGGTCTGTTTTCATTACACCGTGAGGTTTTTACCTTTGCGGCCGTTCCGTTATGATTGACAAGGGGGGAACGCGTTATGCATCATATCACCACTCACCACATCCCAGCGAAGAGGCGGCACATCGACGCCGAAACCCGCTTACGCCGTCTGTCGCACGTCGTGGCTGCGTCCACGCACGTGGTGAGAGGTTACAAATTACCCCCCCCCCCGTTAACAAAAAGAAGCACTCCGAATTGTTTTATAACTGCGCTCGGATCGGATCGTTCCGGTCTGTGCCCGCAGCATGCTACATGCGCGCCCCTCGGCCTCATGGCTGCGGAGCGTGGATTTGCGCGCGCTTACGGGAGCACCCTCGAGGCGAGGTGCCTTTGGGGCTTTATCGCATCTGTTTTAATTCAGCCCCGACACCCCGCCGTCCGAGCGCACGTTTTTCCTCTTATGCCGAGTCACGCCGCCCCGCATGCTCCGTGTGGGCGGTCGACTCGTCATGTCCCTATCCTCCGTCTTTCGGAAGTGTTTGCAGCGTTCCTGCAAAGTCCAAAAAGTCTTTTGTGGCGTTTGCAGCGTTCCTGCAAAGTCCAAAAAGTTTTTTGTGGCACTTGCAGCATTCCTGCAAAGTCCAAAAAGTTTTTCGTGGCGTTTGCAGCATTCCTGCAAAGTCCAAAAAGTTTTTTGTGGCACTTGCAGCATTCCTGCAAAGTCCAGAAAGTTTTTCGAGGTGCTTGCAGCATTCCTGCAAAGGCCAAAAAGTTTCTCGGGGCATTTGCAGCGTTCCTGCAAGCACCCAAGTATTTGCTTTTATCCCAGCGAATGACATGACACAATTAGCTATATCCACCTTTTAATCAGTATTTATATGCCCGAATCAGAGCAAAAAGTGCCCGTAGGCACACCCACAGCTAAAGAAATAGCCGGAATCGATTTAATCCGTATGAATAACGGTGCGCATTTCGGCTTTATCCAAACCGTCTGCGAACGCATCGAGAAGGAGACAACCATCACGGCCAACCCTATCGCCAAGGCAGCCGCCGACGGTCTCAAAGCCGCCCTCAAGGAAGAAGACGCCTGGCTGGCCGTCTCCCGCAAGAGCGACCTGACGGAGGAGATCATGGCCGCCGACAGCGAGCGCGATGCCCTCTACATGGGCTATCGCTCGGCCGTCAAAGGCTTCACCCGATCCTCCACGCCAGAGAAGGCCAAAGCCGCCACGACGCTCTGGAACAACATCACCGCCCACCGCATCAACCCCAACATGCAGCTCGAGCGCGAGACGTTCCTCATCGTCAACCTCACCGACGACTGCGAAAAGAAATACGCCGCCGAGGTGCAGAAGCTCGGCCTGAAGCCCTACGTCGAGTCGCTCAAAGCCGCCAACGAGAAAGTCAAGCAGCTCCTTGACGACCGCAACAACAGCCGCGTCAGCCAGACCGCCGGCGCCCTCCGCACGGCCCGCCGCGCCTCCGATGCCGCCTACCTCTGGCTCGCCCGCGTGGTCAACTCCCTCGTTGTACTCGACAACGGCACCGCCAAATGCGACGCCTTCATCGACTACATGAACGTCATCATCAAGCGCTACAAAGAGCAGGTGCTCACCTCCAAAAAGCACACGGACGATACGCCCGACAAGCCCAAGGAACCCAAGAAGCCTGCCGAGCCGAAGGATCCCAAAGATCCCAAGAAGCCGGCCGATCCGAAGGATCCGAAAAAGCCCGACGCCCCCAAGCAACCGGACGAGAAGCCAAAGCCCGGTGGCGGCGACAGTGGTAATCCAGACATCACGCTTCCGGAGGAATGATCTGGCCGAAGAGAATTAGCATAGAATAAATCATCGTGCCCCCCTCATCGGGGGGCACAAATACTCATCTTATTAAATACATATCGATATGAAAAAGAAAAGACTTCGATTAGTAACAACCATCGCCATCCTGGCAGCCCTATTCGGCTCCGGCGGCGGCACAGCATGGGGGCAGATTTATCTGTATCCACCGAACAACTCGAATCGCAATGTGAATAACATATTCGGTGCGGGTGAATCGTCTTTTATCTCGCCCGGTATTAATACATCTCAGAATGTGAGAACGCCGTGGACGAATAGTCTTAGTTTCAATTGGTCAGGAACAGGTTTTAGTACTAATCCTCTGAAAAATCCGGTTCCGACCATTAATCTTTCCACTCAATCTGTTCTTGCACTAAGTGATGCGCAGGCTCCGGATATTGTATTCGGAGGACCGTTGGCTGAGAATACGGTTATTCGGGCATATACGGGTAATGGTTTTGCTGCTGGCTGGTTGTCAGTGATGCTTTATACCAAACCGAATACTTATCCAACTACCACTGACTATGATGTGCTTAAGAGCAGCTCTAATTTCGATAACTCGTATACGGCGCCATATAACTTTAGGACAAGCGCCAATGATCAGAAAATCCGGGAGTTCTCGTTCAACAAGTTCAATTACTATAATTTCTCAGCGGTAACCCCTCCTCCGATTAGTTGCCAGAACCCTTGGCATTCTTACCATGTCAATTGTTTCCCTGGTCAATATTCACCCGGACAAGGATATGCTCCGTGTGAATACGATGTATTTAGCACAAGCTATTACACACAGAACCCGAATGGTAGTGTATCTCTTACAGTATCTCACCACAATCAGTCTGCAGACCCTTTAGCCTCAGCAAAGTCTGTCACTGCGAGCCCTTCGGATCGCCCCACCGGATTATACACATCTACTATTGATGGGACATACCGAAAGAATTGGCCTGGTGGCTATTTTGATGGAGCCCTGCCGAATCAAGGCGCAGGAGTGAATATTGATTACCCGACGGATGATGGTATTGCATTGGTGCAGTTCTCCGGATCGAATATGACGGATGGTGGTGCCTTGCAAGGACAGATTACCAATTCGTTATCGTCATCAGCAGCGAACCCCTTAGGGGATATTGCTACGTCTGTCTTCACCAACTTGAATCAATGGGGAGATACATCCAAGACGAAGAACTTGCATTACCTGTCGAACTACCGTCGCCCTACTACCATTGTGTTAGATCCCGGAGATCATCGCTTCAAAAACTTCAGGTTTAACGACATCAAATGGAAGTTCCAAAAGGACTCTGTAGTGGCTACACACAATTATGAGGGCCGGTTAGGACAATGCTACACCGGCGGTGTGTACGCTTACACGTTCTCTGTGGATTGGGGGAATAAACAGAAATACGGCGCCACCCTGGTAGATGGAGCAATCGTTTTGCGTCCCGAGACACGGGTTTGCGTAGAAGGTGATGTGAAAGATGCCACAACCGATAGAGGCTCTGAGCACGACGGAACAGATAGCCCGAACGATAAGACGGATGCCATCATGGTGTTCCCGGATATTACAACGGGCGGACGTTTTACGTTGCGTGTGAGAGGTAGTGTGGATAGCCTGAATATGGCGCAAGGGCCAACCGGCAGTGCTACACCGGTTAGCGATCTCTTCTATAAACAGAAAACCTTTCCGCAGCATGCGCAGCATATCTATCTCTATAAAGATGCTAATGTGTCAAACGCTCATGCATTTGCTTCTCCCCATTTGGGTACGTTCACGAATAATCATCCGTCGTTCATCACCAATCACCCGATTACTGTAGCTCCTCCAGACAAAGCTGAGGCATCGATTTTCGGTTTGTTTAAGGACTACTTGCACGATGGTGTAAATAATGCCGAGATCCATACAGACACAGTAAAAAACAATTACAATGGAAATATTCCTGGTGTGATTGAACTTGGACCCAGAGGCATTGGTCGTGGTCATCTGCATGCATATTCAGGCGGTATTGTAAAGAACTTCGAGGGTTGTATGCCGCTCGATAATTTCACTATGCACTTTGGTGGTGAGTTCGGTACACCGGACTTGAAGCTCTCATCAGATGAACCGCTGTATATTTTGAACTATGGTAATAATGATGACAAGAAGATATGCTCTGCAAATATCATTTTCCATAATGATCCTGTTGACACAGTAGCTCTTGCAATTAATGGAGATGCTGCTCACTATGGTTCTGTACCCAACGGAAAGGGGACAATGCGCATTCAGGCATTGGGTGATGTAGAGTTCAAAAGAGATGAGGATTGGAAGCCCGCTCAGCAAAACAACGTACTTGTCTTGTCGGATGCAAGAAACGTGATCACTCAAAAAGTCAAGTATGAAGGAGGTTACCAAGATGGTATCGCTCAAGGCTTGTTGACTTTCTGGGCTGAGGATAACATCCCGTCGGGCGCAACTGCTGACTGTAATAATTCAGGAATAGCAGATCGCAACAGTGTACGCGGTAATGTTTACATGAATGATCTTGTTGAGATCAAGCGTACGGCTGTTGGTGGTACCACAGAAACGAACGTGATTGCTGCGAATAATATTCGTACGTCTGCCTTCAAGTTCCATAGTGTAAACACAGATAAAGACACGACGAATATCTACTCTCGCAAGGGTGATATCTATATGGGTTACTCTGTAAAAACGGCCGTGGTGCCAGGGCCGGATAACGGGAAATACTTTGACGATAACCTGTTCGAATATAAAGTGGACGATCCCGGGAATACGGGTGTGTTGAATATCAAAGCCGGTTGGGACGATGCCAAGCCGACGATGACGGCGACCCCGGGCATGGAAGGTGGTAACGTCTACTTTACAGGCATTAAAACCGATCTGATCGCTACGGGTAAGTATCCGACATTTATTACGATCCCCTACTCAAGCGAATACATCTGCGATGCACATGTGAGCGGTGAATCGCTTCACAACCGCAAGAATACTTATCAGGCTTACGAGCACTCGGGTATCATCGGC
>ERZ773049.352-NODE-352-length-29216-cov-13.578992_pt1 | contig 29216 bp, 26 predicted proteins | sample MGYA00580633_ERZ773049 | MGnify/ENA primary metagenome ERZ773049 (study PRJEB29015, sample SAMEA2737991) | human oral metagenome | biome: human oral; feature: human-associated habitat; material: dental | place: China | collected 2066 ...
TCTCCTGCTTCTCGCGCAGGGCGTCGACAGTGCGGACCGCCTTGGAGGCGGGCGCAGCGAAGAGGTACGCGGCCTTGGACAGCGACGCCTTGACGGCGCCCGCAGCCTTGGCGAGCAGCACCTCGCGGGACTCGAGCGAAGCGAGCCTGTCGACATCAGCGGCGTCCATGACGTTGCCGTCCATGACTCCGCCCTTGACGACGAGGTTCTTGTTCTCCTTGGCGAAGTCACGCAGCGCCTTGGCGGCCTCGACCGGCTCACCGGTGACGAAGGTCAGGGCCGTGGGGCCCGTGAGGTCGTCCGCGAGCGCCTCGAGCCCGACCTGTCGTGCGGCGATCGCGGCCAGCGTGTTCTTCACCACGGCGTACTCGGCATTACCGGCGAGGGAACGACGCAGCGTCCTGAGATCGGCAACGCTCAGCCCGCGGTACTCGGTCAGCAGAACAGCGCCGCTGGAGCGGAACTTATCCGCCAGCTCGGCAACAGCCGCTTCCTTGTCAGGCCGTGCCATGGGCCCTCCTTCCGTGGTCTGCCGCAGGCATCCGGCGCCCTCATCGAAAAAGCCCCGTGCCGGTGGGCACGGGGCGCACTTCTGTACACGGAGCACTGGAGCGGACTCGTTTCTCACCTGCGCGGGCTCCGACGACTCTGCGACGTCGGACTTGGCCCCACCGGAGTGGGAGACCTGCGGTCTTTGGCGGATCACACCATACAGGTTCGCGGGGGCCTCGGCGCAACCGAGCCCGGCCTCGAGAAGCGGTGCGTTTGATCACGCGCGCCCTTGGTGAGGCCGGATTCGTCTCTCTGGACCGATCTCGGTGCGGGTTGCGACCGATCTCGATGCGGAGTACGACCGATCTCGACGCGGAAGCGGACCGATCTCGACGCGGAACTCGACCGATCTCGGCGATGGACGGCTGCCCGGCTCCCCATGCCCCCCATGCCCCAGCGCCCCACGACGAGAGGGCGATCGCCCCTGCCCCGCCCCGCACCCTTGTCCTTACCATCCAAATATGACTGTCACGACGCCAATCTGGTCGACGACGCCAGTCGAGGCGCTCCCCCGCCTCGCCGTCGACGGGAGGGACACCGGCCTGCCGCTGTGGACCGCTCGCACCCGCCGGGAGCGCAACAAGGGGCTGCTCGGCACCGACGGCATCGACGGCGCCCTGTGGATCACTCGCTGCAACTGGGTGCACTGCCTGGGCATGCGGCACACGATCGACGTCGTCTACCTGACCCGCCGCGACAAGGTCGCGGCCGTGAAACCCCTGCGCCCCGGTCGCATCGGGATGCCGAACCTGCGCGCCGCCGCCGTGCTCGAGATGGCTCGGGGCGAAGCCGCTCGGCTGGGCATCCGCCCGGGTAGCACCCTGTCCGCACTTTCAACCCCGACCACCGCACCTGCTTGCAACCCTGACCAGGCAGCCGATGATGCCAATGCCGTCGACTCCGACGACCGCGCCATGAATACGACCGTCTGAGAGGTGTCCCCCAATGTCGTTGTTCCACCCCTGGGCTCTGGCAGCCGTGGCCGCATGCTCGGTGGCGCTCGTGGCCGGCCCCGTCTCGGCGTGGACACGGCGTTACGTCCGCCAGCCGCTCAGGGACTACAACGACGACAGCGTCGATAGCGACACCAGTGACGATGCCGGCCGCGAGGACGACCAGGCGCACGCCGGCGACGACATCATCAGCGCCTCGTACACCTCAGAGGCCGAGGCCGATGACGTCACTGCCGGTACTGCCAGCATTATCGACGCTGGAACCTCCCGCGCCATCGCTGTAGGCACCCGGACACGACAGACACGACGCGGCCAGGACCAGAGGCCGTCCCCGGCCACGCAATCGACATACCCGACATACCCGACGTTACGACGCCCCGCTCTCCTGGCCGTCATCCCGCAGAGCCTGCTCGCGCTTGCGCTCTGCGGTTTCTGCGTGTGGTGGGGGATGACGGTGAACGCCTTGGGTGCAACGCTCGTCGCCGTACCCGTCTACGCCATGCTGGGCAGCGCCGCCAGCGTCGACGCCGTCTCGCACCTCCTGCCCAACCGGCTGCTGGGGACGACGGCGATCTGGCTGGCGGCCTGCGGCGCCGTGGCCGTCCTCGTGAATCCCGGGAGTATTCGGGACGCATTCCGAGCGGTGCTGTGCGCACTCGCGGTTGGAGCGATCGGCCTACTGCTCGCCTTCATCGGATCCGGCCTGGGGCTGGGCGACGTCAAACTCGGCGCACTCATCGGCCTCTGGCTGGGCTGGCACGGAGCACCAATACTTGTTGCAAGTCTATGCACGGGAATTATTCTCGGCGGGCTCGCCGCAATCCTCATGCTCCTCACCCGCCGAGCCGGTCGGAAGAGCTCCATCGCATACGGTCCGTACCTCATTGCGGGCGCCCTGATGGGCTGGCCCCTGGCTGTCGTCTCATAGGACGGCACAAACACCCTGATAGAGCCTATTCGCCACGATATCTGAACCCTATTCAAATCCTCAGAACCCCTTAAATCGGCCAGTTCTCCACCTTTAACGGGTACACCTCTGACGCCTATTCACAACCGCCTGCACGCCAATAGGAGCTCAGAGCTCAGCCCACATCTTGAATTGAACTCGAAGGCATCACGGGGAGCCTTACCCATGGCGCCGAAAAAGCGCTCCTCATAGTGTTCGATATAAATTTAGTTGCCCCATCCGTTCACCGCAGAGCGCAACTAGATCACCGATCTTCTTTCACTTCGAACACTTGGAGGTCCATGGCGAAAATACAGCCGAAATCGACACGACCATGTGAGTACGCGGTATATCGCAATCGCTTGTCACTACATGCTGTGACTCATATTGTTTAACTACTCCCTGGCAATATCGTCGCCGCCACGATCATCGTCCGCGCTCACTCCACCGACGTCATTAGAATCCCATTTCTTGGCGCCATCGATGCCGCGCACCCAGCGCGTCAGCGACGATACAGAAAGTCCCCTCCGAATGCTTGTGATCACCGGGCCCCGGCCTCCCGCCAATGCCGCCGGCGACCGGGACACGTTCCGGGCCACTGATGTGCTCGAGAACCTGGAGCCGACTCTCGCCCTATGCTGCAACGGCAAGGACGAGCGCGACGCCCACCTGTCCCTCTCGACTATGAACAGAAACGCGCTGGGAATAGCGCCTCTCAACGAGGTCAACACCCGGTTCCGAGCACTGGTCCACCGTCCGAACCGCTTCAACCTGCGAGTGCTCAGCCAAGATACAGAGGTACTCGCGGTATTCGCGATGTTCGCGGTATTCGCAGTATTCGACGCACTGCGCACCCGCGTCGTACTCGCATCCGTGAGTCGCCTCGCCCAGCCCGGCCCCTTTTTCGAGCGGCATGGGCAGGGCGTGGTGCCGGGGCCACGGTTCGACCCGGGTCTGAACCGGGAGCGCGAGTGTGGCAGCAGGATCAACGCCACGACGCGGACCGCCTTGACACAGGCCCGTCCAACCGCTTGGACGGCCGACGAGGACAACGACCAGGTCACCGCGCGCCTCCAGCGGCTAGGAGTCCGCCGCGAACCGCTTGTGCCGGTGTCCCGACGATCGCCGGCAAAGGCATGGACGACTCCGCCCGCTTCTCCACTCCCCCACATATCAGCCTCTGCATCAATGCCGCCCGCCTTCGCCCCCACCCCAGCAAAGGAGACCCGATGAATCCGCGTCAACGGCGAGGGATCCTGCTCATCCTCGTCACAATTCTCGGGGCCATTGTCACTTTCCTGGCCGTGCTCAACTATGTCCAATCCGTCTCCTCACAGGTCGGCCCCAAGACCACTGTGCTGGAGCTGTCGAAGGACGTGGCTGAGCTTCAGGAGATCACTGCCGCAGACGTCACCGCCACGGAGGTGCCCGAGCGCTGGGCCCCGAAGGACGCGGTCCACGACCTCTCCGAGTTTCAGGGCAAGGTGACCGCCTCCTCCTACCGCAAGGGGGCCGTCATCCAGACCAGCATGCTTCAGGACCCGCCGCAGCTGACGGAGGGCTACCGCGAGGTGACGATCATGGTCGACGCCGAGACCGGGGTGGCCGGCAAGATCACGTCCGGCTCGCGCGTCGACGTCGTCTCCACCCTGCAGGATCCCAACGACAAGCAGCAGACGGCTCAGGTCATCATCCAGAACGCGCTCATCACCGACGTCGGGGTGGCCACCCAGGTGGAGGACGAGAGCGCCTCCGGCGACTTCACCAAGTCGGAGGCCGTGCCGGTGACTTTCGCTCTCACCCCGGACGAATCGCTCAAGCTCGCCTACGCCGAGAGCTTCTCCAAGAAGGTGCGCCTCCTGCTGCGCCGCGACGGCGATGACAGCTCCGTAAACAGCCCCGAGTACTCGACGACGACGGACTCCCCCGACGCCACTGGAGGTAATCAGTGATGCAGTACCTACTGACGAAAGACGAGCAGATCCGGATTCAGGTGATCGCGGCCATCGCCGAGGCCGAGGGCTTCGGCGAGGTCATGGCCACCGATTCCTTCGAGCGCCTGCGAGAGTCCCTCGGCACGGGCGATGTCTCCTGCGTCCTCATCGACGAGGGGCTCTCAGACATCTCCGCACTGGCAGTCGTGCAGGACATCGCCCGTTCCTATCCGCTCATCCCGGTGGTCCTGCTCAGCCGCAGTCGGACCGCCGAGGTTCTCACCGCCGCCATGGATGCGGGAGCGCGCACGGTACTCACTCTTCCTCTGTCCCTGGAGGAGCTGAGCACTCGTCTCCAACCAGTGCTGGCATGGTCGCAGGCGGTCCAGAATGAGGCGAGCGCGCACACCGATCTCAGCTCTCGTCGGCTCGGCAGCGTGACCGCCGTCGTCGGAGCCAAGGGAGGCGTCGGCGCCTCGACCGTGGCGCTGATGACCGCGGCGCAGCTGGCCCAGCACGCCCGCACCTGCTTGGTCGACCTCGACGTGCGCGGAGGAGACATCGCCGCCATGACAGGCCTGTCCGTGCGGCGCTCGATCACGGACCTGGTGGACATCGCCGTCGAGGCCAGCGCCAGGGAGATCTCAGAGGTCATGTATCCGTTGCCGGGTGGAATCGCCTTGCTGCCCGCTCCGGATCACGGCGAGATGGGCGAGGCGATGACAGAGGTCGCCACTCGCCAGATCATCTCCATGCTGCGGTACCAGTTCGACCATGTGGTGCTGGACTGCGGCAGCAGGCTGGACGACGTCCTGGCGATGGCGCTGGACTCCGCCGACCGCGTACTCGTGGTGACCACCCCCGATACGCCGGCTGTGCGCTCCGTGCGCCGATTGACGGAGGCTCTCAACCGCCTCGACATCGCCCGCGGACGCCCCATGAGTCTCATCGTGAATCGCAGTGGTCGCAAGCGGGAGATCCAGCCCAAGACGGCCGCGAGAATGGCAGCGATCCCTCTGGCCATCGCCGTCCCAGATCTGACGTCGCAGATGGAGATGGCGGTCAACTCCAACACGCTGCTCACGGCGAAGCTGCCGGCCCTGGTCAAGGCCACCCACTACATCGCCAAGACGATCCTGGCCGAGACCGTTGGTACTGCAGGTACTGCTGGTACTGCTGGTACTGCGGGGTCAATCGCACCCGGGCCGAGGGGCGGGGCGCAGCCGCCGCCACAACCGCAACCACAACCGCAGCCACAGCCGCAGCCACAACGACGCCGGGCGAGACGATGGCGCGGGCGCTCGGAGAAGGGGCAGGTCACGGTGGAGTTCCCCGTGGTCTTCGCCCTCGCCACAGCGGCACTCCTGCTGTGCGTGCAGCTCCTCGGCTACGGAGTCTCCTACATGCTCGCCAATCACGCCGCTGAGGAGGCGGCCCGTGACTACGGCATCGGTATGAGCACAGAGGAGGTTCACCAGGACGTCGCCAAGCATCTTCCCGACGCCTACGGCTCGGGCATGACCATCACCCGGACCCCTGACGACAGGGTCACCGTCACCCTGCCAGTGCCCTCCGCCATGAGGCTTCGCACCTCCGCCGAGGCCGGGATCGTGTGGGAGGCGCAGCAATGAGCGCTCTGCTCCCACGGTCCTCACGATCCTCACAGTGCTCACGGCCTCCGCGGCCCCCGCGGCGTCTCCTGCACATGCTGCGCCACGACGAGCGCGGCGTCCTCGACATCGAGCTCGTCGGCTTCATACCGGCGCTGGTCATCGTCCTGCTCCTTCTCCTCCAGGGTTTCCTGGCCGTCTCCACCGTCACCTCCACCAGCGCAGCCGCCCGCGACGGCGCCCGAGCCGCCATGCTCGGTCGATCCGCTACTGCCGCCGCGGAGAACTCGCTACCGGACTGGGTCACACTCCAGTCGGTCACGGACGACTGCGGCAACGACCACTGCGTGCAGGTGACCGCACGAGTCCCGATCGGCCTGCCCGCATTCACCACCGAGCACATCACCGTGACACGAACCGCCTATTTCCCGGAGGACTGACATGGCACTGAAAGACCGCATGGCCTCAATGGCCTCACCCGCGGAGAAGCGCCACATGGCGGGCAGCAGAGAGGATCTCGTCGCCCAGTACCGGGTCCGCCTGCTGGAGGAGATCGACCTGGATGAAGTGGCCGGGCTCGAGCTTCCCCAGCAGCGAGCGCGGTTGGAACGGATACTCTCCCGGCTCCTGTCTCTGGAGGGGCCGGTCCTGTCCCCCCGGGAGAGGACATGGCTCGTCAAACGGATCATCGATGACGCCGTCGGCCTCGGCGTCCTCGAACCGCTGGTGGCGGACCACACCGTCACCGAGATCATGGTCAATGGCACGGAAGACGTCTTCGTCGAGCGCTCCGGAAGGATCGAGCGGGTCCCCACCCGTTTCACCTCCGAGGCCGAGCTCTACCAGCTCATCGATCGCATCGTCTCCTCGGTCAATCGCCGTGTGGACGAATCGAGCCCCATGGTGGACGCCCGCCTCCCCGGAGGCGAGCGCGTCAATGTCATCATCCCGCCACTCGCCCTGGACGGGCCGACAATCACGATCCGTCGTTTCCCTCAGCCCTTTCAGCTCACGGATCTCGTGGCGCGCCACAGCCTGCCCCAAGAGGCGGCCGATCTTCTCGGAACGCTGGTGGCGGCGAAGTTCAGCATCCTCATCTCGGGCGGAACCGGCTCCGGCAAGACCACCTTCCTCAACGCCCTGTCCGGCATGATTCCGCGGCGCGAGCGCATCATCACCATTGAGGACGCCGCCGAGCTCTCTCTGCAGCAGCCCCATGTGGTGCGCCTGGAAGCGCGCCCGGCCAACATCGAGGGACGCGGCCAGGTGGCCATCCGCGATCTGGTCCGCAACTCCCTGCGCATGCGCCCGGACAGGATCATCGTCGGCGAGGTTCGCGGCGGCGAGACCCTGGACATGCTCCAGGCCATGAACACCGGCCACGAGGGATCGCTCACCACCGTGCACGCGAACTCCGCGGTAGATGCGCTCAGTCGCTTGGAAACACTCGCCTCCATGTCCGACGTCGCGCTCCCTGTGGAGACCGTGCGAGACCAGATCAACGGCGCCATCGACGTCATCGTCCAATTGGAGAGGGATTCCGCGGGGATACGACGAGTCAGCAGCATCGAGTCGGTCACGTCGCGGCGTCGCGAGAACTACGCGACCTCCCCGCTCCTGCACTACGTCCACGCGACGCGACGCGGCACCGGCCGTTTCGAGTTCCGCGGCATCTCGGAAGCCATGGCGCAGCGGATGCTCCAGCACGGGCAATCGCTGCCCCGTGGTCTCACAGCGGCGGGGACAGCGGCATGAACGGCGTCGGAGTCATCATTCTCGGCACCGTGGCGACCGTCGCCACAGGTGCCGCAGCAGTGCTCGCCCTCAGCGCCAGTGTCGGACGCGTCTCCCAGGTCGCGCAGAGCCTGGGAGTCTCGGACGACTCCCGCAGACACGGCCCTGTAGCCGTCCTTCTAGCACAGCTGCAGCGATTGCCCCTGACCCGCAGGCTTCGACAACGGCTCATCGGAGCCGGACTCGACTGGGACCCGGCGATCACCGAACTGGCCCTTGCCGCACTCGTGGTCCTGGTGTTCCTGGGAGTGCGCCCTTTCATCGGGAGGATAGCCGGCGGGGTTCTGGCAGCAGCCGTGCCATTCGCGTTCTCCCGCTGGATGCAGCGTCGGGCCGCACAGCGCACTGAGCGCTTCATCGCCCAGCTCCCGGACGTCTCCAGAGTCCTGTCCAACGGCACCTCGGCGGGCATGTCCGTGGAACGGGCCCTCGGCCTGGCGGCCGTGGAGGTCTCGGAGCCGGCGAAGACAGAGCTGAACCGGGTGGTCGCCCAACTGGGGCTGGGCTGGGCGCTGGAATCCGCCCTGACCGATCTGTCAGAACGGATGCCCTCACGCGAACTCGACGTTCTGGTGCGCACCATCATCATTCAGTCCAGATCCGGCGGCACCCTGGTCACAGCCCTGCAGGAGATCGCCTATGCACTCGAGGATCGCAAGCAGCTGCACCGCGAAGTGCGCACGGCGATCCTCGGATCGGCGGTCAGCGGCTACATCGTCCCCGTCATGGGCGTGGGATGCGTCGTGCTTCTCAATCTCATGAAGCCCGGCGTCCTGGACGACATGGCGTCCTCCTTCATCGGCCGATTGATCCTTCTGATCGCCTTCGTCTTCTTCGGCCTCGGCGCCCTGCTCATCCGGCTCGTCTCGAGAGTGGAGGTGTGAGGTGGTCGCCTTCAGCACGGCTTTCCTGGCCGCATGCCTCGTGCTCGCAGCCGCCGGCGGCATCCGTATGATCCGCGACGACGGCACCAAACACTTGACCGGCACCGGAAGCACCGTCGGCACCGCGATTGACATCGAGGAGCGTCGGCAAGAGGGCGTCTTCGTCAAACTCATCGACACTCTGGGGATGCGGGGGCAGCAAGCGCTTCGCCGCCTCTACGGGCCGGTGCGCCTGCGCGCGCTCGATCAGCGTCTGAGAAGCGCGGGCAACCCGGAAGGCCTGCACCTCGACCTGTTCATTCAGCGCGAGGCGGGATTCGTTATCCTCAGTGCGATTCTGCTGCTCATATTCGCACTGCTGGGCCGATGGACGATCGGAATCGTGGTCGCCGTCGTCTTCTCAGGATGGATGTACCTTTGGCTCGCCCAGGCCCTCCGCAACCGGCAGAAGAAGCTCAACCGCGACCTGCCGGATTTCCTCGACATCCTCGCGGTCACCGTCCGCTCGGGACTGCCTTTCAGAAACGCGCTGGAGCGCGTCTGCGAGCACTTCGAGGGACCGGTATCGGAGGAGATGATCACGGCCCTCCATGAGATGCGCCTGGGGGTCTCCCGGCGCGATGCCTTCACCGCAGTTCGAAAGCGGGGCCGTTCGGAGAACATCGACACCTTCGTCACGGCTCTCCTCCAGTCCGAGGAGCTGGGGACCCCGATCGGCGAGGCGCTCCAGGCGATCGTCAAGGAGATCAGGCGCGAGCGCGCCGAGCAGGTGCGGCGCGATGCCGCCAAGGCCTCGCCGAAGGTCTCCTTCGTCGCCACGATGACCATGCTGCCGGGCACCATCGTCCTCATGATAGGCGGCATGCTCTACGCCAATCGCGACGTTTTCGCCCGCATTTTCGGTGGTTGAGATGGAACCTCGGACAACAATCTCCCGGGCGCCCCTGGCAAGGGAGATACGAGACCGCAGCATGTCCGGCGCCGTGGGACTCATCTGCGACGTGAGGCTGGGTATCCTCCTCACCTGCGAATTCGCCCTCATGACGACCGGCACCTCAGCTTTATCGATCATCTCCCTCTTCGTGGCGATGGGCATGAGCTGGATACCGCTGCGCGTCATACGGCGGGCCCCGGCGGTGATCAACCGGGGATGGCTCTTCCCCTGCACGGACCTGGTCGTCACCGGCACGCTCGTCTTCGCCCTCTCCGACGCCTTCAACGGCGCCGAGGAGCTCGTGCTCGCATACGTTCTGACCTCCGCACTGCTGGTGGGCACCGTCACAAACGCGGCATGGGCCGCTATATGGACAATCGGCGTCCTGACCGTCCTGGTCACGACGAGACTGAGTCACAGTCACATGCCGCTCTCTCCGGCGGTGTCACTCATCTCGACCCTCGGCATCGGAGCCGGCGTGCTCCTCGGCAATCGGCTGTTCACTCAGCTCCAGGAGGTCGGCAGGCTCACCGCCGAGGCCGCGGCCGCCCGCGCCGAGGAACGGGCGCTCACCGAACGCCTCGCAATCGCCCGGGATCTTCACGACTCACTGGCGAAGAGCGTCCACGGCATCCGCATGCTGGCCGAGGCGCTGGACGACTCGCTCCGCTCGGAGCGGCACAAGGACGCCGCCCTCAGTCGCACCCTGTTCGAGTCGGCGGACGAGGCCAGCCGCGAGGCGCGCCTGGTCCTGGACGGCCTGCGAATCAGCGGAGAGGACGACGTCGCGGGAGCCCTTTGCGAAGAGGTTGCCCGCTGGAGCGCTCGGACCGGCATCGCCGCGGCCTGCCTCGAATCCGAGCCGTCGCAGAGTATGCCGTGCTCGCCGGAGACGATGTGGCAGCTCCAGCGCGTGCTCGGCGAGGCGCTCACCAACATAGAGAAGCACGCCCGCGCGAGCGCCGTGAGCTTCTCCATCGGGGTGGAGGAGCATCGATTGCGCATCGAGATCAACGACGACGGCGTCGGGCTGACGGATGCGAAGAGCAGCGAACCCATCAGCCCCGAAGGCCATTACGGCCTCACCGGCATGCGCGAGCGCGCTGAAGCGCTCGACGCCGAGCTGAGCATCGAGTCGCAACCGGAGCCCGGCGTCGGGCTGCGGACGCGACTGCTCGTTCCGCTGACATCACTGACAGCGCCACAGGAGGTGCGGACATGAAGATCATGGTTGTGGATGACAACGCCATCGTGCGTGCGGGCCTTCGAGCGGTGCTGGCCCGCGTGGATTCGGTGACGGACGTCGTTGAGGCCGAGGACGCCTTCGCAGCCCTCGAGATCGCCGCTGCCGAGTCGCCGGAGATCGTCCTGCTGGACATCTCCATGCCCGGGCGCAGTGGCCTGGACGTTCTTCCCGAACTCGTCGACCGCATGTCGGTCATCATGCTCACCTCCTTGAAGGATCCCGCACTGATCCGCCGGGCGATCGACGCCGGGGCGCGCGGGTACCTGGTGCACGGCCAGCTGGGCGTCAATGAAGTCGCCGGCGCTATTGAGACGTGTCGGCACGGCGGACTGGTTCTGGGCAGGGAAGCGGCCGAGGTCATGCTTCATCCCTCTCGCGGCGATCGGCCCAATCCCCTGCGCGAGCATCTGACTGACCGCGAGGCGGAGATTCTCGACCTCGCGGCCGGCGGCCTGTCTAATGCGGAGATCGCTTCTCAGTTGTTTCTATCAGAACGGACTGTCAAGAACTATCTCAATGCAGCTTATCCCAAGATCGATGTACATAACCGCGCCGAGGCGGTGTCCGCCTGGCTGGGGCGAAGCCAAGGGCGTTGATCGGGGCAGCCGCCCCTGCACCCTGGGGCGGTGGTCGACCTAATTTTAATTCTGTCAGAAGGACATCACCAGTCCACCGACTTCAACCCTTATATGGAGGTCATGATGAACAACAACTCCCTGCTCCGTCTTCAGGTCCGCATTCAGCAGGCATGGACCGACCTGCGCGACAGCGAGCGCGGCCAGACAATGGTCGAATACGCGGGTATCGGTCTGGTCGTCGTCGCCATTCTCGCCGCCGTCGTCACGGGATTAGCCAGCAATAAGGGTGGAGGCATTGGTGGAGCAATAACAGGCAAGATCTCAGAGGTCATCAAGAGTATCAAGACAGGAAAGTGAGTCTTCCCGCGTGCGGTTGACGCAACCAGCTCAGTTAGGTGCACCCGAGAGCGGGGTGCACCTAACTGCGCTTTTTCTATCACCTTTTCATGAACACCTCCGTCACGCAGGACTGAATGAGGATGAACCACCGTCTGAGCCTATTGAAAGGCGCGCGTCGTCGCCGAATCAGGAATGATGAGCGCGGCAGCATCTTTCCCTATCTCTGCATCGCCTGCGGAGCTCTCGCCATGGTGGCGCTGCTCCTCATGCTCAGCCTGGGAGACACCACGCTTCATCGGAGAGACGCCAGCAATGCGGCGGATGCCGCGGCGCTCGCCGCCGCCGGGGCGTGGGCGGACTCCATCGAGTCGATGTACGACGACGCCGTCGACTCCGATAACGCCGACGGCTTGTGGGGCGGCATCGGAAAAGGATTAGGATCCTACGCGGGCCTGGAAGCCAAGAATGCTGCCGACACATACGCCTCCCACAATGGCGCCACGGTCACAGCATACTCCGTCGACGCCACCCAGAAGACCGTGACCGTCAGCGTGGAGACCAATTCCACCGTTGAAGGAACCGATGAGAAAATGACAGCAACCTCTACCGCCGAGATCGTCCTCAAGGACGGCGTCTGCCTCGGCGGAGGCAAAGTCGGGTTCAAGATCGATGGAAATTGCGTCACCGAACGCCCCAAGGAGACCCCGAGCCCCGAACCCTCTCCAACGTCTTCACCCTCTCCGTCACCCTCCTCAACGCCCACGCCTTTCACGGGCCCCTCCGGCATGAGCAGGCACGCGAAAGTCACTACCAAGCTGACGTCCTGACCATTAACATATACGGGTTCTCAAAGGCGCTCTCACCACCGCGCCCCGATGGTTCACGACGGCTCATAAACCATTCATTCCATAGTCATATTCGTATTCACCGTGCAACTACTGGGGGAAATATCGTGCGCACCATTGTTTCACATACACTTCCCATCGCCGCTCTCACTCTCGCACTGCTCACCGGGTGCGGCGGCGAAGGCGGCGAAAGCGCCGACCCCAGCGCAACGGCCACCTCCACGGACGCGCAGGCCACCGAGACGACCGCCAGTCTCACGCCCGCATACGGACTCACCCTGACACTCCCCACCAATCTGACCTCCGATGAGGAGCCCAGGAAGGGCTCGAATGACAAGTGGCGGGTCGATTACTACGTTCAGGACGAGTCCGCACCGGCTCTCATCGACGTCGAGTACTACACGGAGAGCTCCCAGACCGCATCCGGCATCGCATCACTGGACGAGAACGCCTACGCAGAAGACGGCATCACCATCACCCCCACGGCGACTACCGTCGAGGGCTCCCCCGACGCATACACATACACCTGGGAGCAGAACGCCGCACCCCCATGGGACCCGACGGCGCCCGCCATCGATCTGTCCTGCCAGGCGAAACTGGCGGACGGCCCCGAGGGCTACGCCTACGGGGTCTATGCCTGCGCACCCAAGGACAATCAGCAGAGCATCGACGCCATGCAGGCAGTTCTCGATTCCATGACGGTCAGCGAGTCCTGACGCACAGAATTCATCATCAATTCAATTCATCTTCAATTCCAGCTTCAATTCATGGCGCTGCACGACCGCCCCGTTGGCATGGTCGGGCAGCGCCATTCATATGCCGCAAGTGCGAGCGAAGCTCCGGCTTCGCTCACGCCTTACGCACTGCAGGGCGCTTTCCGGGGCGCTCGCCCCTTCGACGCCGAACGCCGACAAGGTTCACTACTGGCAGCACCTGCTGTAAAGCGCAAGGAGACCTCAATGAGCCCTCGTAAGAAATCGTTGTGGCAAGAGCGGGGACAGACGCTCACGGAGCATGCCGGTATCGGCCTGGTGGTCGTCGCCCTGCTCTTAGTGGTCGCGGGAGGAATCACCGTGACATCCGGAGACAAAATCGGTCAAGCCGTCCTCTGCAAGATCTCCCAGCATATCCATTCCGTCGCCGGAGGATCGTACGAGTGCCCCCTGAACGGCAACCCTTACGCCGCCAACCCCGCCGCTGTCCCTTCGTACGTCAGCGAGACCAGCAAATCAACATCTGCAGGCGTAACCATTCCTAAACTCGGGCCCGGAGATTTAAAAGTCGATGGAAGCGACAACGCCTCCATTAAGAAGACGAGATACATGGACGGCTCCGGAAGCCGTCAATACAGCAAGACGACCGAGGTGAGCGCCTCCTACGACTACAGCACCAGCAAGCATAAAGCCTGGAAAAAGAGAAAGGCGAACGAAGCCGGTAAATCCAGCGATGATGACTCGGACAGCAAAGGAGCGCCCTTCGACGCCGAAATCCAGGCTTCAATAAAAGGCTCCATCAATCGCACAACAACGAAGACATACAAGTGCGACACCCCCGGCCACCCCACATGCCGCCAGCACGACAAGCGGAATCGCGAAGTGGCTCAGGAGCACCTCGACGATCAGGGCCTGGGGAGAGCGACCAGCGGCGATACGGAGGTCAAGCAGAAGCCCGATAGCACGTCCACCTCATGGACCGCCGAAGCAGAACTCGAGGGTGGAGTTTCCGTCAGCACTGAGATCGGAGTAAAGGATCCAGAAGATACAAAAAAGGGCAATAAAAAAGGCGGAAAAGAGCGCCGATACGACCCGAAAGACGCCAAGGAGGCCGCTAAGGAAAAAGTCTTGAATTACGGCAGAGTCAAAGCTAAAGCCAGTGCAAGCGCATCCGGAAAAGTGGGCTACACCCGCACCGAAACACATGCCGACGGAAAGACAGAAACATCCAATAGATTCGCATACAAGGGCGAGGTTAATGCAGAGCTAGCAGGCTCGGCTTTCGGCGAAGATAACGGAAAGAATAGCACAAACGGCAGCTATTACGGCAGCTACGAGCTGACCTACGATGATGACGGCGAACTCAAGACCATTACATTCACCAACGTCAAGGAGCATCAGGAAGAAGGCAGAGGAGGAAAGAGCGAATCAAAGACAACGACGATCACAACCACACTGGACGTTTCCGGATTGAGTCAAGAGGATCGCAAAATCGCGGAGAAGTACGCCTCCCGATCCTTTACAAATGGTGCACTCTTTGTCACGGAGTCGTCCTTCAAACCATCGAAACCATCGAGCGACAGCTTCGACAACCTGCTTTATCGCCAGGGGCAAACGACTCGAACCGTGCAGGAGGGCGAGATGATCACCGAGAACGGGGGCTGGGACTTTTGGGTCCTCAGATATCAGACGCAATCCACTCATGGCTCGCAGGACACGATCAAGGCTCAGCAGCTGGGCCGTCCCGGGCCGGACGGAGAACGCACGTTTGAGGATGTGGAGTAAGTAGATGTGGAAGTAAGCAGGAGTAGGCGTAAGCGGCTCTGTGAGCACTCTGAGTCGGCCTCATGACAACATCCGATAAGGAGGATTTGTGCACCACAACAGCGCGGGCACCAGTACGTCCTTCCCCCCGTCGACCGACTACGGCGTCATCGCCAGGCGACGGAGATTCCTCATGGCGGGATTCTCGGGGGCCGCCCTGACGACTCTTGCGGCATGCGACGGCACGTCGTCACAGCCTCCGGGAGACCGGCTCGCAAAGGTCGATGATGTCCCCCAGCCCTATGCTGGAACAACGCCGCAGAGCGAGGCTCCCGACGACTGGACAACCGTGACATATGAAGGGCAGTCCTTCAGTCTTCCGACGGCCTTCGAGGAGCCCGCGCAGCATGATGACTGGGGAATCTACAAGATGGCGTATGACCGTTTCGAGGACGACACCAAGGTCCACAGGATTCTGGTCACAGGCATCGACACCGAGGTCACAACCGCCAATGGGATCAGGCAGACGGTCAATCTCATGAATGGCGGGCTGATCGAGAACTACAGCGAGATCAATACGATCTCCTGGAGCGTGGACGACACCACCGCCATCGAGCGGATCGCCTTCTACTGGGGTCCCGATATCGACTTCCCCGGCTATACCTGGATGATCGCGTCTTCTGCGGGAGTCGGGGTCGTCACCTCCTTAGGCGTCAACGCTGACGATGGTTTGCGCAACAGCATTGAGGACACTCTGACCCTGGATGGAGGGGAATGATGAAACGCCGTTCAGGCCTCGCCGCTCTGGCGGCCATCGCAGTGAGTTCCGCGGTTGCGGCATGCTCGTCGAACAAACCCGCGGCCCCCTCGGGGAACTGGCAGCGGGACGGCGACGGCAATCTTCTGGTCGCCATCCCGAAGGGCTGGGAGAAATCCACTCCCGATAGCGGCGCATGGACGACGTGCTGGACCGACCCCGAAGACGATTCCAATGTCCTCATGACCACCAGCTCGATCGACGAGGACGACGTCTACACGGCGCTCGACACATCGGCCGACGCCGCGCGATCCGTCACCCGGGGATACCGGCTGGTCGGCGAATGCACCGCCTGGTCCGACGGCACTACTACTCTGGCCCGACAGGACTATCAGACGACGTGGCCGGTTGAGGGCCGCGGAAGCACATGGGCGATCAGTTCCAATGGTCTTATTGCTCTCGTCGATCTGAGCGGGAGCTCCGTGACGGACGAACAATTCACCACCGTCGGCTCATGGATCGAGCTCACTGGAACCGCCTCCGCAACTGCGTCGATCACAAGTTCCGCAACGGTATCGCCCGGCACCGACGGCAGCCAGTACATCGAGGTCTCGGGGCTCAGGTGCGCTCTGCCCGAGGACTGGACTGATACAGGCGCTCTGGAAGGCTCGGAGAGGTGGGTCAGTACCTGGGCGCTGGTCGAGGATGAGATCATGGCGCAGAGGCTTTTTCTTGCACCTACCATGCCGCAGAGCACCGTCACGGACGCAATGTCTCAAATTGAGAATGACTCGTCCGGCGGTGCACTGGTCAACTACACCAAGCAGCAGGAGAATTCCCTTCACCTGTCCGGTCTCACCGAAGCGATTCGAACCGATTTCAGCGCCGGCGATAACGGTACGGATGAAGGCTGTATATGGGTCCTGCGCAAGGACTCGCATATCGCAGCCGTGCAGTACTCGGGCACGGGCCCCATCGATACTGATTTACGCGACTCGATCGAGCAGTCTCTCGCCCTCACGGTGTGATTGCACGGCCATAGAAAGCGATAGCACATCGATGAAACCGGCGCTCCGGATAATCGATCTCCCGAATGGCCGGTGTCAAGAACCCGTTCATGCTCCACGGGTCCCACTCCCCGTATCGGCTCAGCACATGCGCCCTTAAGCTCGGCAGCGAATCGTGGTCCCATCACACGGAACCAACGGAACCATTGGACGCCACCCGCCGTCCGCCGCCGTCGAAAGGATGCACCCTCATGCACCGTCGCCTCCAGGCGCCGCTATTCGCACGGTTCGCAGCCGGGGGAGCCGATGCCGGGAAAACTGGTGCGCCGAACTCAAAGCTCTCGAGCACACGTGCCACTGCACTGGCCATCGCTCTGGCAGCGAGTGCGCCCATCAGCACGGCGCCTCCTGCAGGCGCGGCTACGACGAACACAGCCACGGACACGACAGCCGCAACCGCGGACTCCTCACGGGCAACCTCGACAACCCAGAAGCTCACCAGTGGTTATATGGCAGCAGACCAGGAAACCGTCGCAGACAACCCTGTGACCTCCCAGGTCATCGCCATGCTCGCCACCGACACCACCCGCCAATGCGCCAATCAACGGACCTGCGACGCGGCCGGGCAGGTGAGCAGTACTCCAGCGGATAACGCCGGCACCGGCCGCCTACGCACCAATCGGCAGAGGGGCCACGTCGCACTCGACCACACAGTCGAGTCGGCCGGAGCCCGCGTCGTCCTCTCACTACCCTCCTTCGATTCCGCCGCCTCTGCCGGCCAGACCAGTCCCGGGAAGACCACGCCAACCGACGCCGCGACTGCCGGCGCCTCAGAACCCGCGCTCACGATCAGCGGCACAGCCGGCTACCAGCGCGCCACCACCGCGGAGCCCAACGGAACCGGTGCGGTTTCGCACACGCTGTCCTACAAGGCCGAGGTTCCGCCCGCCCAGCAGGACAAGGAGGATCCCTGGAGCTCATTCGGCACGACCGCACCGGCCGAGGGCGAGCGCACCTGCGTCGGCAGCATCTCCTTCAGCTACGACAGCGGTGGAGATCTGGACACCATCGTCTTCACCCACGCAACCGAGGGCACCGCCAGGGAGGGCATCGCCGGGGTCACCCCGGGCGCGACGGTGACCAGCATCGTCACCACGACCCTGGAGGTGCCGCTGCTCAGCGAGGCCGACCAGGAGATCGCCACGTCCTATGCGCGCCGCTCCGCCCTCGCATCGGGCACCCTCGACACCCCTCTGACGGCGCTATCGCCCGCCATGAGCCCCGGACAGGGCTTCGCCGACATCGTCTCCGCCCACGCCACCACCACCCGGCAGATCCTGGAAGGGGCGGCGCTCAAGGACCACGGCGGTGCGGACGCCCTGGCCCAGAGCTGGACCGCGAGCCGACTGGCGGCGGATCGCAAGCAGCTGGCCACCCAGGATCTCTGACGGGCCGCCCATGAACACCTGTAACACCCGGATCCCACGTGAGGAGGGACGATGGCACGAGCACGGGGGACCGCAGCGTCCGCCTTCCTGATCGCGGCGCTCCTGGCCCAGGCCGCCTGCTCCGGCAGCGGCGGCGCCGAAGCCTCCGCGCCGTCGACCAACGTGACCGCATCGCAGGCGGTGTCGTCATCGGGCGGGAGCAACGCTGCGGGGACAACGGATATGACCCTTGAGCCGGCCCCGGGGCTCATGATTCAGGTGCCCGCCGACGCCCTTACCGCGGCAGCGACAACCTACGACGACGGCATGACCCAGACCTACTACGACTCCACCGCCACCGCCGTCACGATCGACGTCGAGTACTACTCCGGCGGTGCCAAGCCGGCCAGCGCCATGCTCGCCGCGGAGAAGGATGCCCTGACGTCGCAGGGCGTGGAGGCTACTGCGGATTCAGCCACGGTCGAGGGCGGCGGCAATGCCACCCGTCTCAGCTGGACGTCCTCCGCCGTCCCGCCGTGGTCCCAGGACGCCCAGGCCACCCCGGTGAAGGTCGCCAGTACCGGCATCATCGTCGACGGGGCGGACGGATACAGCTACGGCGTCTACGTCTTCGCCAATTCCACGAGGGCCGACAGCACGACTCAGATGACGGCGATTCTCGACTCGATCGTGGTGAGCGCCCCATGAGGCGCCGCACGCTGCTGTCCGCCAGTGCCGGCGCCGGCGGGATCGCTGCCCTGGGCACCCTGTCCGCCTGTGGCAAGTCGGAAGAGGCCGCACCCAACGACGGCATGGAGTCCGTCGCCGACGTGAGCCAGCCCCCGGCCCCCTCCCACGGTCCGGACGAATCCCCGCAGGAGTGGACCGCCGTGAACTTCTCCGGCATCTCCTTCAGCATCCCGACGACCATGACCGGTCCCACGCCGCACACCGACTGGGGCCTGTACGCCGTCTCCTACGATCTGGCCGAATCGGACAATGAGTTCGACCAGCGGGTCATGGTCTCGACGGTCGATGCCGTCACCACCGCCGACGGCATCAGGCAGACCACCGACCTGATCAATTCCGGCCTCATCGAGAACTATGCGGAGATCGGTCGCGTCTCCTGGCAGGCGGACTCCAACGGCCCGGCGATCGAGCGCATCGCCTTCTACTGGGGGCCGGACAGCACCTGGTGCGGGTGGACCTGGATTATCGCCACGGATGCCGGCACGGACGTCATGACCCTCCTCGGCACCTCGATCGATGACGGGCTGCGCAACGGCATCGAGAACACGCTCAATCTGACGAGGAGAGCGGCATGACGCGCATGCAGACACGCATACGACGGCGCACCGGAGTCCTGGTCACGCTGGTCGCGGCCTCGACGGCGTCGGCAGGATCGCTGGCGTCGCTGGCATCACTCACCGCGTGCTCATCCGCAGGCCCCGTCCCCGGCTGGGACAAGGCGCAGGACGGCGGCCTGCGGCTCATCGTCCCGTCCGGTTGGGACAAGACGGTCCCCCAGTCCAGCCTGTGGAGCACCCGCTGGACGGACCCTGCGGACAAGTCGTCCGTACTCATGACGGCCCAGTCGGTGAGCGCCGCGGATGCGTACCAGGCGCTCGACCTGGCGATGAATGCCGCCCGCGCCTCCACACGCGGCTACCTGCCCGGAGCCCGCACAGCGATCACCGACGGCGGTACCGTTGTGGCCCGGCAGGACTATCAGACCTCCTGGCCTTACGCGAACCGCGGCGCGACCTGGGCGGTGAGCAACGGTTCACGGATCTCACTCATCGACTTCTCAGGCGAGTCGATCACGGATCAGCAGCTCGAGACCGCGGGCCGCTGGATCGAGCTCGCCTGATCGTCTGAACGGCCGGCGCTCCACTCTGCAAGGCCGGCGCTCCACGGGGAGTGCACGGGTAGTGATGGGGAGCAGATGGGGACTGATGGGTCCGTCCCCATCGAGAACGCAGGGCCGACCGGCTACGGTCGAGGTGTTCCTCCGGTCCATCCGCCGCAGAAGTCCCTACCTCACCGGGAGGAGACCACCATGCACCGCACCTCACGTCCCCTGAACCTAACAACCCCGGCACGACCGCCCCGGCCTCCGGTCCCTCGCTCGACGGCGCCCGGGCGACGCTCCTTCCTGACCCTGACCGCCCTGACGGCCCTGACCGCCGCGGGCGCGTCACTGGCAGCGGGTTGCGGGCGCTCATCCGATTCGGGCGAGAACGGAGCACCCACCGATGGCGCCTCCGCCACCTCCGCCGCCTCGGCCGGGGCGACGAACAACGGCACGGCCGGATGGCAGGATCTCGACGGCCACCTGCTGGGGCATCACGCCACGATCCGGGTCTCGCCCCTGGTGCGCGCGAGTGACACCGCCACGGCCCTGGTCCTGGAGATCACCCGCGCGACTGACGACGCTGCGCCTGCCGACATCGAGGACTCCGGCAGCCTGCCGACAGACGACGCCGAGGAATCCCCCGCCTCCGACGACGCGCAGGACGGTCAGGGCAGTCCGGACAGCACCGACGACCCGGGCGCTGACTCGGGCACTGATCCGGACACCGCCTATGCCACTCCCAGTCTGAGCGCGCCCGCTGGGGGCAGTGGTGCCGATGGCGTGCGTCTGATCGACACCGCCGGCGCGGGACGGGTGTGGACCGCGGGGTCGGCATCCGGAGGGGCCCTGGAGTTCAAGCGCGGCGAGACGATCACGTCCACGGTCGTGTTCGGACCGGTCGACATCGACGAGGTCATCGTCTTCGTGCCCCAGTCCGGCTTCGCCACGGTGAGCGTCATCGGCCGCGACCAGGCGGCGGGAGCCGGGATCAGTTCTCAGGCGCTGGACGAGGCCGACGAGATCATCCAGGACGGCGGCCCCGGTGAGGACGCGGCCGTCGCGCCCCTGGAGCGCTACACCCAGGCCCCGGACAACTCGGCCGGCACGCGCACCAGCGACAAGGACGTCACGGTCACCCTGTCCAGTGACGTCACCTTCGACTCCGACTCCGCGGCACTGTCCGACAAGGCCGACGGCCAGCTGCAGATTGTGGCCGAGCAACTGGCTCAGTATCCCGACGGCGGCAGCCTCGACATCGTGGGGCACACCGACGACGTCGCCGACGACGCCCACAACCAGAAGCTGTCTGAGGACCGGGCCCAGGCCGTGCGCGACCGGCTGGCCGAACTCGCCGATCTGGGATCGTGGCCGGATTCCGTCACCGGCAAGGGCGAGACCGAGCCCGCCATCGACGACACCACCGACGAGGCCCGCGCCGCCAACCGCCGCGTCGTCATCACCATCACCCCCACAAGCGGCACCACCGCCAAGCAGCCGGGAACCACCGGCACCGCCGCGCCGTCAGCCCCACCGGCCTCGGGCACCGGTCTGCCCGAGGCCAAGGGCCCGGTCGGCACCGGCCCGGACGGCGTCACCGTCAAAGGACCGGAGGACTACGGCGGCCAGATCACCGTCACCCTCGACCACGTCACCCGCAACGGCGGCCTCCTGCTCGGCCAGCTCATCGTCACCACCGGGCCGGGCGGCACCGGCGACACCACCCTGACCGGATGGTTGAACGACCCCGCACAAGTTCACGCCAGCTCCCGCGGCGAGAGCGGCGGCGTGAGCGCCGTCGGCATCACCAATGGCCTGACCCTCCTGGCCGACGGCCAGCGCGTCTACACCGCCGACTACATCCTGCCCGGCGGCGACTGGCACAGGCCCCTCACCGAGCTCTACGCCTACGAGGACCTCAAGGAGAACGTCACCACCACCATCTGCGTCGTCTGGCCCGACACCGGCCAGGACACCGTCACCGTCGACCACCCCGGCGGGCGCTTCGACGACGGCTACGCCTTCCGCCTCACCGACATCCCCGTCATCACTGCTTGAGAACGCCGCCTGAGAGTCACCGGCACTGCCAGTATTACCGGCAGCCTCATCCGTTAGCGCTGGTGAACCGATCTCGATGCGGAGTACGACCGATCTCGATGCGGGTTGCTACCGATCTCGAGGCGGGTTGCTACCGATCTCGAGGCGGGTTGCTACCGATCTCGACGCGGAGTACGACCGATCTCGACGCGGCACTGCGGCACTGGCGGCAGTGGCGGCACTGAACGGGAACGGGACCCGGACCACCCGCCTGACCCGCCTGACCCGCCTGACCCGCCTGACCCTACTCAGCCTACTCAGCCATCGACGACGGGCACGTCGGTCAGCCGCCAGGGCCAGGGCAGGGCGCCGCCGTCCGGGTGATCGACCATGACGGTGTCCTCCTCGGTGTCGGGCCAGGCCACGCACACCCGGCTCGTCTGCCCCTCGGTCAGGATCTCGGAGAGCTCGAGCTCGGTGAGCGCACGGTGCGCATCCGAATCGGGCAACAGGTAGTCCACGGGATAGATCCGATCCGACCCCGACAGCAGGGTCAGCCCGTCGGAGGCCAACAGGCTCGTGGCGCCGCCCAGCTCGCCGCGCGCATTGTTGAGCACACTGCCCGGATCGGAGAGCCAACCAGTACCCAGAGGGGTCAACGACCCGCCCTTGCCCCCGGTGACCTCGAGGACGCCCAGCAGCAGACTTCCACGGCGCTGCACCTGCGCGAGCTTGACCGTGACCTGCCCCAGCCCGAACGTACCGCTCCCGACAGTGACGCCATCGGGTCCGCTGCCGCTGGGTCCGGCGGGCTCAGGGATCTCGGCGCCACTGCCGGAGCGCGCCAGGGAGCCGTCGGTCCCGTCCGTCGGAGCGATGACCACCTCGACGCGCCGGTTGGCCTGACGGCCCTCCTCGGTGTCGTTGGCGGACTTGGGCTCGGTCTCCCCCTTGCCGGCGACGGTCGTCGTCCAGGCGCTCAGGTCGGTCAGCTTCCCGAGCCGGTCGGCGACGGCCTGGGCCCGGTCCTCAGACAGCTTCTGGTTGTGGGCGTCGTCCGCCACATCGTCGGTATGCCCGGTGATCGTCAGCTCCCCGCCGCTGTAACCGGCGATCGTCTCGGCGACCCCTTTGAGAGCATCGTCGGCCTGAGCGGTCAGCTCGGCGGAATCGACGGCGAAGGTGACATCGCTGGCCACGTCCACGGACGTCTCGTCCCCATCGGTCAGCCCGCTGGAGGAGCCGTCCAGTGCCACGGAGTAGCGCTCGATGGACACGGGATCGCGCAGGGTGTCCTGAAGCTTCGCATTCGAAACGATCGAGCCGACGTCCAGCTTGGGCGCCTGGGCATCGTCGGCGTTGACGACGGGCACCTCAATGAAGCCCCCGTGAGACAGGAAGACCGTCACCGTATCGACGTCGACCGGACCGAAAGTCGGATAGAGGTCCTGGTCATCACCGGGAGCGATGGAGCCGAAATCGGTCTTCCCGGTGGTGGTCGACCAGACCCGCAGCCCCGCGGAGTCGATCAGACGCAGAGGCCTGTAAAGAACCACATTGCTCGTAATACCTCCCATAATGACGGCCGCGGCGTTCAATGTCGGCTCAACCGCATCCTTGGGGCGGGCGATGGTGAGGGGAAGTACCGACAGATCGCTCCCCTGATGGGTGACGCGCACCAGCGGGCCGACCGAGATGTTGAGCGTTTCACCGGTCGTGAGCGCCTCGGCGGCGGTCGAGGCCGGGGAGGCTGTGGGGGTCGCCGGAACGATGGGGGACTCGCGCTTGTTGCAGGCGGCGAGCCCGCCGGCCACAGCCAGCGCGGGCAGCGAGAGGACAACCCGGCGGGAAAGGCCGGATCGTGTCGCGCGGGGATGACGGAGGTTGTTCATGGGTCACTTTCCTATACGTGGTGTCATGACAATACCGTGCCGCGCCCGCGGCGACGATGGGCAGTACTGCACCGCACCGCCGCACGAGGCCGAGCCGGGGTGCGCGACGGGCCCGGCAGGCGGCAGGCAGCGAGTCGAGTCGGCCGGCAGTCAGCAGCAGGCCGGAAGCCAGCCAGTACAGCCCGAGTACAGCCCGCAGGCCCCTGCCCGCCGGCAGCTGCGCCCGACCGATCAGTTGGGGACGACGGCGTCGATGACCAGCTCGCCGCTGCTGCTCGTGCCCCGAAGCATGAGCATGCGCGGCTGTCCGGCCGCATTCCCGGAGGCATTGCTGGACGGCGGCAGCGCCCGGGCCGGGATGCCGGCCGCCTGCCAGAGCTGCTCGCCCGTCTTGAGATCGTAGGCGACCGCATAGGCGTCAGTGGCGTCGAGACTCGTGCCGCTCGTAGAGCTCGTGAAGCTCCCCATGGCGAACAGGGCGGCAGAATCCCCTCCGATGAGGCCCATGGGCCTCATGGTGCAGGCCCCTTCGGGCGGCGTGAATACGACCTTCTTGTCGGTGCGCGTGGCCTCGCAAGACCCGGCATCGGCCTCGACGGGCACCGAGGCGCCCGCCCCGACCACCGCGAACGCCCCGGACGCGCCCTCGACCTTGGACAGATCGTCGGCGAAGTCCTTGGCCTCACGGTTCGCCGAGATCGCCCAGGCCGGGTCTTGCGAGGTATCGCTGGAGATGACGGCGACCTGGTCGCCCTTCGAGTCGTAGACAGTGGCGGACGAGCTCCCCCGCACGACGAAGGCGTTGGTGCCCGCGTCGAGGTTGATGCCGCCGGGCTCGAAGTACTCGTCACCGGGGCCGGGATCCCTACTGCCCGAACCCGCACGGCCGAAGTCGGGGGCGGTATCGGCCGCCTGGGAGTAGAGGACGTCCCCGGTGGCGGCGGACAGGACGTACAGGCGCTTGGAGTGGCCCTCATAGGCCAGAACGAAGCCGTTCCTGACGCGGGCCTTGGAGAAGTGGCCCTCCGAGCGCCAGGACTCCTTCCCGTCCTTGTCGATGGCGACCAGGGAGCCCTGGGAGCTGCTCGTGCCCTTGGTGTCGCCCTCAATGAGAACGGCGCGCTCGCCGTCGGAGCCCATGAGCTGATGGCCCGCCGGGCCGGGCACATCGTCAGAGGTGCTGCCATCGAGCGAGACCAGGGTCATCGCGTCGGATGTTCCCTTGCACGCCAGCGTCGTGTTGTTCCAGAAGCGGACCTTGTCGCACTTGCCCGTCCACGTCGGGGCCTGATCCGATGAATCGAGGTCGTACAGCGACCACTCGCCGGAGGACTTGACCGCCAGGGCGCCTCCGCCGGGTGAGGAGGCATAGTCGGATACGTCGGTGATATGGCGCAGCTCGACCACCTTGGCCTTGCCCGGCAGGGAGGCGAAGGTACCGGCGAGGGCGGCCTGACTGCGGTGACGCTGCCACAGGAACAGGCCTCCGGCGACCAGGACCAGGCAGACGACGACAACGGTGGCGATGCCCGCCACGATGAGCGGACGGCGACGCCGCCGGCGCGGCGCAGTGGCATCCGCGGCGGAGGCGGACGAGATGGTCGGCGTGCCCGGGGACGGGGATACCGCTACCGTCGCCCCGGCCGGCGTCGAGGGCGGCGGCTCCTGGGCGCGCGGGGCCGCCGGCAGCCCCGCCAGACTGGGGGCGACGGCGGTCAGGGTCTGGGCGATCTCGGACGCGGCGGGGCGAGCCTCCGGCCGCTTGGCGAGCATCCGCTCGATCATCATCCACAAGGAGTCCGGGATGCCCTGCGGCCGCCCCGGCGCCCGCCGCGCATGCTGACCGAGGACCTGGGAGGGCGCGCCGACGAAGGGCGGCACACCGCACGCCGCTTCGTACAGGACGATTCCCAGCGAGTAGATGTCGGCGGCGGGGGTCGGTGCATGGACGTCGAGGATCTCCGGCGCCATGTACAGCGGCGTGCCGATGGCGCCGGTCGCTTTGGAGGAGGCCACCGTGCTGCAGATGCGGGCCACGCCGAAGTCGGCCAGGCGCGGGATCCACGTGGTGACGGCCTGCCCGGCGGGCGCCTGGGCCGAGGCGCCAGAGGTATCGACGACGTCGATGAGGACGTTGGCCGGCTTGACGTCGCGGTGCACGACGCCGGCGCTGTGCACCACAGACAGCCCTTCGGCCAGGAGCGCCCCGACCCTGGCGACCTCGGCGGGAGGCATGGTGCCCCATGCCTCCAGCAGCCCGCGCATGTCCCCACCGCCGACGTGGTCCATGACGATGGCGGCGCTGTCCCCCTCGACCACCATGTCCTGCACACCGACGACATAGGGGGAACGCACTCGCATCAGGGTGGCGCGCTCGCGCACGAAGCGCTCGATGACCCCGGGATCCTGAAGAAGATCGGCGCGCAGGAGTTTCACCGCGAGGTTGATCGCGGGGCCGTCGACGCGGCGTCCCAGCCAGACCTCGCCCTGAGCGCCGGTGCCGATGAGGGAGGTCAGGACATAGGCGCTGCCGAGGCGACGGGGTTCTCCGGGGCTGGTCGGACTGGGGGCGGTCATGCGGGTTCCACTCGGGTCGGGGCTAGTCGGCTACGGGGCCAAACCTACAGCGTCGTGACCCGCGTGTGATGACGGTGGGCCATACTCACCCCTCCAATTCATTCTCCAGTTCGCCCTCCGGTTCATCCCCATTCACTCCCCGTGCAGTGCATGGGGAGTGAATGCGGATATGGGGAGTACCCGGCCATCCCCGGGTACGACACGTTTTCTCCCCGTGCAAAAGTGCCCATTCGTCGAGCGCTGAGAGTCTTTTACTGTGACACCGCGCCGCGAGCCCATTACGGCTCGAAGAGATCGCATCGACACCACACCGACATCACACGGACATCGCAGCGATATCGCGCAGCGCGGCCGCGTCAGAATGAAGATGACCATGAAGAATCGCGAAGAATCGTGAGGAATGAAGAATAGGAGGATCCGCAATGATCGGGATTCCAGGACGGGCTCTAGCCGCAGTGAGCGCAATCGGACTGGCCGCGAGCCTGACCGGATGCCAATTCGTGGAGGTCGGCAAAGGCGATGGCGATTCCAGCGCCACCCACCCCGCGACCTCTCAGGAGGTGAAAAGCACGCTGGCGGATACGCAGGCCGCGGCGGGTTCGACGGACCCCGTGGAGGTCGACTCGGAGCTGCCGGTGGTCGCCACGCGACAGACCTCCGACAATGACACTCCGCTGTCAGTCACGCTCAACTCGGTGAGCGTGACCGGTGGGATCACCACCGTCATCTTCTCCGTCACGAACGATACGCCGGGCTCGTCCAGCAATACCTGGTCCGTGATGACTCATTTCTCCGACGGATCCAATGATGTTCCCCTCAACGATGATGGAGCTACGACAAGCGGCGGAACCGAATTCAACACCGATGGCGTCACGGTTCTGGACACCTCAAGCAAGAAGATCTACCGATCCGCCTACGACACCGCCGGCGGATGCTTATGCTCCAGCACCGATGGCGTCGCCATCGCCCGAGGCGCCACCACAGTTCTGCAGACGTCTTTCGCGGCAGTGCCCGATGACGTGGACACCGTCACCGTCACCATTCCCATGGCGGGCGCTTTCGAGAATGTGCCGGTGACGCGATGAATTCCCGAACCGCGCATCAGAGGCACCAGCGAATTAGCAGAGCATTGAGAAGATTCAGTGGATCCACCGGATTCAAGAGATTTCATGGATTCCGCATGGTGGCCTCACGACCCGCCGTCGCCGCGGCCGCCGTGACCGCGCTGGCGGCCGGACTCCTGGTCCCCGCGGCGGACTCGGCCGCCAAGGAGAGCGCTTCTCCGACGCCGAACCCGTCGGCGGCAGCAACAGCAACAGCAACAGCAACAAAAGCGTCCCTGTCCCCCACTGCCACCAGAGCGATACCTCCGAAGTCGGCAACTCCTGATATCGCACCCGTCATAGACACGGTGGCCCCGGCGCTCTCCCTCGTCTTGCGCACGGGGGCGTCCGACGGCGCCGTCACCACCGACTCCGGCAAGGGCAGGACGAAGGCGACCCTCAACAGCGATGTCACCTTCGAGGTGGACTCGGCGACGCTGACGCCCCGCGCCACCGAGATCCTGGACGGCATCGTGTCGGACTGGGGCGGGACGCCGCCGGACTCGGTCACCGTGGTCGGCCACACCGACTCGGTGGCCGACCACGCCCACAATCAAACCCTCTCCGAACAGCGGGCCCAGGCGGTGGCGGACTATCTGACCTCCCGGTCGCCCTCAGTAAAAGTAGAGGCCTCGGGAAAGGGGGAGACCCAGCCCGCGGCCAGCGAGACCAATGACGACGGCAGCATCAGCGAGGAGGGCAGGGCCGCCAACCGCCGGGTGGAGCTCACCTGGAATCAGTAGCGATCGAGAACGGCGTCGGCCGCCTCCCGCGCATGGGAGGCGGCCGACGCCGTCGTGAAGAAGAGCCTCAGGCCTTGGCGACGTCCAGCGGAATGCCGGGGCCCATGGTGGTGGCCATGGTCGCCTTGAGGATGTAGCGGCCCTTGGAGGCCGACGGCTTCAGGCGCACGACCTCCTCCAGGACGGCCTGGAAGTTCTCGGCCAGCTGCTCCTCGGTGAAGGAGGCCTTGCCGATAATGAAGTTGAGGTTCGCGGCGCGGTCGACGCGGAACTCGATGCGGCCGCCCTTGATGTCGGTGACGGCCTTGGCCACGTCCATCGTCACGGTGCCGGTCTTGGGGTTGGGCATGAGGCCACGGGGACCGAGCACGCGGCCGAGACGGCCGACCTTGCCCATGAGGTCCGGGGTGGCGACGGCGGCGTCGAAGTCGGTGTAACCGCCTGCGACCTTCGCGATGAGATCATCGCTGCCGACCTCGTCGGCGCCCGCGGCGAGGGCCTGCTCGGCGCGCTCTCCCTGGGCGAAGACGACGACGCGTGCGGTCTTGCCGGTACCGTGCGGCAGGGACACGGTACCGCGCACCATCTGGTCGGCCTTGCGGGGGTCCACGCCAAGACGGAGGACGACATCCACGGTGGAGTCGAACTTCGTGACGGACGTGGTCTTGGCGAGTGCGACGGCCTCGGCCGGGGTGTAGAGGACTCCGGACTGAATCTTCTCAGCGGCGG
>ERZ773049.357-NODE-357-length-28944-cov-8.302364_pt1 | contig 28944 bp, 26 predicted proteins | sample MGYA00580633_ERZ773049 | MGnify/ENA primary metagenome ERZ773049 (study PRJEB29015, sample SAMEA2737991) | human oral metagenome | biome: human oral; feature: human-associated habitat; material: dental | place: China | collected 2066 ...
TTCATCAGATCAGCTCTTTTCCGACGGCAGGGGCATCGATCCATTCGCGCTCTTGCGCTGGCAATGGATATTCACCAGAGCCTTTGGCTTCGGCCAGCAACTCGGCCATGGTGTAGCTCGGGCGAGGCTTGGGTTCTACCACCAGGCGACCATCGACTACGGTAACGCTGACCTTGGCGCCTGCCTGTAAGTGCAACAGGTCGAGGATTGCCGGAGGCACGGCCAACATGACCGAACCACCGACTTGGCGAAGAGTGCTTAACTGCATGGGAGTTCTCCTTTATGAAGTTATATTTTGATATAACTTAAAATATCATCCCATGCAAGCATGAAGGAATGGCCGTGCGTGCAAATTGCACACTCGGCTTTATCTACCGTCGGGATTGCTGGGAGGCGTGTTGTAGCAACTGGCCGGCTTGACGGTTCATCCCCGCATGCGCGGGGAACGCTTTCGGGCGCGCTGGAAAAACTCGTCCTGCTGCGGTTCATCCCCGCATACGCGGGGAACGCGTCTGCGCCGGGTTTCAGGGGGCGACCCAGTTCGGTTCATCCCCGCATACGCGGGGAACGCGCCAGCACGCGCTTGATGGCCCACACGGTACCCGGTTCATCCCCGCATACGCGGGGAACGCTGCGGGTGCCCTGCTGTAGGCGATGGCACATCCGGTTCATCCCCGCATACGCGGGGAACGCTCACTTCTGTACTTGCTGGCATATTGCGTGTCCGGTTTATCCCCGCATACGCGGGGAACGCCGTGCGGAGGTCGTCGCCGTGCTCGACGCTGACGGTTCATCCCCGCATACGCGGGGAACGCTCAATGTGCTCAAGCACGCTCTGGATGAACGTCGGTTCATCCCCGCATGCGCGGGGAACGCATCACGCTGATAACCGGCGCTCCTGGCGCGGGCGGTTCATCCCCGCATGCGCGGGGAACGCGCCCCCCTGTCATGCGCCCATGATGGCGCGCCCGGTTCATCCCCGCATGCGCGGGGAACGCTGGATGCAGACATCGGCCGCGCATCGGTGGGTCGGATCATCCCCGCATACGCGGGGAACGCGCCGATGATCCCAACATGATGCTGTTCTGAGCCGGTTCATCCCCGCATACGCGGGGAACGCCCATGATCGATACGTCCGACCAGTACGCCAAACGGTTCATCCCCGCATGCGCGGGGAACGCGCCGTCACGTTGGCGGCTACGAAACAGTTCGCCGGTTCATCCCCGCATGCGCGGGGAACGCAAAGTCCCCCCTGTGGATGTGCTCCCCGCAAGCGGTTCATCCCCGCATGCGCGGGGAACGCCTGTGGAATCAGCACAGGACAGGTATCTCCACCGGTTCATCCCCGCATGCGCGGGGAACGCCACTGTTGCCGTTACCGATTTCCTGTCGTAACCGGTTCATCCCCGCATGCGCGGGGAACGCCTTCTCGCCTGACTCATCACGCTGGTCGTACACGGTTCATCCCCGCATGCGCGGGGAACGCGAGGATCTTGGCCGTATCCAGCCGATGGCGACCGGTTCATCCCCGCATGCGCGGGGAACGCGGCTGATCACTCGCTCCAGGTCGAGGGTCGAGCGGTTCATCCCCGCATGCGCGGGGAACGCGCGTGCTGCGCCTGGTTGGGGGTGGGGACATACGGTTCATCCCCGCATGCGCGGGGAACGCTGTCCGATGTGTTCTTCGAGGAACTGGGCATGCGGTTCATCCCCGCATGCGCGGGGAACGCACTTCCAATAAGTTATTGATCTACCGAAGGAAAAGTGAGCCCTCAGATTCTACCAAACGTTCTGGTTGTTAAAGAGCGGGGGGTTGCTCGGTGGGGTGAAACGCCACAAGATGCAGCCCATCAAACTCTACGGGCAAGCGTCGGTTTGCACCAAGGGTCTGAAACTCGTACCCGGACTCATGACTACTGGCCCACGCCATGACGACGCTACCCTGCTCGTACCCCGCCTGAAGATGCTCCCATATCATCTCTCGGGTTCTCTTGGACACGTCTCCAATATAGACGCCGGCACGCACCTCAAGCAGCCAGATGGCCATTCTTCCCCGCAATCTGGGAGGAACGTCTTCGGTGACAACAACGACAAAGCTCACTGGTCATTCCTCGCGTTCATCACTACAGTCTTCAGGACGAACGATGTCCTGCATCCCCTATGGATACCGGGTTGGGAATGGCAGGCGGAATGGATTCAGGCGGCGCTTCAGGTGGAGAGATCTCGCCGGCGGCCAGAACCTCTTCGATGGTGGGGATGATCTTGCCAAGAAGCTTGTCGCTACGAAACAGGTCACGACATGCGAGCCGAACCTGCCTTTCAGGATTTCCGGGAGACTGCGCTGCAATTCTGAAAGCTATGGGAACGACTGTATCGAACTTGAACAGGTCCGCAATGTCATAGACAAAGGACAGCGGCTTTCCTGTGTGGATGAATCCGACTGCCGGCGCATAGCCGGCTGCCAGCACTGCTGCCTCGGTGATGCCATACAGGCAGGAGGTGGCCGCTGAAAGGCATCTGTTGGGTATGTCGGCCGCATCCCAGGTTTTCTGATCGTAGTTCCTGGACTTCCAGTCAACGCCGTACTGCTGCGCCAGAAGCTTGTAGGTTTCCCTGACCCTGGCGCCTTCGATACCTCTCAGCTGCTCGACGCTACGCCGCTTTGGGGAGGGCTCTCCAAAACGGACCTCGTACATCTTCCGGACCACCTTGAGGCGGAGATCATCATCCAACGCAAGCTTGGCCTGATAGAGCAATCGATCGGCGCGAGCGCCACCGGGTTGGCCACTGGCGTACAAGCGGACACCAGATTCACCGACCCACACCAGCAGGGTTCCCGCAGTGGACGCCAGGTGTACGGCCGCATGAGAGATCCGGGTACCAGGCTCCAGCATGATGCATGCGATGGAGCCCACAGGAATATGCATGCGGACGCCTTTCTGATCAATGACGACGAACGCTCCGTCCTGCACGTCGATCTGTCCGTACTGGACAAAGATCATCGATACACGATCTTTCATGGGAAGCGGCCTGATGGGCGGAAGCAGCGTTGACGTGCCCATGGATCAGCAAAGCGGACGAACCAGCAGGAGGCCGCAGCCAAAGCTCCTGGCGTGACCCACTCCCTCAAACAGTGCCTTCCTCAATGCTTCTGGATCTACCACCTCTGCTACACCTTGATAATCAAGACTGGAGAACTGAATGGCCTTGTGCTTCTCGCCAGTCTCTCTCCATCTCCCAGGCCTAAGCGCATGTTGGCAGTACCCTTTCTGAAGGACACTGCGCTCATCGACCCGAAGCCCCCAGTGAGCAGCGCGCTCCAGTATCCACTTGAGCCCTGCCTCATCCATGGCAACGGCCGCATCATGCCCCAGCTGACGCGCCTCTTTCTTGGCATTCATCAGCGTGTCATGCCGCCGGGACTTTCCTCCTTCAGCAACACGGCGGCTGACCACGGGATTGGCCCTCAAGTCGAAGCGTAGGGCATCTCCCACGTCGAAGGATGGATCGTAAGCCTTGCTCTGAATATCGAACCGGCCATCTTCATCATGCGGAGGTCGCTCGGAGACAACATAGTAGGTTCGCATGTCATCCAGACGCCTGAAGATGAAATCACGCTTACCGCCATCGGAGGCAAACAATCTCCAGATGATCTGATGATCCCGATACGCATCCCCCTGCGACTCATTCCTGATAAGCCAGGGATCCCGGCTTCCCATGGCCCTCAGGCGCACTTTTGAAAAATAATGGCTCATCCCTGCCTCTCCTCAAGTGCCACCCACTCCTTTCTACGCTCGAACTGCCACCTGCTCCTGGACACCGGCTGGTCTGTCCGCATTGCCTCAAAGCTGGCCGCCATGCCAGGTTCCATGCCTTCTTCCCAGTAGTAGCGAACCTGACCAAGCCTGAACATCCATTGGTCGCCCTTGGAAGGCCATGGCTTGTCGAACTCATGCTTGCGACTCATCTCGGCCAAAGAGGGAAACTGGACGCTCTGAAACGCATTCAGAAGTCCGTTGGCCTGAACCACTTTGGGATCGACAGGCAAGGCCAGCGGGCAGGACTTCCTTCCCAGGTAGAGAGGATAGACCGGACGACGCAGCGCTTCAGCCAGACGCTTCAGCTCTTCGCCTGCCTGATCAACTCTCTCCACGGCAACGATAGCCAAGCTGTCGCACCGATAGTCACGCGATGAAAGCATGGTGTCGATCTTGTCTGCCATCAGCTCCTGGCGTCTCGATCGAAACGTGACTTTGCGAGGTGGCCTACCGACCTGAATGGTGTGATAGTCACGCAGCGGCGTTCCTGCCGCCTCCAACATCACACCAAAACGATAGGCGTCCGACAAGCTCTGCTGTTTGCTTTCATCATTGCGGTCGATCCCCAACGCGGCACCAAGCATACCAAGCAATGCCGATCGCGAGGGCTGGACGGAAGATCGCCGTGTCTCACCCACGGCAATCTCCCCCCAGCTGGCCATGGGGCCGTAGAGCCTCATCATCAAGTATTCAGCCATGACGGCTTACTCCTTGGCGGCAAACTGCAGAAGCGCCTCAAGCGAGCCCTGACCCGTCAGAACATTGAATTCCTCATGCGCATCCGAGCACGCGCCATACACCGTGTCCATGTTCTTGCGTACCGTGGACAGTGCCGTAATGGCTTCCTGTGCATAGTCTGCGCCATTGACCGGTCTGACAAACGCCAGTGACAGAGAGCGCGGCTGCTGCGTGCCTTTCTCCACCAGGGCGTAATGGGCATAAGCGCGGCTGGCAAAACTGTTCTGCTTGCCCGTAGGACCAACCGTCAGTGCGGTCTTGACCAATGCCTTGATGGCCTTCTCAGTCAGTGCTTCATCGTTACCAAGATTCTTCTTGAGCAGATCCCTGTCGATGCAGACATACTGATAGAACACCGCAGCCGCAAAGCCGGCCTCACCAATGTGCGCGGCCCCCGGGTCATTCCGATTCAGATCATCCACGGCAGTGAAGTAGTCATCCTCCACAGCCGAGGCATGGACACCAATGGCATGCGCAACCTGGACGGCAGCCTCTCCGTTGAACTCCGTCTTGGATGCCAGCATCCTGCCGAACATGGCAATGTCCACTGCCGTATGATCATGCAGCAGCGATGCCAGCTCTTCCTTGGAGGGGCCACGCTGCTCCTCAGCCAGCTTGCTGACCAGATCGTCCAACGTCTTGCGCTCCTCGGGGGCCACATGGACAAGCTGCTCGATTTCGAGAGGCACATCTTTCTTCAATGCACCATACTCTTTGGCAATCTCTTCCGCCCAATCCTTGGCTTTCTTCTCTGCCACACCCTTTGCCTTCAAAGCCTCGAAAACCTCGATGCCAAGTCTCCTCGTTCGAGTCCCGATGCTGCCAGAGAACTCCTTCTGGAAGGTCTCGGCGGTACGCCAAGCACGCTTGAGACTCTGCGAGGATACCCGAAGACGCTCCACGCCTCCCAGACGCGCCGTCTTGGGGTTGCCCAGATCATCCCTGTTCAGGTTGGCGGGCGGGTAGGAAGTGAGGAAGTGCAGTTGGATGAAGTGAGTCATTGCAGATTCTCCTTGATCGATTCCGGTTTATCGGCATCGGCCTTCTGGCCACCGCTCAGGTAGTAGTCATATGCCCAGTGAAACTTGACGCCGCTGCTGGCCAGCGAAGCTGAATGTCGCTGCTCCAGCTGCCAGCTCAGCAGATCATCGGCAAGCCGCACAACGTCGGCTTTCTTCCCTGCCAGCTGAATGGCACGACGTATCTGCAGGAAATAATCCTCAGTCGTGCTCGTAGCTTGCAAGGCCTTGAATCTAAGCTCACTCATCGCACGGCGCTCTCCGCCGGAGGCTTTCCCAAGATGCGAAGCCAATGTCTTGTCGTCGTCCAGATCCTCTTTGACATGCGCCAATGCCCCTGCGACCCAGGCAAGCTGTTCATAGACTCGGGACTCATCAGAGAACGTCTTGCTGTCGCCTCCCAAGGCAATCAGCCGACGGGCGAACAGTAGCGTCGCACTGTTGGACAACAACTCTTCTGCGGTCATGCAACGCCGCAAACGGGCACGGTCTGACCGGCCTTGGCCTCGTAGTTCTCCAGGCAGGTCGTCCTTATCCTGCTCCCTGGGCTGCAAGGACCTCCACCAGTCTCGAACCCATTGACGCTGCCGCTCGCTCATCTTGAACTTTCTGGGTTTCATGATTTCGATTTCCCTTTCGCTTTGGTCTTCTTGCCCCGATTCGGATCCACGATATCCCACAATGGCTTGAGCTGCTTGCCAAGATTCAGTTCCTTGCCAAGATCTGCCCTAGCCTCGACGACCCGCTTCATGTTCTGCTCCTCAATGGGTGCGCTGAGCACCCAATGGTCGAACAGCCGCAGTACCGCGCGCCTTGTTTCGTTGAGCCAGGCCTTGTAAACCGCAGTAAGCTTGCCTGCTTCATCTGCCTCGTCCTTGGTCCCGTACAGATCCGACAGGCCGTTCAGCGCGTTGTAGAACAGAGGTTCGGTTGTCTCCCAGAAGCTGTCGAACACGGCGGGTTCAGAGCCGACATCTCCTGGTCTGTTGAACCAGGCCGACTTGACCTGCTTGTGCAGCGCATAGGCCATGCCTTCCGCCGAGTCCAGAACGTCCTTCACTCGACCGATGAACGTTATCCTCCTGCTGATATCAACCTCATGAATGGGCAATGTACTGTCATACCAGCACATGGCCTTCATGTTCGACATGTCATAGCCGAAGCACCATAACCTGCAACCTTTTCGCCTTTCCTTCCTTGAACGTTGTTCAGTAAAGCAGCGGACAACCTTTGCGGCGTCTGGCTGATGATCATCATTCCCCAGAACCAGCCCCAACCACTCGCGGTAGCCTTTTCCGGCCTGCCTTCCCTTGATGGAAATAGGCGGTTTCTCCCCCTTGGAGTCAAGACTGTACGGTGTCAGGGGATGCAGCCAGTTCCCGGTATAGTTCGTTCCGCCATGCCGGGTCAGATAGTGACGAATCGTCCGGACCCCCTTGGCCGCGCAGATGGAGCAGTTTCCGTGATCGTCAATGGTCGATGTGTCGATACGGATACGACGGGGCATGCTCCAGTAAGCCTGGAACGGATGAACCGATTCCGGCGTCGTCTCTACGCCATCGCTACCGTCACTGGTCCGGGTCGCAGCCATCCAGGGCAGTACGTCGCCGATCTTCTTGATATCAGAATAGCTGTCATTCAAAGCTTCCTTGGGCAGCACATTGAGCCAGAGCTTCTGCCACAGCGTGGACGGCTTTTCAGGGCTTTCATCGACGGGTACGACCAAGGTGGTAATGGGGCCGCCACCCCGCAGTGAGGTCCTTACGCCCCTGCCCCCCGACGGCGCATTGATCTGTAGCGTGAACAGGGCCTGAGCAAAGCAGCTTTCGCACAGCGCGAAGTCTTCCTTGTGCTTGTTGAAATACAGGTTGCTATCGGAACCTGCATCAATCAAGAGATCGCGTACCGAGTTCTGATTCGGCTCCAGACCGGCTGTCTTCAGAAGCAGAAGATCCTGCATGAAGGCAGGGCCATCCGCCTCCAGCTCGAAGGCGTTCTGGTATGGGCTGAACGCCTTGGCAAGGTCGTCACGACTCGGTGGCTCTTGGTAAAGCCCCTTCCATTCATCCTCGTCTTCAGGTGCCATGGACAGCTGAAGAAGACCGATCAGTAGCTGATAGATCCCGCCCCTGAAATCCGGACGTGGAGCGTTGATGTCTACCAAATCACTGTCTGCCAGATCAGCAAACGAGATCTTGCGCGCAGTACCCGAATTGAGCTGGGCGGGAAGCCAAGGATCCGAGATGAGATTCATCGTTTAGTTCCAATGAATAACGGTCTTGTTCTCAGTAACTGAAATCTTCCCCTTAGTGTTTATGACTACACATCCTATTAACGCAATTGCCTTCATCCACGATACCTCCGACCCACCTTCGTGCGCCCACTCCATCGCAACAGACATCTGAAGAATGACCAGACTGACTAACCGACTCATACATAGCTCCTGTCGAAACTCCTAACAGGATCCCACTTTAGCACAATCCAAAGATAATTGTAAGGCCTGATGGCTTTGGGACGATTGCGTTCTGGGTCCAGATCTCCAACTCACTCCTGTAGAATCCTATGGTTCCTCTTCTGTAGGGGATGGACCAGCCTGCTGGCTGTGAGAAGCGGCACAACCGCACACCGTTCCCCGCGCTTGCGGGGCTTTTTCTGCTTCAAAATTAGGCATCACCAGATCAGCCCCTCCCGGCTGTTGTAATGCATCGTTCGTTCCTGCCCTCTGTCGTCGGCCACCTGCCCAGCAAAGCCTACCCCCTCCACGACGAGGGGAAGGATGAACGCATGCTCCCGTAGCAACGGGGTCTTCTCCCTCAATGTCTCGATGGCGCTGGCAAATCTTGACTGCCAGGAATCGGCAAGCCTTTGGGCAAGACTTGCCCGAACGCGGACGGCGGACTGTTCCCAGGGGTTGCTGTCTTCGGCGCGCAGGGGGCGCAGTACGCCGTCCTGCCATATCGCCAGGTAGATGTTCAGGGTCTCGTCGCCGAGTCGGGTGGGCACCCGGTCATCCTCGTACCAGCGGGCGCTGCTACCCATGCAGTAGCCCTTCCCGATTTCCAGAGCATTGAAGTTGGCCTGGCTCTGCATGGCCATGTCCTGGCCGATCTGTTTCTGGCTCAACGCTCGCAGTTCGTCCGGAACACAGTCCAGATCGGCACCATAGACGGCCTCCACTAGATGGCGCACAGCACCGGGCTCACCTTGCTCACCCGGTGTGGTGATGTTTCCGGCTTCCTTCAGCGCATTTGCCCCCAGCCAAAGCTTGCCAGCGTCGGGATACACATAGGCCGCCGTCGGGAAGAGCGTTTTGTACCAGGAAGCATCCGGACTTCCCTCCAGCGAAGGGGAGAGAATGACCAGCTCGGGCCTTGGCCTGCCATCCCGACCGTCTTGGGACAGGTCCCCGTTAGCCTGACGGAGGTGACGATGCAGACGGCCAGCCCGCTGGATGATCAGATCGATGGGCGCCAGATCGGAGATCATCAGGTCGACATCAAAGTCCAGACTCTGCTCCAGAACCTGCGTACCTACCAGCACCCAACCTGCGCGATCCTGGCTGCCTGATCGCTTTCCAAACCTGTTCAGAACACGCTCTTCTATTTCCAATCTGTCCCCCATGGCATAGCGGCTATGGAACAGCATAAGCTTTTGCCGGGGCGACGCACCCTGAAGGAGGCTGTACGCCTTGCGAGCATCAGCCACCGTGTTTCTTATCCAGGCGACACATCCACCCTTTTGGGTAACTTCCGAGATCCTTGCCAGTACGGCTTTCTCGTCATGAACCATGCTGACCTGCACGCGACGCTTCAGCTGTGGACGCGTCTCGCACGCATGGGCCCGAATCTCCTTGCCGATCTGCGTTGCCAGGGGATACCTGTTGTCATCCAGTTCACAACCCTCATCGATTCCCAAGCCGCGCCGATAGGCGTCGATGAGCCTCTCCCGTGTCTCCAGCGGAAGGGTGGCAGACAGCAGGATGACACTGCCGCCCTGGCTGGCATGTGCCATCAGCAACTTCTTCAGCAACGACATCATGTAGTCGTCGTAGGCATGCACCTCATCCACCAGAAGCACTTTGCCGCTCAGGCCTATAAGGCGCAATGACTGGTGACGAGCAGGCAGAACAGCCAATAACGCCTGGTCCAGCGTACCGACGCCCACCTCTGCCAGCAGCGCTTTCTTGCGATTGTCCGCCAACCAGGCGTTACATTGCGCACTGGCGCTGCTTTCATCCGGCTGGTAGCTACGGTCGCCGGGTTGATCCTCGGATTGCAGTACGCTTTCCTTGAACTCCTTGACCAGCTGCCGGGCGCCGTGAGAGAGCACCAGCGATGGATTGCTGCCTTCCCTGTAGAGACGCCGATAGACCTCTCCCACCCGCCGGTACATCTGGTTGGAAGTTGCCATGCTGGGCAAGGCAAAGTACAGGCCCTGCGCGCGACCGGCCTGCATCAGCCGCTGGGTCAGAATCAACGCTGCTTCGGTCTTGCCCGCACCAGTCACGTCTTCAAGCAGGAAGAGCTGTGGCCCGTCCTCCAGTTCGACGGTTGCAGCGTAGTTCTGCAAGGGCGTGGGTGACTTCAGATAGTCGAACAGCTTGGTGGGATCATCCCAGTCCTTGACCGGACTCCAGGCCAGGCCCGTACTGGCAACTGCCTTGTCTGCAAATTCAAGCGCCTTTGGCCAGTACTCGGACAGTGCCAGGGGTTGACTGCGATAAGGGAAGAAGCTCTGGTTGGAGCCCAGCCAGTCTGCCAGAACGCCCAGCCCTGCCAGACGCCACGAGTGCTTCTTCAGTATCTTTGTATGCGTACTGCCGGGTTTCGGCAGGGGAAGGACATCTTGCAGGATCAGGTCCTTCACATCCGACATGAAATGCACTGCAACTTCCAGGTCGACTGCCATGAAGGCTGTGTCCACATTTGCTGGAGCGGTCCCTCCGTCCTCACTGTCCAGCGGCGGCTTGCCGTGGTGCCCTGCTGTTGCCCGCATCCAGATCTCCCAGAAACCATGGTCTGGCGACGGTATTCCCTCAGGGACAGCCTCCGTATCGACAAGCTCCATCCACAGCCACCACCCCAGCGTGTCATGGCATGGCTCGTAGCTTTTGGCGGAATTGGGAGGAACCAGTCCCGGGATGGGCTCAGGCAGCACCCCTTGAAAGGCACGGGCGAACTTGCCCTGATCATGCAGGGCCATGAAGAAGACGAACAGGGCTTCGACCTGCCGCTGAGGCCAGCCGAGTTCTTCAGCAAGCAGACGCAGAGAAAAATGAGGGAGGTCCAGCAGCTTTCTGGCGCATGCCGCCACATCCAGAGCGTGGAATGGCAGCAGGTGGTACGCGTCTCCCTCCTTGTCCTGAGAAGAGGCTTTACCCCAGTAGAAAAAGTACGATTCCGCCATTCCGAGCCCTTTTTTGGCGCATATGAACAGCCCTCTGCGTCAGCCCCCTCCTCCAACGACTCTGCCTTGGATGCCTTGTCTCCTATGTTGGCCGCCAAGGCATTCAACCCGCCAACTGGACGAGAGAAGTCTACATTCAGGTGCAGATGGACACTGCCACTGCGATACGAAACGCAATATTGTGTGCCCACTGATGCCGGGATATTGCTATTTTATCCCGGCAAACGGCTCTTGCCTCTCCGACAGGCAGTCGATTTCAGGTCATGCGCAGCAGCTTTCTCTTCTTGTACGGCAGCCTTCTCACCCACATCCCTATTCCGCTACAAACGCCCCCTCAAACCCCCGCAACTCCTTCTGCGTCAGTCCCACCTCTGGCGACTGCGCCACCTCACGCCATCCGGCTAACGCTGCTCGCACTTCATCCAGTACCTTCTGCGCAGCTTCCGGCGTCAGCGCGAATTCCCGGCAGCGCGCCAGCAGCATGCGGGTGTTGGTGATGGGGCCGTCCTCTTCCGAAAGCCACACCTTGGATTCTCTGTCCTTGTCAGGGAAGGGGTTGATGTCGAATGCTGGTGAGAGACGCCAATGGCCGTTCGTGGCATGCAGGAAGCCATGGTTCTGCAGGTGGTCATCCACGTTGGTAATGAGCAGGTTGAAGATGAGGCGTCGCCACAGTTGCTGCAGGTCGGCGGTTGGGTCGAGTGCATGGCGGCGAATGACTTCGGCGATTTCCAGATAGCTTCTTTCATCATCCCGCGAGGCCTGCAGCATGGTGGCGGCCGACTGGTAGGGAATGCGCCCGCCATCCGGCTGTCTGTCGAAGCGGTAGATGAGGGCGACGGAAATGTCTGCCAGCTGCACGACTCTGGATTCGGCGACCCGAATGCCGGCACGTTGGGCGAGTTTCAAGGCCAGCACTTCGCCACGTGTGACGCTGCGGGTGTCGCCAATGCTGGGAAACTTGCCGATGGCCAAGCGACCGTTCTCGTCCACCAGGGTGCATTTGGGGCGCATGCCGCCCAGGGAGGTGCCCCTGCCCTGCAGGTAGCGCAGGTCTTCGTCGGTCTCGTCTCCGCGCTCGATGGCATGGCTGGCCCGGAAGGCGCGCTCCAGGGCGATGAGGGGCGGCGTGGTCCGGCGGCCGGGCTCAACGGAACGGTGCCACTGGCCATCTGCACCTTTCAGCCTCAGCGCACCAACGCGGGCGCTGTCGTCCACGGCCAGCAGGTAGTCCAGTTCGGTCAGTACGCCCAGGGTCGGGTCTTTCTGGCGGCGCTTGGCATGATCCCGCGCGATGACTCTTCTTCCCCAGGCATCCGGTGCCGTATCGGCCAGCGCGCCATGAAAGGGCGAATCATGCGAGGTGGCAGCCTTGTGAGGCTGATGGCCGGATGTCCACTGCAGGTCGGCTGAAACATTGAAGCCATCCGGGCTGGCCAGCCAGCTGGCGTCGTAGGCAAAGGCCGTGCTTTCGCGTCGTCCCTGGCGGGTGTAGATGAGTGATCCGATGGGGGTGCCTTTCTGCCCCACGCACACCTGCACGTGCTGGCGAAGGGTGTTTGATGGTGCAGCCATCACAACCCTCCCGACACGTTCCTGGGCATCCGTACCCGCTTGGGCAGCTGCTCATCCATCAGCAACAGGCCAATGTCGTCGTTGGCCGTGTCCATGAGGTTTTCCAGGGCCTTCAGGTCACCCAGGATCATCATCGCCCGGGCAATGAAGTGGATGGGGATACGTGGGTCGCCTTTTTCGATGCGACGCACGGTGGAGACGGATGCCCCCATGCGCTGTGCCATGGAGTCCTGCGAGATGCGGCGGCGGCGGCGGGCAAGCGACAGGTCGTGGCCCAGCTTGCGAACGGCGCGCTCGACCGGGATGGGCATGAAGTCTGACATGAATTAGCAGCCTGTTGGAGATGCTTATAACGCTCAATATATCCATTCAGGACGTTAAGTTCAATGACCGGCAAGACTGACGCTCGACATGGGCGCCCCATGTAGGACTACCGCTTTTAGCGATCCAATCAGGATGCTTATGAATGTATACGGGTCTCATCAGACCTTTAACTGCATGATCCCTGGAGAGACATGCAAGGGGCGCTCGTCCCCGTGCCTTGCCTTCACCCTACCCGGACAAGGCGGGCTAACCCGACATGTCTGCCACCACCGCATGACCCCCTTTTACCCGTTGCTTTTTGCGCTTCTCAGGCACCCTCCCCACGCCTCGGTCTGCTGCCAACCTCCTTCCGTGCTATGTTCCCTGTCACCCCGGCCCATTCGGCCGCCAGGATGGATCCAGAGCCCGGGCGGCAGGCGCCGCAACGGTTTCTGGCCTCTGTTCCTCCCTCTGCAGAAAGCACCATGCCCACACCCCTCACCCCCACCACGGATTCTTCCCTCACCCCTCCCCCCACCCACCGGGTCGCGCTCATTGGCGCGCCCACGGACGTAGGGGCCAGCCGTCTGGGGGCGGCGATGGGGCCGGATGCGTTGCGGGTGGCGCAGTTGCCGGCGGCGCTGCGGGCGCTGGGGGTGGACGTGGTGGATACGGGCAATCTGGCGGGGCCGGTGAATCCGCGGGGCGGGCGTGATCCGAAGGCGGCAGGGCTGCGCAATCTGCCGGAGGCGGTTTTCTGGACGCAGGCGGTGCACGATGCGGTGCTGGCGCAGCTGCAGGACGGACGGATGCCGATCATGCTGGGGGGCGATCACCATCTGGCGGCAGGTTCGCTCAGTGCGGTGGCGCGTCATTGCCGCGAGTCGGGGCGCAAGCTGCGGGTGCTGTGGCTGGACGCGCATTCGGACTGCAATACGCCGGATATTTCTCCCAGCGGCAATATTCACGGGATTCCGGTGGCCAATCTGCTGGGTCTGGGGCCGCAGCCGCTGATCGGGCTTTCGGGGCAGACGCCGGCGCTGTCAGCGGAGCATTTCTGTCAGGTGGGGCTGCGGTCGGTGGATGATCACGAGAAGCGGATGATCCGTCAGCTGGGGCTGCGGGCGTTCGACATGCGTGCGATTGATGAGCTGGGCATGCGCGAGGTGATGCACCGTGCGCTGGCGGATGTGGATGCGGACACGCATCTGCACGTGAGCTTCGATGTGGATTTTCTGGATCCGGAGATTGCGCCGGGGACGGGGACGGCGGTGCGCGGGGGGCCGACGTACCGCGAGGCGCAGCTGTGCATGGAGATGATTGCGGACACGGGCCGGCTGGCGTCGCTGGATATCGTGGAGCTGAATCCGGCGCTGGATATCCGCAATCAGACGGCAGAGCTGGTGGTGGATCTGGTGGAGAGCCTGTTTGGCAAGAGCACGCTGATCAACCGCTGACGGGGTTGTCGACAGGCATCCGTCCGGGCTGGCCATCGGCGCCCGTCAGGACGGTGCCTTTGAGCGCCTCCTTTTCTTCCTGCAGGCGCAGGTATTTGGCGTGGAGCTGTTCGCGGCTTTCGTTGAGGTCGAAGTTGATGGGGATGCACTCGACGGGGCAAATCTGGGCGCACTGGGGTTCATCGAAGTGGCCGACGCATTCGGTGCAGCGGTTGGGGTCGATGATGTAGTACTCGGGCCCCATGGAGATGGCTTCGTTGGGGCATTCGGGTTCGCAGCAGTCGCAGTTGATGCATTCGTCGGTAATGATGAGGGCCATGTCAGCGGCTCTCCCTGCGCGGTTCCTGCTGGCGCTTGAGGTATTTTTCCTGCAGGGCGGCAAGCACGACAGGGTTGACGAAGGCGCGCACGTCGCCGCCCATCATGGCGATTTCCCGCACCAGGGTTCCGGTGATGGACTGGTAGCGGTCGTCGGGGATGATGAAGTGGGTGTCGATGGTGGGCTGCAGGATGCGGTTGAGGCTGGCCATGCGGCGTTCGTAGTCGAAGTCGCTGGCATCGCGCAGGCCGCGCACGATGAGGTTGGCGCCGATGTCGCGAGCGAAGTCGGTGACAAGCCCGGAGAAGGACATGACGCGCACGTTGGGCAGCCCCACCAGGATGGCCTTGGCCATGTCGACGCGCTCGGCCATGGTGAACAGGGTGTTGGAGCGGCTGTCGGAGATGGCGACGACGACGGATTCGTGATGGGCGGCGACGCGGTTCACGACGTCCTGGTGGCCCAGGGTCAGCGGGTCGAAGGTTCCGGGGTAGACGACGAGGGACATGGTTCGGAAGTAAGCAGCTGATAATGGACCTGTCCGGCCTTGCCGGCGCGGATGACGGCCAAGCTGTTGCAGCCCTGCTGGGCCAGCCAGTCATCGGTGATGGCGTGATCGGCCTCGACGTAGACAAGGCCGTGGGGCGCCAGCCAGGGCAGGACGGCGGGCAGGATGCGCGGCAGCCAGCCGGCCCGGAAGGGGGGGTCCAGCAGGATCAAATCCTGCAGCATGGGCGGCCGCTGGTCAAGCCAGCGGGCGGCGTCGGCGCGGACGACCTCGATGCAGGCCCCTGCCCCGAGCTGCTGGACGCTGGCGTTCAGACCACGGGCGATGGCGGGGTTCTGTTCGACCATCAGCACGCGGGCGGCCCCACGCGAGGCGGCCTCGAAGCCCAGGGCGCCGGAGCCGGCAAAAAGATCCAGGCAATGCCAGCCGGAAAGGTCCTGGCCCAGCCAGTTGAACAGGGTCTCGCGCACCCGGTCGGGGGTGGGCCGCAGGCCCGGCGAGTCGGGCACGGGCAGCAGGCGGCGCTTCCATTGGCCGCCGATGATGCGAATGCGGGAGGGCATGGAGGGGTACTCGGAACGAAGCCGTTAGTTTACCGGCTCTGCCCCATGGGCCCGCTTTGTTCCCGGGTGCCGATATCCGGCAGGCCGGCGGGACGGACAGGCTCTAGAATTGCAGCAACGCACACCGCAGCAGACTCACACAGGACGCACGACATGTTCGGTTTTTTCCGTCGCAAGAAGAAAGAGAAGGAAGATGCAGCCGCAGCCCAGGCTGCTGCGGCCGAGTTTGCCGCCACTGATGAGGCTGCTGCCGAGCCGGCCGGGGCGTCGGCCGAAGGCGGTGAGCCAGCGGGTGCCACACAGGCACCTGAAGCGCTGCAGGCGCAGGACGCGCCGGTCGAGGCTGCCGCTGCCCTGAAGGAAGCGGTTGCCGCGAAGGAAGCCCCTGCCCCGGTCGAGGCCGTGGCACCCCAAGCACCGGCCGAGCCAGTGGTGGAAGCTCCTGCGCCTGAAGCGATGGGATCTGCACCGACGGTGGAGGCGCCCACACTGGAAGTGGTGACGCCCGCCCCGGAGACTGTATCCCCTGCGCCGGAGGCGGTGGCGTCCGTACCGGAAGAACCGTCCGTTCCGGCAGTGTCCGAGGATGCTGGTGCGCCGGCTGCCAGTGAGGCCACGGTCTATGGCGAAAGCGAGATCGTGCCGCCCACGCAGGCGATGCCGGAGGCGGTGCGGCCGGCGCGAGCCGGCTGGTTCGCGCGGCTGCGCGGGGGGCTGGCGCGCACGCGCTCGCAGCTGGGCAGCATCTTCAGTCGCAACCGGATCGACGAGACGCTGTATGAGGAGCTGGAGACGGCGCTGCTGGCCAGCGACACGGGCTATGGCACGACGACGTGGCTGCTGGACGAGCTGCGCGATCGGGCGCAGCGCGACCGGATCAACGATGCGGCAACGCTGAAGACGGCGCTGATCGACATCCTGACGGAACTTCTGTCGCCGCTGGAAAAGCCCATCGACGTGGACCGGGCCGATCCGTTGGTGATGATGATCACCGGGGTGAACGGGGCCGGCAAGACGACATCGATCGGCAAGCTGGCGCGCCATCTGCACCAGATCGACCAATCGGTGCTGCTGGCGGCGGGTGACACATTCCGGGCGGCGGCGCGCGAGCAGCTGGCGCGCTGGGGCGAGCGCAACCAGGTTCACGTGATTGCCAACGAGGGCGGCGATCCGGCCGCGGTGGCTTTCGATGCGATCAAGGCCGGGCAGGCCCGCAAGGTGGACGTGGTGATGGTGGACACGGCCGGCCGGCTGCCCACGCAGCGTCACCTGATGGACGAGCTGAAGAAGATCCGTCGGGTGATCGGCAAGGCGATGGACGATGCGCCGCACGAGGTGCTGCTGGTGCTGGACGGCAATACCGGCCAGAACATGCTGGCGCAGGTGCAGGCCTTCGACGAGGCGGTGCAGCTGACCGGTCTGGTCGTGACGAAGCTGGACGGGACGGCCAAGGGCGGCGCCATTGCGGCCCTGGCGCACACGCGGCGCGACAACCCGCTGCCGGTATATTTCATCGGCGTGGGTGAAGGCGTGGAGGACCTGCAGGCGTTCAGCGCACGCGAATTTGCCACGGCGCTTCTGGACTGAGTACGCATTTCATCGCTTCCTGGCTGCATTCCGGCGGAAGTGTGTCGCTTTTGGTTGACGCCCTTTCAGTGTCGGGCGACCATGTCACTTGCATCGACAAACGAGGACTACGCTCACCATGCAAGCGGTCATTCTTGCCGGCGGCTTCGGCACCCGGATCAGCGAAGAAAGCGCGGTACGCCCCAAGCCGATGGTCGAGATCGGCGGGCAGCCCATTCTCTGGCACATCATGAAGATCTATGCCTCGCACGGCATCAATGACTTCGTGATCTGCTGCGGCTACAAGAGCCACATCATCAAGCAGTACTTCCACGAATACGCCATCTCGCGTGCGGATGTGACGTTCAACCTGGGCACGAACGAGATGCAGATCCACCGCAACGAGTCCGAACCGTGGTCGGTGACGCTGGTCGAGACGGGCCAGGATTCGATGACGGGTGGCCGCATCAAGCGGGCTGCCAAGTATGTGAAGGGTGACACCTTCCTTTGCACGTATGGTGATGGCGTGAGCAACGTCGACATCACCGCCTCCATCGAGTTCCACCGCAAGCACGGCAAGGAAGCGACGGTGACGGCCGTTCAGCCCCCGGGCCGCTTCGGGGCGTTCAGTCTGCAGGCCGACCAGACGCTGGTCGATTCGTTCATGGAGAAACCGCAGGGCGACGGCGCCTGGATCAACGGCGGCTTCTTCGTGCTGGATCGCAAGGTGCTGGACCGCATCCACGGTGATGATTCGGTGTTCGAGCAGGAGCCGATGCGTTCGCTATCGGCCGATGGCCAGCTGGAGGCCTGGCGCCATACCGGCTTCTGGCAGCCGATGGACACGCTGCGCGACAAGCACGTGCTGGAAGAGCTGTGGGCTTCGGGCAAGGCGCCCTGGAAGTCCTGGTAAGCATCCGGACAACCGTTGCGTGACATGAAGGGGCGGACATACCGCCCCTTTTTTGTTGCGCTGCGCGGGCTCATCGATCAACAACCGGCTTCAGGACGCCACACGGAAGCATCTGCCGCCGGATATTCAGAAGAGGAACTTGCCTGGGCCCGACGGTCTGCGAGTGACCTGCAGAGCGCTTTGACCAGACATTCCGGCAAGTCTGAAAAACGAAAGGCCCGGCACTGCATGGCAGGCCGGGCCTTGTCGTTCATGCGTCATCGGGGATGACGCATGGGCACGTGCATCAGTTGTAGCGGCGGTAGACCACCTTGGTGGGGGCGCCGATGAGCAGGCCATCGGTGCTGCCGGCTTCCAGGGCTTTCTTGTAGACCTTGGCGGCCCGGCTGAAGGCCTCGATGGTGTAGTCGATGTCGGCCTCGCTGTGCGAGTAGCTGACGATGAAGCTGGGTGCCAGCACGCCCCAGCGGATGAGTTCCTGCATGAACAGGGTGCGGAACGGCTGCGAGGGCTTATGCTCGTGGTCGTGCGTGGAATAGAGCAGGTTGCATCCCCGGCCGGCCACCGACAGGTATTCGCTGACGCCCAGAGCGGCCGTGACCTGCTCGATGCCGGCACGCAGACGCTCGCCCACGTGGTAGAGGTGCTCGATGACCGGCTCATCACGGTAGATGCGCATGGTCTCGATGGCAGCCGCCAGGCTGGGGCCTTCGGCACCGTGGGTGGTGGAGAGCAGGAAGACGCGCGCCTTGTCGTGGTAGAGGCCGCCCAGTTCCATCACTTCGCGCTTGCCGGTGAGCGCGGACAGCGAGAAGCCGTTGGCCAGCGCCTTGCCGAAGCACGACATGTCGGGCTTGACGCCATACAGCGTCTGGGCGCCGCCCTGGTGGAAGCGGAAGCCGCTGATGGTCTCGTCCAGCGTGACCAGGGCGCCGTTGCGGTGCGCCAGGTCGATGACCTTCTGCAGGAAGCCGTCCTTGGGCTCTTCGGTACGGGCCGGCTCCAGCAGCACCATGGCGATGCGGTTCGGGTACTGTTCGAAGAGCTTCTGCAGGCTGTCGATGTCGTTGTAGTTGAACTTGACGGTGAGTTCGACTTCAACGCGCGAGACGCCGCCGTCCATGGCAGTGGTGCCGATGAACCAGTCGTTGTACGAGAAGAAGGGGCTGTTGCTGCAGATGGCCACCAGGTCACGGCCGGTGTAGGCGCGAGCCAGCTTCAGCGCGGCGGTCAGCACCGTGGAGCCGTCCTTGGCAAACTTGACCATCTCGGCGCTGGGCACCAGCGACTGCAGCATCTGGGCGCATTCCAGCTCGATGGGGGCCGGGCGGTTGAAGTTGTTGCCCAGCTGCATCTGCCGGTAGGCAGCCTCGATGACGGACGGATAGGCGTGGCCGAGGGTGACGGCGCGCAGGCCCATGCCGTATTCGATGAATTCGTTGCCGTCCACGTCCCAGATGTGGCAGCCCTTGCCGCGCTCGATGAAGCCGGGCGAGCGCTCGGGATACTGGTCATCGCCCTTGGCGTAGGTGTGTGCGCCACCCGGAATGGTGTCGTGGACCTTCTTGCGCAGGGCTGCGGACTTGTCGAAGCAGGTGCGTTCCACCATGCCGGGAACGTTCGGCTTCTGGGTACTGTTCATGGGATGTCGACCGGCGATGAGATAGGGAAGTCGGAGCGTATTCTGAACATTACGGCACCGACCGCAACGAAACAAAGAAATCTGCGGCTACCTTACAACGACTTCCAGCAGCTGGTTGTTCAGAAGCGCCTCGGCGGCCTGATGGACCAGATCGAAGGGCAGACCGGCCATCTCGGCAATGTCCAGGAGGCTCTTGCTGCCGTCGGACTGGTTCAGCACCCACAGAAGCGCCAGCTGAAGTTTCTGCCCTTCATTGTGGCCGCCGATGAGCGAGTACAGGCCACGCCGGCCCAGCTGGGGCTCACCGAAGGGGCTGAGGTTGTTGAAGCTGAGGTTGCGCTCGACGATGCCGAACGCCGCCAGCAGCAGGCCCAACGATCGCTCCAGGTGCTCGGGGCGGATGAAGTCCAAGTTGTCAGCCGAAGTATGGTACTGCGGGTAGCTGCCGTAGGTGGAACGTGAGAAGCAGCCCATGGGCAGATTGAAGCCGGGCGAGCAGAACTGCCGCTCATCATAGCCATAGGGCATGAAGGGCAGCAGGTGGTACTTTTCGCGGCTTTCGGCCAGCACCAGCGCCATGATGCGGTCGATCTCGGCATCGCCCCGGCGGCTGCGCTTGTAGTGGTAGTCGCCGGCATCGCCCACGCCGGAGATGACCACGCCGTGCACCACGCGCTTCGTCACGTCCTGTCGCTGCGACAGCCAGGCAATGGCGCCGATGGTGGCCGGGATGAACACGAAGCGATAGGTGTAGCGGCGCTTGGGCAGTGCGGCCAGCGTCTTCGCCAGCCAGGTGGCGGTGGAGATGCCCGACAGGTTGTCGTTGGCCAGCGAGGGGTGGCAGACGTGGGTGGAGACGAGCACTTCATCGGCGCTCTCGCCGGGCAGCACGCATTCACCGAAGGTGAGCGAACCCTGCACCAGGTCGGTGTCCACGCACACTTCGTAGTTGCCCGGCTGGAGCGACTGCAGCTGGCGGTCGGTCAGACAGAAGCCCCAGTCCCGCTTGAAGTACTGCGTGCGGTAGGGAATCCAGTCCGGCCGGTCGGGCAGCGAGAAGAGGTGCGGACGCAGCTCTTCCAGCGACAGCGTGCCCCGGAACGGAGCGCTGTAGTTGACCAGATGCAGATTGTGCTCGGCAATGTCGACGATCTTCTTCCCGTCCGGCCCCTTGATCCAGGCACCCCGCACCTGCCACTCGGCCGGCACTTCCCAGTCGAAGATCTTGGTGCCGGTGGGCACTTCGGTCACGGTGAGCGGAATGTGCTGACCAATGGCGGCCAGCGTGTCACGCACGCCCTGCCCGGTGATACTGCGCAGCATGGGGTAGAGCTGCGTGCAGAAGGCGTGCATGGCAGCGCCCTGCCCTTCGGCCTGGCGGGCCAGGGCAGCAGCCGATTCGACGACGATGGCTTGGGTCATGGTGACGGGAATAGGGATCTGGATAGAAGACGGGATGCCCGGGTGGCGGGCAGGCCCTTGCGTGGCCTGCCCTGCAGACGGTCAGTCGTAGATCTGGACTTCGGGCACCAGGATGACGAAGCGGCCGCCCCATTCACGGATGGCGCTCATCTGCTTCATCACCTCGTCCTTCAGGTTCCAGGCCAGGATGACCAGGTAGTCGGGCTTGGTCTCGAGGATGCGCTCGGGGCCGTAGATGGGGATCTGCGTGCCCGGCAGGAAGTGGTTCTGCTTGTGCGGGTTGCGGTCGACCGTGTATTCGATGTAGTCGGAACGCACACCGGCATAGTTGAGCAGCGTGGCGGCCTTGGCGGGCGCACCGTAGGCGGCGATGCGCTTGCCCTGCTGATGGGCATCCAGCACGAAGCGCAGCAGGCTTCGCTTGCTGGCGCGGATGCGCTCTTCCAGGGCCAGGTACGGCTCCAGCGTATCCAGGCCGGCGGCACGCTCGCGGGCCTCCATCTCGGCCACACGCGGGCTGACGGGCTGGTTGCCGGTCTTGGCAGGCTGGCAGTACACCCGCAGCGAGCCACCGTGGTTGGGGATCTCTTCCACATCGAAGACCGACAGGCCATGGTGGGCCAGGATGCGGCTGAAGGTGAGGAAGGAGTGGTAGCAGAAGTGCTCGTGGTAGATGTTGTCGAACTGGTTCTTCTGCAGCAGGTTCAGCACGTGGTGGAACTCGAAGGTGGCCACGCCCTGCGGCTTGAGCAGGATGGAGAAGCCCGCCACGAAGTCGTTGAGGTCGGGCACGTGGGCCACCACGTTGTTCGCGGCCATCAGGTCGGCGGCATGGCCCATGTCGCGCAGCTTGCGGGCGCTTTCACGGCCAAAGAACATCACTTCCATGGGGATGCCCAGCTTGCGGCCTTCCTCGGCCACGTTGGCCGCGGGCTCCACGCCCAGCACGGGCACGCCCTTGGGCAGGAACCAGCGTAGCAGGTAGCCGTCGTTGGCGGCGATCTCGACCACCTTGCTGTTCGGCCCCAGCTTGAAGCGCTCGGTCATCTCGTCGGCGTAGCGCTTGCCGTGGTCCAGCATGGCCTGCACGTAGGACGAGAAGTAGGCGTAGTCCGAGAAGATGGCCTCACCGCTCTGGAACTCCTCCAGCTGCACCAGGAAGCAGTTGCTGCAGACGTAGGCGTGCAGCGGGAAGAACGGCTCCATCTTGTTGAGGTCTTCCGGCTTGCGGATGGCATTGGCCATGGGCGACATGCCCAGGTTGGCCACAGTGTGACGCAGCTGGGTACCGCAGAAACGGCACTTGGCGTGGGTGGCGGCCAGAGCGGCCAGATCCTTGCGATCGGCAACGGAAGAGGTTTGGGTTGCAGACATGGTGATGAAGGAGAGGAGAAAGACCGGCGAAGGTCACGGCCACACGCGGTGGCTTCCAGGGTGAGCGGCAATCAGGCCTCCGGAAGGGCCCTGATCACGATGCCTGCAACGTACCACACTGCCGGGAGAGCCGTCGACGACAGACTTGGCATTTGGCTTCTTCCGGGGGACGAAAGACGCCATTCGTCGGGAAAACACGGCAAATGTTCGGGTTCCGGCGATGTGAGGAACAAAAGGAAACGGCGCCCGAAAGCGCCGTTTCCAGGATGCCGGCCAGGACAGCCGGCATCGGGAGGGATCGGGCCGAAGGCCGATCAGAAGATGCTTTCGCGCACGAAGATCAGGTCGTCCGGGCGGATCGGATCGTCGAGCTTGGGCTCCAGCACCTGGATGTTGCGGTCACCCACGCGACGGTGCAGGCGGATGCCACGGTCGGTACCGCGCAGGGTCAGACCACCGCCCTTGGCAACGGCCTGAGCCACGGTCATGCCGCGGTCAAGCACGTACTGGCCCGGACGCTGGACTTGGCCATACACATAGTAGTTGGGGGCCTTGTTGACGAAGATGGTGTCGCCAGCCTGCAGGACCACGTCCTTGCTCAGGTCGCCGGTGCTGAACATCTCGACCAGGTCGATCTCCAGACGCTGCGGACGGCCGTTGCGGGTGGTCATGAGCAGCACGTTGTTGGAGCCGGTCTCGTTGACGCCACCCGCCACCGAGAGGATCTCGGACAGGCGCATGCCGGTGGTCTCCAGCGGGTAGCGGCCGGGGTTGGCCACGTTGCCCAGCACCGAGACCTGCTGGCTGCGGAACTGCAGCACGTTCAGGGTGACCTGCGGGTTCTGCAGGAAGCGGCCCTCACGCAGACGGGTGGCGATGAGGTTCTCGGCCTGCTGCGGCGACAGGCCGGCCAGCTTGACCACGCCCAGCAGCGGGTAGGAGATGACGCCGCTTTCGGAGATGCGGGCCTCGACGGTCAGATCCTGGGACTGGAAGACCTGGATGCGCAGCACGTCACCCGGCCCGAGCAGGTAGTCACTGCGGGAGGTCTGGGCCACGGCCTGGGACGATGCCAGACCGATGGTGGCCAGGGCCATCAGCCCCAGCACGAACTTCTTGAAGCGAGAAAGAAACATGGATGCCGTCCTATGAAGGGAGATCAGCTTGCCCGAAGGGCTGCGAACGGAAAGGGGAATTGCCCCGCGCAAGAATCAAACGCCCGGGCACGCCAAGCGGCCGACAGGCCGTGAACGCCGATTCTAGACCGGCCTTTGTGGCGCCTGCGTGAATGATATCCCTTGCTTTCGTAAGATTGTCCAGCAAAGGCGAGCTGACAGCAGGTGCAATGGGAAGGCGTGCCTGAAACGACCAGGCCCCGGGGGAACCGGGGCCTGGTGACGGGCCCGGGTCAGGCCCGGGCCGAAAGGCAGGGAAGGATCAGAACTGAACCTTCAGGCCAAGGCCAAAGACGTTGGCCTTGTAGTCGAGGTTGGCACGGTTGGAGTCGCGCTGCTCACGGGAGATGCTGGCCATGAGGAACATGTTGCGACGGAACTCGTAGTCAGCCTCGGCACCGACCATGTAGATCTTGTCCTTGCGCTCGACCTGGCCGGCGGCCAGCTGGTCACCCTTGTAGCGACGGTCGTAGAGGCGCAGGTACGGCTCGACGGTGATCTTGCCGGTGGCCTGGATGGTCGGGCTGAAGTTCAGCGACCAGGTGTCGGCGTAGGAGCCGGTCACGGCGTCGTCATCAGGCTCGATGGAGCGACCCAGCGAGGCGCGCATCTGCACCGCACCGCTGACGGCCCACTCGGTGTCGAAGCCGGTGGTCAGACCGCGGAAGTTGCGGTTGCCCTGATCGTAGTCACGACGGGTGTAGCCGACGAAGCCGCCCAGGCTGCTGTCCTCGCTGGGACGGTACTGGATGCGGGCCTGCAGCGAATCCTCGTCGTAGTCGTTCTTGCGGCAGTTGTTGTTGCACAGCAGGGCGGAGCCGTCGTCACCATAGCGCTGGGCCGACTTGTACTCGCCGCTGGTGGCACGGTAGACCAGGTCGACCTCAATGCCGGTACCCGGCGCATAACGCACGCCGCCTTCGGCCGACTTCAGGTCATAGTCGGTGTCCTTGTAGACTTCCAGCGAGTTGCGGCTGCGGACGTAGTCGACGCCACCGATGACCGACCAGGCCGGCGTGAAGCGGAAGCCGGCGTTGAAGAACAGGTTCTGGGTGCTGATATTGTTGCGGTCACCCGAGACGTTGGTGGTCTGGTTGTAGATACGGTCCTGCACCGTGGGCTGGCGGCGGTCCAGCTTGATGCCGGCGCGGCCGAACAGCGGGCGGCCCACGACCCAGTCCAGCGTGGAGCCGACGTTGTAGCCCACGTGGTCGAAGTCGTCGTATTCCTTGTACTTGAAGCCCTCGACCTCGGCGTTGGCGCGCAGCCGCTGCTGGCTGATCAGGCGGTCGAACTCGATGCCCATGGCGCCCGTGAGGTAGGTGTCGCCCGCTTTCTTGTTGCTGTAGATGCCAGCCTGGGACTGGTTGTTCAGACGCAACATATTGCTATCGTGCGTAACACCGACGCGGCCGGTGAGCTTGATGACATCAGCCTCGGCGTTGGGGGTCCAGTCCTGATCAGGCACTTCCAGCTGAGCCTGTGCCTGGGCAGCGCTGGCCGCCAGGCCACAGAAGATGGCTGCCACGGCAGCACTGGCCGCGCGCAGTGCCGGACGCCGTGCGGCTTTTTTTTGTGTTCCGATGATTTCTTTCATGACTACCCTGTCTTAAAAAGCTCAGAATGGGGCATGGTACCGCCACCGACGGCCCTGCTCTGCTTCCACACTAATGCATTGAGCCGAACATGCCAAGCCCCAGACCCCTGCTGTGTGAACACTGCCCGCATTCCCGAAGCTGTTGCCTTCATCGACACCTGATCCCATCCAGCGTCCCGGGCACTTCTGCGTGAACCCTGACACAGAAGGGCCAAACCGATTACCATCGGACGGCTGCCCCCAGCCGGCCGGTGTTGTATAAATAACCCCCAGCAGACTCCTGATCCGGGCTCGCCACATTCCCGGCGCCCCGGCAAGCGGTATGAACAGCCCCACCTTCGCTTCTTCCATCGTTCCCATCCGTACCGGCAACCGCAGCATCCTGTCGCTGGTCAAGTCAGTCATCGACCCCATCCTGGCGGTGGCCTGCCTGCTGCTGGTCACCGTGGCCGCCGGGCATCCCCTGCGCGCCCAGGAAATGGTGCTGGCCGTCCTCACCTTCGTGCTGAGCTACCCTGGCAGCGTCCCCTTCCGGGTCTACCAGGCCGGCTACCTGCGTCACCTGCTGGGCAGCTGGGGCCTGGTGGTGGGGCTGCTGCTGGTCTTCGGCCTGATGATCGACGCGCTGCGGCAGTTCGACCAGAACGTGCTGGCCACCTGGGTCATCGCCACCCCGGTCGTGCAGGCCGTCAGCCACTGGCTCTCGCCCATGCTGCTGCACAAGGTCATCTCCATGCGTCCCGAGCAGACCGCCATCGTGGTGGCGGCCAACAGCCTGGGCCGCACGCTGGCCCGGTCCATCCAGGACGACCCGCTGTCCCAGACGCGCATCATGGCCTTCTTCGACGACCGCACCCCGGACCGCCTGGGCGAGGTGACGGAAGCGCCGGTGGCCGGCGGCTTCAGCGCGGTGGCGCAGTTCGTGCGCGCCAACAAGATCGACCAGATCTTCATCGCCCTGCCCATGGCCTCGCAGCCGCGCATCCTGAAGCTGCTGGAAGACCTGCGTGACACCACGGCCTCCATCTACTTCGTGCCCGACATCTTCATGTTCGACCTGATCCAGGCACGGGTGGATTCGGTGGGCGGCCTGCCGGTGGTGGCGGTGTGCGAGACGCCGTTCTACGGCACCACGGGCGTGCTCAAGCGCCTGTCCGACATCGTCATCGCCTCCATCGCGCTGATCCTCACGCTGCCCATCACGCTGACCATCGCACTGGCCATCCGCCTCACGTCCAAGGGCCCCATCATCTTCAAGCAGCGCCGCTACGGCCTGGACGGCTCGGAGATCAACGTCTACAAGTTCCGCTCCATGCGGGTTCAGGAAAACGGCCCCGAAGTGCGCCAGGCCACCAAGAACGACGACCGCATCACGCCGGTGGGCCGCTTCCTGCGGAAGACCTCGCTGGACGAGCTGCCGCAGTTCTTCAACGTGCTGCAGGGCCGCATGAGCGTGGTGGGTCCGCGCCCTCACGCGGTGGCCCACAACGAGACCTACCGCAAGCTGATCAAGGGCTACATGATCCGCCACAAGGTCAAGCCCGGCATCACGGGCCTGGCCCAGGTCAACGGCGCACGCGGCGAGACCGACACCATCGAGAAGATGGAGCTGCGCATCCGCTACGACCTGGAGTACCTGCGGCACTGGTCGCTGCGGCTGGACCTGAAGATCATCCTGAAGACCATCCTGGTGTCGTTCCGCGACCCGAACGCCTACTGAGGCCCTCCGCCCCGGTATCCGCTCGGAAGGCCCCGTCAGCTCCGGCTGTCGGGGCCTTTCCACAAGAGGTTGCGCATCCTGTCAGCGAAACGGCCCCCTCCCGCGTTTTCTGCAGAAACCACACAGGCTTGACAAGCCACGACATTTCCGACACAAAAAAAGCTGGCACTCTCCACAACGAAGTGCTAGTATCTAACCCGCCAGTCATTTACAGGAGACTACTGCCACGATGACGACTCACTCCGTTGCACTTGCCACTCGCCAGACCGGTGTCGTTGCGCCTGCCGTTCCGTCACTGGGCAATCTGGACGCCTACATCTCTGCGGTCAATCGCATGCCCATGCTGTCCGCCGAGGAGGAGTCCAGCCTTGCGCGGCGTTTCAAGGAGCATCAGGACGTCGACGCCGCCCGCACGCTGGTGACTTCCCACCTGCGTCTGGTCGTGTCGGTGGCTCGCCAGTACCTGGGCTACGGTCTGCCGCACGCCGACCTCATCCAGGAAGGCAACATCGGCCTGATGAAGGCGGTCAAGCGCTTCGACCCCGATCGCTCGGTGCGGCTGGTGTCGTTCGCGCTGCACTGGATCAAGGCCGAGATCCACGAGTACATCCTGAAGAACTGGCGGCTGGTGAAGGTGGCCACCACCAAGGCCCAGCGCAAGCTGTTCTTCAACCTGCGCTCGATGAAGAAGGACCTGGACACGCTGACGCCCGAGGCCGTGACCGACATCGCTGAACAGCTCAACGTCCGCGAGAAGGACGTGACCGAAATGGAAACGCGGATGACCGGCCACGAGATCGCGCTGGAGCCGCAGGGTGACGACGAGGAAGGCCCGGGCTTCGGTCCGGCCACCTACCTGGCCGCTCCCGGCAGCGAGCCGACCGAGATCATTGAGGGCCGGCAGCGCGACTGGCTGCAGACCGAAGGTCTGTCCAACGCACTGGCCACGCTTGACGAGCGCAGCCGCAACATCGTGCAGTCGCGCTGGCTGCGTGACGAGGACGAAGGCGGTTCGCGCACGCTTCAGGACCTGGCCAACGAGTATGGCGTGTCGGCCGAGCGCATCCGCCAGATCGAGGCGCAGGCCATGAAGAAGATGAAGGCGGCGCTGGCCAGCTACGCCTGACGCGCCCACGCCGGGGCCCCGGGCCCCGGCGCACCCTCCGGGATTGATGGGTGCGCCGACAGTGGCGCGTCAGCCACAGCGCGGCGATAATAAGACAGTCCCAGTCTGGCAACGTCGGCCCGACGGACGCTCTGTCATCGCCGCTGAACGGCGCATACCGCATATCCCATGGCACTCGTCATCGAAACCCGTTCCTCGCACGGGTCCGTCTCGCGCACCCATCTCCGGGCTGGCACCACCCGCGTCGTCGTGCGGCCGGGCGACACTTTCCGGCTCTATGACGAGGACACCGGCAAGGCGCCTGCCAAGGCCGTGGTCAAGCAGCTGGACAACAGCATTCTCGTCGACAACCTGGCCGATGGCGCCCAGGGAGCCGATCAACCGCAGGCCGTGGAACTGCTGGGCTTCTACAGCTCGTGCAGCGTCAGCTCGCCCTGCCATCTGGAACTTCCCGAAACGACGTCCGGCACGGTGGACATCACCCCGGCCACGGGCGCCATTGGCGCACTGTCGGACGGCTCGTTCGTGCTGGTGGATCTGGCCCAGACCAGCGGTGCGGCCGCAGGCGCCACCGCCGCGAAGGGGCTGGAGGGTGCCACCCCCGCAGTCGCAGCGGGTGCAGATCATGCCGCCGAATCCGGCCCCCTGCTGTCCGAATCGGCCCGCCCGGTGATCTATGGCCTGGGCGGTGCAGCCGTGCTGG